>OBIX01000638.1_pt1 | contig 7207 bp, 5 predicted proteins | sample 1496251 | NCBI WGS metagenome assembly OBIX01 (sample SAMN05065742, study PRJEB22554) | human gut metagenome | biome: ENVO:2100002; feature: ENVO:00000062; material: ENVO:00002003 | host: Homo sapiens | place: USA | reverse complement strand
GAGATGTGTATAAGAGACAGCAAGGATCCTTGGATTAGTGGGAGATACATCTGTTGTAGATATGCGTCATATCATGGCAAACAGCATCGTTGAAAATGTACAGCGTATTCAGGAGCCATACAAGAAGGCCAACAGAAAATTCCATCCAAACGATACAGTTGTTGATGTAAACGGAGTAAAGATCGGTGGTGGAAACTTCCAGGTGATCGCAGGACCATGTTCTATTGAGACAAAAGAACAGATCACAGAAGTCGCAAACAATGTGAAGAATTCTGGTGCAGGATTATTAAGAGGAGGAGCTTTCAAACCAAGAACTTCCCCATACTCTTTCCAGGGACTTCATGGAGAAGGATTAGAATTATTATTAGAAGCTAAGAAAGCAACAGGACTTCCAGTTGTTACAGAGATCATGGATGCAAGTCATCTTCCATTATTCGAAGATGTGGACCTGATTCAGGTTGGAGCAAGAAATATGCAGAACTTTGAATTATTAAAAGAATTAGGAAAGATCAACAAACCGATCTTATTAAAACGAGGACTTGCAGCAACAATCGAAGAATGGTTAATGAGTGCAGAATACATTATGGCAGGTGGAAATGAAAATGTAATCCTTTGTGAGAGAGGAATCCGAACATACGAAACAGCCATGAGAAATACATTAGATCTTTCTGCAATTCCTATGATCAAGAAGAAATCCCATCTTCCAGTCATGGTAGATCCATCTCATGCAACAGGAATCAGAGATATGGTAGAGCCAATGGCATTAGCAGCGATCGCAGCTGGGGCCGATGGATTAATGGTAGAAGTTCATAATGATCCAGCCAAAGCATTATGTGATGGACCACAGTCACTGACACCAGAACAGTTTGATACATTGATGAAGAAGGTAAATAAGACAAGAGAATTCTTTCAGGCATTATAACTAGAAAAAATCTTGCTGAGAATTGTAAATTGGGATATACTATAACTAAAGAAAGAAAAAGACAACCCGGGAATCCATTGATTTCCGGGTGTTTGTCAGTTTTATAGATTCTAGGGAAAAAGGAGAGATATCTTATGAAAGTAATCGTCGGACTGGGGAATCCGGGAAAGAAATATGACAACACAAGACACAATATTGGATTTGAAGCCCTTGATTATATTGCAGACAAAGAAGGCATAAGTATAAATACAGGGAAACACAAAGCATTGATCGGAACTGGTTATATGGGAGGAGAAAAAGTCCTTCTTGTGAAACCACAGACATTTATGAACTTAAGCGGGGAAAGTCTTCGTCCAATCATGGATTTCTATAAATTAGAGCCAGAAGATTTTATCATTATTCATGATGATATCGACCTTGATGTTGGAAGACTGCGTATCCGAAGAAAGGGAAGTGCAGGGGGACATAATGGACTGAAAAGTATCATCAGTCATTTAGGAAGTATGGATTTCCCAAGGGTGAAGATCGGTGTTGGAGAGAAACCAAAAGGATATGATCTGGCAGATTATGTATTAGGACATTTTACAAAAGAAGAACAGGCAATCTTTGCGGAACGTTTTGATGAAGTGTACGATGCAGTACAGCTGATCGTTATGGGCGACATCACAGAAGCGATGAACCGCCACAATAAGAAAAAGTAGGGATAGAAAGTGTTAGAACATATATTAAAAGACGATCCGGTATACAGACAATTAAAGGATGAGATCGAAGATTACTGTGGCCCGGTTCTTGTATCAGGATGCACCGATACAGCCAAATGGCATCTGACCAGTCTGATCGGAAATCATAAGAAAAAGCAATTTAAGATTATCATCGTACCAGACGAGAACAAAGCAAGACAATGGGTTGAGGCAAGTCATTTCTTTGGAGAAAAGGTTCAGTATATTCCAGCAAAAGATCCATTATTCTATACAGCCGATGTTCATGGAAATGCAATCGCAAGAGACCGTATGCTGGCGATCAAGAAGATCGTGGATGACAAATGTGGAACCTTTGTGATGACAATCGATGCTGTGATGGATCAGGTTGTTCCATTAAGTGATATCAAGAATCATAAGATGACGTTTAAAATGGGAGAGACACTGGAAGAGGCAACGATCGCAGAAGAATTTGTTGCCAGAGGCTACGAAAAAGCACCATTTGTTGAGGCTCCAGGCGAGTTTGCTGTGCGAGGAGGAATCATTGATATTTTCCCATACACGCAGGAAAGCCCATATCGTATCGAACTATGGGGAGATGAAATTGATTCGATCCGAAGTTTTGATAAAGAAAGCCAAAGATCCATCGAAGAAGTCGATGCTCTGACCATTTATCCGGCATCAGAGATCATTTTAAACCAGCCAAGGATTGAACATGGTCTTCGAAATATGGAAGAAGATTATGAGAAGTTATCACAGAAGTTTAAAAAAGAAAAAAAATATGATCAGGAAGCCCGCCTAAGAAAAGAAATGGACCGTGTTCGTGAGGAATTAAGGGAACTTCATATGTTGATCGGAGTAGAAGGTTATCTCCCATATTTTTATGAAAATACAGAATGCATCTTAGATTATTTTCCAGAAGAAAGCATGATCTATATGGATGAACCAAAACATATCAGAGAACGTGCAGATGCATTTTATCTGGAATTCTCAGAGAGTATGAAAAGCCGTCTGGAAGGTGGGTATCTTCTGCCTAAACAGGCAAATACGGTGACAGATTATGAGAGTATTTTATATCAGATCGAGAAACATAAGATGCTATGTTATTCGATTTTATCTGCTGAGATCAGTGATTTTAGAGTTGCTAGAACCTTATTTATGGATACAAAATCCATTCAGTCTTATAACAACAGTTTTGAGCAGTTAGTCAAAGATCTTACCAAATATCAAAGTAAGGACTACAGGATCGTTGTTGCTTCTCCATCTGTTACAAGAGCGAAACGTCTAAGCAGTGATCTGAGAGAAAATGGTTTGGTTGTGACATATGATAAGGACTTGAAATATGGAGTGGAAGCAGGGCAGATTGTTGTCACAGCAGGAAAGCTTCTGACAGGAATTGAATATCCGGCAGCCAAATGGGTATTGATCTCAGAAGGAGACATTTTCAAAGGAAGAGAAGAAAAAAAGCGCCGAAAGAAAGAGAAGAAAAAACAAGGAGAAAAGATCCGAAGTTTTGCAGATATCAATATCGGTGATTACGTTGTTCATGAAAAACATGGAGTCGGTATTTACCGCGGAATCGAAAAGATCACAACAGATGGGGTTGAAAAGGACTACATCAGTATTGAATATCAGGGCGGTGATAATTTATTTATTTTAGCATCAGCCCTAGACCAGATTGCAAAATACGCAAGTGCAAATGCAAGAAAGCCGAAACTGCATAAATTAGGTGGAAATGAATGGAAGAAGACGAAAACACGTGTCAAAGGTCAAGTCAAAGATATTGCGGAAGAACTCGTGCAGTTATATGCACTAAGACAGGCAAAAGAAGGATATGTCTATGACAAGGACACTGTATGGCAGAAAGAGTTTGAAGAATTATTTCCATACGATGAAACGCAGGATCAGTTAAATGCGATCGATGATACGAAAAGGGATATGGAAAGCAAGAAGATCATGGACCGACTGATCTGTGGAGATGTCGGGTATGGCAAGACAGAAGTAGCGATCCGTGCAGCATTTAAGGCAGTAGACAATGGAAAACAGGTGGCGTATCTCGTACCAACCACAATCCTTGCACAGCAGCATTACAATACATTTGCACAGAGATTTCATGATTACCCGATCACCGTACGCATGATGTCTAGATTTTGTACAGCAAAAGAGCAGAAAGAGACGATTGAAGGACTCAAAAATGGAACGGTAGATGTCGTGATCGGAACGCATCGCTTATTGTCCAAAGACATGCAGTATAAGAATCTGGGACTGCTCGTAATTGATGAAGAACAGCGTTTTGGAGTGACACATAAAGAAAAGATCAAGACAATGAAAAAAGATGTCGATGTCTTATCATTATCTGCTACACCAATTCCAAGAACCCTGCATATGAGTCTGATCGGAATCCGTGACATGAGTGTATTAGAAGAACCACCGCATGACCGAAGAGCGATCCAGACATATGTTATGGAATATAATGAAGAACTGGTCAAAGAAGCGGTCTACCGCGAAATGACACGTGGCGGGCAGGTATATTATGTGTATAACCGCGTCAATAATATCGCAGAAGTGACAGCCGAATTACAGAGATTGCTTCCAGATGCGAAAGTTGCATTTGCACATGGACAGATGAAAGAACGCGAACTGGAAGAGATCATGATGGGATTTATGAACCATGAGATCGATGTATTGGTATCTACAACGATCATCGAGACAGGATTAGACATTCCGAATGTAAATACAATGATCATTCACGATGCCAACCAGCTTGGGTTGTCCCAGTTGTATCAGTTAAGAGGACGTGTCGGAAGATCGAATCGAAATGCATTTGCATTTTTGATGTACAAAAAGAACACACTGTTAAAAGAAACCGCAGAAAAACGATTACAGGCGATCCGGGAATTTACAGATCTGGGATCCGGTTATAAGATTGCAATGCGAGATCTGGAGATCCGCGGAGCAGGAAATCTTTTGGGACAGGCACAATCCGGTCATATGGAAGCAGTTGGATACGATCTGTATTGCAAGATGCTGAATGAAGCAGTCTTGAGATTAAAAGGCGAATTAAAAGACGAGGATGAATTTGACACAACACTCGATCTCGACATCAATGCATTTATTCCATCAACGTATGTGTATAATGAATATCAAAAACTGGAATTATACAAACGTATTTCATCCATTGAATCCAAAGATGAAATGGAAGATATGACAGATGAGTTGATCGACCGTTTTGGGGAAATGCCGAAAGCAGTCTACAATCTGTTATATGTTGCATATTTGAAATCATTAGCACACCACGCTTATATGACAGATGTGAAACAAAAAGGAGAAAAAGTCTCATTTGAAATGAAACCAGATGCAGCTGTGGACGTAGAAAAAATTCCAGTGGTATTAGAAGAATACAAACGTGAATTATCCTTCCAGGCAGGCAAGAATCCGACATTTGTACTGGATCTGTCAAAGACAAAGAAAGTGAAGCAGTTAGAAAAGATTGAACATTGTGTGAACTCGCTCAATTCATTGATAATCCGATAAGTTTGTGCTATAATATCGCCAGACATTAGCCTAATATAATCATAATATGAAGGAGAAAATGAAATGAAGAAATTAGCAAAGAAGTTGCTATGTTTAACTGCAGTTCTTGCGTTAACTCTTTCTTTATTTACAGGATGTAAAAGCAAGAATGAGAAGACATTATTTGAATATGCAGGACAAGAAGTAACATTCCAGGAAGCTCATGTATATGCAAGAATCATGCAGTATCAGGCAGAAGCTCAGTACGGAGCATACTTCGGAGACAGCATGTGGTCTATGCAGGTCGGAACAGACAGCAAAGGAAAGAAGATCACAATGCAGCAGTCTGTCAAAGACAGCGTTATCAACCAGTTAAAACAGATCAAAGTTTTAGCAGCACACGCAGACGACTACAACGTGAAGTTAACAAAATCTGAGAAGAAACAGATCAAAGAAAGCGTAACTGCCTTCGCAAAAGACTCAACAGGTAAGAAAGTCATGAAGAAGACAGAAGCAGATAAAGATATGATCCAGAAACTGTATGAAGAAAGCACGATTGCAAGTAAAGTTATGCAGGAGATCATCAAGAAAGCAAACGTCACAGTAACAGATGACGAAGCCAAAACTGTCAAAGTCTACAAACTTGTCTTCACAACAAAGACAACAGACAGCAAGACAGGAAAAGAAAAAGACATGACAGCCGCTGAGAAGAAAGATCAGCTAAAGAAAGCAAAATCCGCATTAAAGATGATCAAGAAAGGCCAGAGTATCAGCTCTGTAGCTAAGAAGTTCAGCGTAAACTCTGACAATGAAGAATCCTATACAAAAGGAAAAGCTGCATTAGGAACAAAATTCGAAACAGCAGCAACAAAACTTAAGAAGAACCAGGTAAGCGGAGTCGTAGAATTAGACGATGCATACGTGATCATCAAGATGTTAAATCCAAACGACACAACAGCAGCTGCATCAAACAAATCCACACTGCTTCAGGAAAAACAGCAGGCAGCATACGAGAAAGTCTACAAGAAGTGGACAAAAGATGCTGACAAGAAGTGGGACGACAAGAAGTCTGTAGATCAGGATCTGTGGAAAGAAGTTAAGTTTAAATATAAAGCTACAACAGCATCTACAGCAGCAACAACAACTACAACAACAGCGGCGAAGAACACAACAACAGCTGCAAAGAGTAAATAATTATAAGAAATGAAAAGACCGGAGATAACGGGAATAGTTATCTCCGGTCTTTTTGACTTTCTGTGATCACACAGGCACCGAGTTGTTCATATGTATGAATGCATTTTTCTGAGATTGAAGGATTCGTAATAAGATTGCGACCTTTTCCAAGTTGACAGATGTAGATAAAATCTTTCTTCATAAGTTTGGTTTCATCTGCGAGAAAATAGATTTCAGGAACCATGTGACAGAGCAGGCGTACAATTGATGCCTCAGCCATACTTCCTAAAAAGATATTTCCTTCTTCATCAACAGCATTAACTCCAATAAAAGCACAGTCAAGCTGGAATGAATTCAGATTCGATTCGGCAATCTGACCAGTTGTGGTAAGTGAATTATGACGTATTTCTCCACCCAGAGAAATTAGATGAATATTAGGATATGAACTTAATTCGTAAGAAATATTGACTGCATCTGTAACGATATTTAAGGTGCCAGAATCTTTGAGCATTGTAGCAAACATATGGACTGTTGTTCCAGAGGCAAGGAAAATATGATGTCGATTCTGAATGTAAGGAAGAGCAGCTCTTGCAATAGATTCTTTCAATTCAATATTCTGCGTCATACGCTGATGAAAAGGAAGAGTGGTATCGTGAATCGAAAGAGAAGGAAGTGTTGCACCTCCATGTGTACGGATCAATTTATGGTCATTCTCAAGTTCCTTTAAATCTCTTCGTGCAGTCATTGGCACGATGTCAAATATTTCACAGATTTCAGAAATTGAAATCCGTTCAAAATGAGATAAATAATCTAATATTTTTTGTTGACGTATATCTTTTTTCAACGAAATAGCCTGTCTCTTATACACATCTGACGCTGCCGACGACTAGTCGAGTGTAGA
>OBIX01000620.1_pt1 | contig 7360 bp, 6 predicted proteins | sample 1496251 | NCBI WGS metagenome assembly OBIX01 (sample SAMN05065742, study PRJEB22554) | human gut metagenome | biome: ENVO:2100002; feature: ENVO:00000062; material: ENVO:00002003 | host: Homo sapiens | place: USA | reverse complement strand
GATGTAGCTCCGTCTCGTGGGCTCGGAGATGTGTATAAGAGACAGGTTATATACATAGTAAGTACGCTCTTTGCCATCCTTTAGTCCGCGGATGCGGCAGCCGATGGATGTTTCGCCTTCGTAGTTTTCGCCCAGGTCTTGCGGGTTGGGGAGGACGGCTTTCAGGAATTGCAGCGGAACAATCTTCATGCCGTTATATTCCACTTCGTCTATGCGTGCCATGCCGATGTTCTGGATAACGCGCAGGTGGGTTAGATACTCTTGTCCAAACGTCATCCAGAAGCGTGCACGCTTGATGGTGGGGAAATTCTTCACCAGAGACTCCAGTTCTTCGTGATAAAGCAGGTAGGAGTCGCGCGGACCGATGTTCGGATAAGTCAGGTCTTTGTGGATTTCCAGCGGCTTGGTTGTCACCCATTCTCCGTTTTCATAATAGCGGCCGTTCTGTGTAATCTCACGGATATTGATTTCCGGATTGAAGTTGGTGGCGAATGCTTTATGATGATTTCCGGCATTGCAGTCTACGATGTCCAGATATTGTATTTCGTCAAAATGATGTTTGGCGGCGTATGCAGTATAGATGCCGCTCACTCCCGGGTCGAAACCGCAACCGAGGATGGCGGTCAGTCCGGCATCTTCGAAGCGTTTCTTATAGGCCCATTGCCAACTGTATTCAAAGTGGGCAACATCTTTCGGCTCATAATTGGCGGTATCCAGATAGTTGACTCCGCTTTGCAGGCAAGCCTCCATGATGGTGAGGTCTTGGTAGGGGAGGGCTACGTTGATGACGATTTCGGGTTTGAAACTATTGAAGAGTGCTACCAGTTCGTCCACGCTGTCGGCATCTACCTGGGCGGTTTTGATGTTCGGGTTACCGATTGCCTTGACAACAGCGTCACATTTGGACTTGGTGCGGCTGGCTATCATGATTTCTGTAAACACATCAGGATTTTGAGCCACTTTGTGCGCAACAACGGTACCTACACCGCCTGCACCGATAATAAGAACTTTACCCATTTCTTTGTACTATATTATTATATTAGGTTTATAAAAAATACGGAGAGCAAATATAAGGGTTAATTCTTAGATAAACATTAAAATCCTGCTAAATACTTTGGGGCAAATGCTTCAAATATTAAACAAATTACTTGCATTTGGGTTATTTTCTATATATTTGCCCCTTGAATAAATTAACTTAAACAACGAATAACAATGAAAAAAGTATTTGTTTCCCTATGCATGGCAAGCGTGTTGATGGGCTTGTCTTCTTGTGCATCAACCAAAAATGCCGCAACTCTTTCTTCCATCAGCGGTGAGTGGAATATTATTGAAGTGAATGGTACTGCCGTAGTCCCTGCTCCGGGTCAGGAATTTCCCTATATCGGTTTTGACACAAAGACTGGAAAAGTATTTGGCAACAGTGGTTGCAACCGTATGATGGGTTCGTTTGACGTGAATGCCAAGCCCGGCACGATTGACCTTGGCGCTTTGGCAAGTACCCGTATGGCTTGTCCGGATATGACTGTAGAAAATAATGTGTTGTCGGCTTTGAACAAAGTGAAAAAGTATAAGAAGCTGGGAAAGGAAAATATAGCTTTATGCGGTGCTTCCAATCGTCCCATAGTCGTGTTGCAGAAGAAAGAATCCGTTTCCAAGTTGTCTGATTTGGAAGGTAAGTGGATGATTAGTGAGGCTGTGGGTGAGGCTATTCCCGAAGGAATGGAGAAACAGCCGTTCATCGAATTTAATATTGCAGAAAAGCGCTTGCACGGCAATGCGGGTTGCAATCTGATTAACGGCGCTTTCCAGGTTGATGATGAAAATCCGTCGGCAATCTCTTTCCCGCAAGTTATCAGTACCATGATGGCATGCCCTGATATGGAGGTGGAAGGCCGTGTGCTGAAAGCCTTGAATTCCGTTCAGTCTTTTGGCAAGCTGGCAGGCGGAGGCATCGGGCTGTACGATGCTGACAATAACCTGGTGATGGTGTTGGTGAAGAACTGACAAGATAGGTTGAAATAATAAAGGCTCTTACAGAAATAATCTGCTAAGAGCCTTTTTTGCATCTTGACATAAAAAGGTCTTTTACTTTTTCTTTAATCCTGCGCGTATCCGGCTCAGGGATTGCGGAGTGATGTAGAGATAAGAAGCCAGATACTTGAGCGGTACATCCTGTAGCAGTTCCGGATTCTCTTCCATCAGCGTCATGTACCTTTCTTTGGCAGTGGGAGGGGTGCCGTAGGCTACTGTGGAACTGTCTACCGACAGAATTTCCCGTTCAAAGATTCTTCTGCCGAAGTTGGCCATGTCTATGGAATGCGAAAAAAGGGCTTCCAGCTCAGGCTTACTGATACAATAGGCGATGCTTTCATTCACTGATTCGATGTTGATGAGGGAAACCTCGCTGTCCACATATCCCCACGATGAGAAAGCTGTGTCGCCCGGTGCGGCGAACCAAAGGGAGTTTTCCGTGCCGTCTGTCAGGTAGTAGGCGCGCCAGATGCCTTTCTTCAAAAGATAGAAGTTGCTGTTCCTTTCCCCTTCGCTGATAATGAGTTCTCCCTTGCTGAAACGAACTTCTGCCATGTGTAACAGAAGTTCGTGCAAAGTGTTTTCCGGTAGTTTATACTTCTTGCAGAATTTCTTTATCATAGTTTCCATGCTGCAAAGATAGTGTAAACCGAAGACAGGACTTTTATGCTTGCATGAAAAAGTTATGTTGGGGTACAGCCCATCTTGTCTAAAGATACGGATTTTTCTTTATGCTCCTTTTTCCCGGATATGTAAATCACGAGGATAAAGAGGGTTGTCAGCATTTCTGCAAGAGGAGTGGCAAGCCAGATTCCCCGGTCTCCCAATAGCAGGGGCAGTCCGAAAAAGCAGGCTGTCAGCAGGATAAAACCACGCAGCAGGGTGATAACTGTGGCGTATTTGGCACGCTCCACACTCTGGAAATAGCCGATGGATACGATGTTGACGGCAAAGAACACGAAGCCGGTGGCATACAAAGGCAACCCTTTTACCGCTATGGCATAAGCCGGATAACTGCGGTCTATGAACATACCGACAATTTCAGGGCTGCAGAATATTGTGACCAGGGCAAAACATACACCGCAGCCTATGGCCGTTTTCAGTGCCAGCAAGTAGGTGCGGTGGACACGTTGGCTCTCGTTCAGGCCGTAGTTATAACTGATAATCGGCTGCGCCGACTGCGCAATGGCATTATATACCATAAATATAATAGGAAAGAAATAGCAGGCAATGCTGAATGCCGCCACTCCGTCTTCCTTCAAATAATGGATGAACACCTGATTGCCGACAAACATCATGCAGGCAATCGCCACCTCGCACAAGAAGGCGGAGGAACCCAATCGGCACATATAGCCAATGTTGCGGCGCATCAGTTGCATGCTTTTCCGGCTCATCTTAATGGGGTGGAAGCGCAGTGCGCACCGGCGGCGCATCAGATAGAATACTATCATCAATGCACCTACCGTGGTACCTATGGCACTTGCCAGTGCGGCACCGAACATTCCCCAGCCAAAGGGGAAGATGAACAGATAATCCAATAGGATGTTCAGAACGGCAGCCGCCACATTGCACATCATGGCGAAGTTGGGCGAACCGTCCAGCCTCAGAAAAAACATACCCGAATTGAGCAATGCCGTGAACAGAGAGAAAGGCACAAACCAAAGCATGTATTCCACAGCCAATGGCGTGAGCCGTTCAGACCCTCCGAGCAGCTTTACCACCTGCGGGGCAAATGAACAGAATAGGGTGGAGGTGCACATCAGCAACAAGGAAGATATGACTACCGACTGCGTGATATTGATGCGTGCCACCTTGACCTTTCCGTGTGACAGATGAATGGAGGCTACCACAGAGGCGCCGACGCCGAACATAAGTCCCACACCCGTAGAAAACAACCATAGCGGTGCCACAATGTTGACCGCCGCCAAAGCATCACTGCCGATTCCTTTTCCGACAAAGATGCCGTCGGTGATAACGAATAGTGCGGAGAAAATCATCCCCAGTACAGTAGGGAGCAATAGTTTGCGGAACAATGTCTTGATGTCCGTGTTCTTGAAGTCGATACTGTCTCTCATTTTTTCCATACTCATCTTATTTATTTCTTTAATATGTGAAAACCAATCATTTCCGTTGCTACGATTAAGCCCAATGTTAACTAATCCTTAATCGTTCCACCATGGTGGAACGATATTTCCCTCGTGGTGGAATGATATTTTCTCCACGGTGGAACAATATTTTCTCCATGGAGGAACGGTTAAAGGTATGCAAGGGAAATGATTAATGTTGTTCATGTTTTATCATCTCTGATTCGGGCGACAAAAGTAGAGCTTTTGAATGGAATGGAAATTAACAAATGGTAATTTCCGACAGAAAAAATGATTTTAATTCTGCCAAACTGACAGACAAACTGCCACAAGTATAAATCTGCGGCTGCTCTGAACAATTTGGCACAACGTTTGTCTTTTTATTGGCGTCTGCCACTGAGGCGGACGTCGAAACAGAATAATAACAAATAAAAAAATAACGATCATGGGAAAAATTATTGGTATTGACTTAGGAACAACAAACTCTTGCGTTGCAGTATTCGAAGGTAACGAACCTGTAGTAATTGCAAACAGTGAAGGCAAGCGCACCACTCCTTCAGTAGTAGCATTTGTTGATGGTGGCGAACGTAAAATCGGTGATCCTGCCAAGCGTCAGGCTATCACGAACCCCACCCGTACGGTTTTCTCCATCAAACGTTTCATGGGCGAAAACTGGGACCAGGTACAGAAAGAAATCGGCCGTATGCCTTATAAAGTAGTAAAGGGTGACAACAATACTCCGCGTGTAGACATCGACGGACGTCTCTATACCCCGCAGGAAATCTCTGCAATGATTCTGCAGAAAATGAAAAAGACTGCCGAGGATTATCTGGGACAAGAAGTGACAGAAGCTGTAATTACCGTCCCCGCATACTTCTCAGACTCCCAACGCCAGGCTACGAAGGAAGCCGGTCAGATTGCAGGTCTTGAAGTGAAGCGTATTGTGAACGAGCCGACTGCCGCAGCTCTTGCTTACGGTATTGACAAGTCTCACAAGGACATGAAGGTTGCCGTATTCGACCTTGGTGGTGGTACATTCGATATCTCTATCCTCGAATTCGGTGGCGGTGTGTTCGAAGTATTGTCAACCAACGGTGACACTCACCTGGGTGGTGATGATTTCGACCAGGTAATTATCGACTGGCTGGTTCAGGAGTTCAAGAACGACGAAGGTGCCGACCTGACTCAAGACCCGATGGCTATGCAACGTCTGAAGGAAGCTGCTGAAAAGGCTAAGATTGAACTGTCCTCTTCTACAAGCACTGAAATCAACTTGCCGTACATCATGCCGGTAGGCGGTGTGCCCAAGCACTTGGTGAAGACGTTGACCCGTGCCAAGTTCGAGGCTCTGGCTCACAACTTGATTCAAGCTTGTTTGGAACCTTGTAAGAAGGCTATGAGCGATGCTGGTCTGAACAATGCGGACATCGATGAAGTAATCCTTGTAGGTGGTTCTTCACGTATTCCGGCAGTACAGAAGTTGGTAGAAGATTTCTTCGGTAAAGTTCCTTCCAAGGGTGTGAATCCGGATGAGGTGGTGGCCGTAGGTGCTGCCGTGCAAGGTGCCGTTTTGACGGACGAAATCAAGGGCGTTGTATTGTTGGATGTTACTCCGCTTTCTATGGGTATCGAAACTATGGGCGGTGTGATGACGAAGCTGATTGATGCCAACACTACCATCCCCTGCAAGAAGAGCGAGACATTCTCTACTGCTGCCGACAACCAAACGGAGGTTACCATCCATGTATTGCAGGGTGAGCGTCCGATGGCTGCGCAGAACAAGTCAATCGGCCAGTTCAACCTGACAGGTATTGCTCCGGCACGTCGCGGTATTCCTCAGATTGAGGTAACGTTCGATATCGACGCCAACGGTATCTTGAAGGTGTCTGCCAAAGATAAGGCTACCGGTAAGGAACAAGCTATCCGTATCGAAGCTTCCAGCGGTTTGAGCAAGGAAGAAATCGAAAAGATGAAAGCCGAAGCCGAAGCCAATGCCGAAGCAGATAAGAAAGAGCGTGAGAAAGTAGACAAGTTGAACCAGGCCGACTCTATGATTTTCCAAACCGAAAATCAGTTGAAGGAACTCGGCGACAAGCTCCCTGCCGACAAGAAGGCTCCGATTGAAGCTGCTTTGCAGAAGCTGAAAGATGCCCATAAGGCTCAAGACCTGGCTACCGTAGATTCTGCCATGGCCGAACTGAATACGGCATTCCAGGCTGCAAGTGCTGAAATGTATGCCCAGAGCGGTGCTCAGGGTGGTGCACAGGCTGGTCCTGATATGAATGCAGGTCAACAAGGCGGTGCTCAGGATAATACAAAGCATGGCGATAATGTGCAGGATGCTGATTTTGAGGAAGTGAAATAAGTATCGGTAAACAACGATAACTAACGATAGAAAAGTAGGGTGTAGCTCAATGAGTTACACCCTACTTTTGTTTTTAACACTTTCTGATAGATTTGCTTATTTCTCGGATTTTCATCGTATATTTGTACCATATTTGTGCCGCGATAAAAAAGTAGGAAATCTGCGACAAAATACAAATGGGTTAAATGTAAACAAGTAAATATCAGCATTATGCCAGCAGCAAAGTTTGAAATAAAGCGCAAATGCCAAGTGTGCGGTCAAGAGTTTATTGCCAAGACCATAGAATCATGGTATTGTTCCAAACGCTGTTCCAACATTGCGTATAAGCGTAGAAAAGACGAGGAGAAGCGAAACCAACGATTGGATGAGATAGTGAAGAGCATCCCGAAACACCAAGATTATATTAAGGTGTCGGAAGCCTATGCCCTGTTCGGCATCAGCAAAGATACGCTGTATCGTCTGATACATAAAGGCACTATCTCACATATAAACCTTGGCACGAACCAGATTCGTGTGAGTAAAGAAGAACTGCTGAAACTCTATCCGCTACGGAAGAAAGCTCTGGCAAAACCAAAGCCTGTTGCTAAACTATATAGCTTGGAGCCTAAAGACTGTTATACTATCGGCGAAATATCCAAGAAGTTTCATTTAGAAGACAGTACAGTCTACCTGCATATTCGCAAATATTCTATCCCAACCCGACAGATAGGCAACTTCGTTTATGTACCTAAGAAAGAAATTGATAACCTATATAAAGGAATGAAGCAATGAAGAAAGCGTTGGCCAATACACGAGTTTCGGTAAAACTCCGCAAGTCGGAATACCGTGAGGAATGGTACCTGTCTCTTATACACATCTGACGCTGCCGACGACTAGTCGA
>OBIX01000600.1_pt1 | contig 7524 bp, 8 predicted proteins | sample 1496251 | NCBI WGS metagenome assembly OBIX01 (sample SAMN05065742, study PRJEB22554) | human gut metagenome | biome: ENVO:2100002; feature: ENVO:00000062; material: ENVO:00002003 | host: Homo sapiens | place: USA | reverse complement strand
GCGGGCTCGGAGATGTGTATAAGAGACAGCACTATGTACTATCCCGAAGGAGTGACTGATCCCGATTATTGTGTCCTGAAGTTCACCGCCTTCTCCGGTAGGTATTACAGCGGATTTAAATCAGAAGACTTCACGATAGAATAAACGGGCCATCCGTTCCAGTCCATCAGCAAGCAGAGCCCGGGGACAAGCGATATTCAGCCGGATAAAGCCCTCTCCACCGGGACCGTACATCGTACCGGAATTGACCATCAGATGCTGTTGTTCTTGCAAACGCAAGGCGACAACATCTGAGCTGATACCGGAAGCACGGCAGTCTATCCAAACCAAATAAGTTCCTTCGAGTGGCAGCACGGGATATTGTGGTAACCGTTCCTTGAAAAAGCAGCAGAGGTATTCGTAATTCCCCCGCAGATATTTCCGCAAGGCATCAAGCCATTCCCCACCTTCGTTGTAAGCTGCCATTGTGGCGATTACGCCGAACGGATTGACGTCGCATACCTCGTTGATGTTAATGGCTCTGTCAATACGGCGGCGCACCTCTTCATCGGCTGCGATGATATTGGCGATTTGCAACCCGGCAAGGTTGAACGCCTTGCTCGGCGAAACGCAAGTAACGGAATTTTGCAAAAAGCGTTCAGACAAGGAGGCAAAGGGTGTGTAGTCATATCCTTCGTAAGTCAGTTCACAATGAATCTCATCCGCCACGACAAACACCTCATTCCGTAAACAAATATCACCTATATGCTGCAGTTCTTCCGGAGTCCAGACCCGTCCGACCGGATTGTGAGGATTGCACAGCAGCAGGATTTTTGCTTTCGGATCGGAAGCTTTCCTTTCAAGATCGGCAAAGTCGATTACGTAGCGGCCATCCTGATAAACGAGATTATTGGCAAACAACTCGCATCCGTCATTACGGATAGATGAGTAGAAACAATTATAGGCAGGAGTCTGAACGATGACTTTATCACCCGGCATGGCCAAGGCTTTGATAATGGCTGACAGAGCCGGCACGACACCACTCGTATAGATAATCCACCGGGAATCAACCTGCCAGCGATGCCGGTCATCGAACCACCGGACGACCGCATCATAATAGGCTTCGGGTACTTTTGTATAACCGAAAATACCGTGCGCCACCCGCTTTTGTAAGGCATCGATAATAGCGGGTGCTGTACGGAAATCCATATCTGCCACCCACATGGGCAGTACATTCTCCTCTTCGGGAGTATCCCATTTATAAGAATTCGTCCCGCGACGCGGGATGATTGTATCGAAATCGTATTTCATAATTTATCTTTTTATTCGCAACTTATAAATCCAGTTACCACTCCAAAGCCTGACAAGAAAAATCGCTCCCCGGAAACAAAGCTCAATACACATGGCAAGCCATACGCCCCGTAGCCCCATCGTAGGGGCAAGCCATGCTGCCAGTGTCAGCCGGACACCCCAGATACTGCCAAAATTCATCAGACTGGGAACAAATGTATTGCCCGCACCCACAAATACACCGTAGGCGACGATAGATGCCGCAAACATCGGCTCCGCAAAAGCTTCTATCCGCAGAATCCCGATTCCCAACATGCGGATTTCCTCCACAGGCGTCATCACTCCAATGATCTGAGGGGCTGCCACATACATCAGCACTCCCATGACTCCCATAATCAGCATCCCTGACCAAACGGTAATGTTGGCAAAACGCTTGAGTAACCGGATACGGTTTGCTCCAAGACTCTGGCCTACCAACGTCGTGGCAGCCTCCGATATACCGTAGCCGGGCATATAACAAAGGCTTTCAGCGATGATGGCAAATGAGTTGGCGGCAATGGCGACGATGCCGAGCGGTGCGACGATAACCGTCGTCATAATCTGCGCTCCGCAAATGGCAATATGCTCGAATCCCATTGGCAGGGAGATGCGGACAGCCTGGCGCAGCGTCTCTTTCCAGGGAAGAAAACTGCCCTGCCCCCCGGATAGTCTCAGCATGGACGAGCGACGGCAAAGATACCACATCATCCCACCGGCAGTGATAAGTTCGGCCAACACGGTTCCCAATACCGCACCTTCCACACCTAAACCTACGCCGGGAACGATGAACTCCCATCCCCACCAGTCTACCTGCCGTGTCGGGAAAATAAGGAAGAAGTTGAACACGACATCCCAAAAACACATCAGTACATTAAGCATACTGGGTACACGCATATTCCCACTACACCGCAACATGCCGCCCGCAAGGAAATTCAACTGTAAGGCGGGTAAGAAAAGTGAAAATATCCGGAAATAGAAGGATGAATCGCTCCGTATCATTTCATCACCACCCAGCCAGCCGGGAAGCACACCACTGATAGAAATGCCGACAACCGCCAACAAAGAACTGAAAACAAGTGTAGCCGTAACCGATTGGCAGAGTATTTTTTTCGCTCCTGCAAAATCTCCGGCCCCAATCCGGTGTGCCACTTGGACAGAAAATCCCGTTGCAGCGGCGGCACACAATCCCCAGAACAGCCATGTCGTGGTTGAAACCAATCCAATGGAAGCCGCTGCATTCGCACCCAGGCTACCAACCATCGAAGCATCGATATACTGCATGGCGATGGAGGACACCTGTGCCATAATAGCAGGGACACTGAGGTATGCAGTCAGGCGTAACTGCTGCCCCAGCGTCATACTCTTCCCTTCGCGGATAAGCGACAACAAGTAATCGGTCTTTCCCTTTTTTATTCCCATCAGGCTATTTGCAAAGGCATCAGTCGGTGAAACAAGTTTTCTCATCCCAAAGCTTCAACTCACAGTCGGCAGGTGCCTTTATATTTTCATCGAGAATGATTTCCCCATAGCTTTCGGCAGTGATACTGCCTGTCCGTGGATTCTTCACCCCACCTATAGCCCCCTTGATGGTTGCCTGCACCGAACTGTATTCGAAAGCCCGGTCGCAGTCGGGACCAAAGGTACAATTCTCCAATACGAGGTCGTGGGCATAGCAGAGCGGTTGCTCACCGGTTATATGGCAGTTCACCAACCGGAGATTGTGCGAATGCCAGCCGAGATATTCGCCATTGAGTTCGGAATCGTAGATTGTCACATTCTCCACCTCCCAGAAAGCATCCTTTGTAGTGACTTTGGCATTGCGCAACTCTACATTCTTCACATACTGGAAAACGTATTTGCTGTCGCTCTCCAATCCGTCTATGCGGATGTCGCTACTGAACATGAACGGATAAGTTCCTCCATGCAACTTCAGATTTCTGATGTTCAGATTCTGGCAACGCCAGAATACTTCATCGGCATCGTTCATCTCTACATTCTCAATTTCGATGTCGTGCATCTCGCGGAACATTTTGGGTGCGTCGATACGCGTATCGGTCATTTTCAGATGGTCGGAATACCACAGTGCCGAACGCCCGCCGACATCGAAAAAACAACGGTCGATTACAAACCCGTGAACATACCAGAAGGGGTAATTCCCTTCGAATCGACAATTGACAGCTTCGATGTTGCTGCATTCCTTGATGGCTGATTCTCCGGCATGGATAATTACATTCTCCAAACGTAAGTCATGTGATTCAAACAAAGGTCTTTCTCCGCCGAATGCTGTATTTGATATTATTCTCATCTTGTTTTCAATGTTATAATTATTACTCTATTCTCTTTATCAATTTCGCGGGGACACCGCCTACTATTGTATTCGCTTCCACATCTTTCGTCACAACCGCTCCAGCTCCCACCACAGCATTGTCACCGATTGTCACTCCTGGAAGAATCGTCGCATTAGAACCTACCCAGACATTCCTACCCAATACAATCGGTGCCGGATAGGTAGTTTGGCGTTCTTCCGGAGGCAAACCATGATTGAGCGTTGCAAAGACTACATTATGCCCGATTTGGCATCCGTCACCGATTATCACACCACCATGGTCCTGAAAATGACAGCAGGCATTAATAAATACGCCTTCGCCCACTGTAATATTCTTCCCGAAATCGGTATAGAACGGTGGGAATACCCGGAACGATGACGGGACTTGATAACCGAACAATTCGGAGAGTAACCCACGTACCTCGTCCGGTGTATGATATGCCGTGTTCAGCCGGAAAGTGATGCGTCTGGCTTCATTGCTCATTTTGTCCATAAAGCGATGTATCTCCTCCGTATCAAGCGCTTGACGCGTCTTTACATATTCCTTGAATTCGTTCGTAGTCATAGTGCCCTTATTAATCCATTCTTATCTTCTTTCAAATCTCACAAGTATATCTCCAGGCACACTCAACATTTCAATGCCATTGCCATCAACACGACCGATTTTAATCAAAGTATCACTATAAGACCCATTCTTACAAAAAATTGCCACATTTCCCCATGGGGCATAGATGGTTATATCACCGGCAATAGGAGCACAGCCACGCGTAACACCTTCAATTGCCAGAGCCGGAGAGGGATAGAAGATTTTTTCTGTAGTATTATTGTAATCATTCAACGTAACCTCCAATGGCAGACGAGCAAGAAAATCCTGTGTGGCGGCATTGTCCTCCATAGTGGCAGTAATGGTACGATTGCTAACCATGATATTTACCTGCAATGAAGATACATCCGGAACTTCGGATTCATTCTCATCTTCCCCACCCGATGGTCCCGGAAAGTTCAGGATGTTCGGGTGTAAACGGTTCATCACCTGAATCTTCGCAGGCTGCCATTGCCAGAACGGTCATCAGCATCATAGAAATTAATAGTAATTTTTTCATATTCATCTTTCTGTTGATTTTATAATTATCTTTAGGATTATTAATGATGATGCAAAAATAGGCAGTATCCGTCATATGCCGTGTAGACAAATCCCCGGTATCTATACCCAAATTACGGATTATGCTTTTCCTCCGGCTACTAAATCATGGTCCTATAAAGCAAAAACTCCCGCAATCGTTTAAATTACAGGAGTTTGGATGGTATTACTTAAGTTTATCGTATTCTTCATCCGTCACCGGTTCCAGCCACTCATTAGAAGTATCCTCACCGGGAACTTCGAAAGCAAGATGGGCAAACCAACCATCAGAAGCGGCACCGTGCCAATGCTTCACATTTGCAGGGATATGGATAACCGTACCGGGTAGAATCTCTACTGCCTGCTTGCCTTCTTCTTGATACCATCCACGACCGGCAACACCGATAAGCATCTGCCCACCGCCTTTAGTAGCGCGGTGTATGTGCCAGTTATTGCGACAACGAGGCTCGAAAGTGACGTTAGAGATGGAAACCTGCTCGCGTGAAACGGGAGCAAGATAACTGTTGCCTATGAAGTACTGTGCATATGCAGTGTTCGGTTCCCCAATGGGGAAAATCATTTCACGCTGGAATGCGGCTTTGGCATCTTCACCGGCAGTGTCCTCTGCCCATACACCTTTGGCCAGATTAAACGCTGCCCACGCTTTGGGCCAACCGGCATAAAAACCGATATGGGTGATGATTTCGGCAATCTCCGTACGGGTAATACCGTTCTTCTTTGCCGACTGAAGGTGGAACACGAGCGAATTATCCGTGATACCCTGACTGATAAGAGAGGTAATGGTTACTAAACTACGGTCACGCAGACCGAGTTTGTCGGTGCGGCTCCAGACCTCGCCAAAGAGGACATCGTCGTTTAGTTCCGCAAATTTAGGAGCAAACTCACCCAACTGGGTGCGTCCTGCTGTCTGTACTATCTTTTCTTGTGCCATAACATTGAGTGTTAAAATGCTGAATACTGAAATTAAAAAAATCTTGTTCATAGTCGTTCTATTTATTGCATGAAGTTATTGAGCTTGTTAGCCGGATTAAGTGGCGTCTGGTCAGACAAGACCAATGATTTGACCATGCGCAACGTTCCTTGCTTGTATTTCTGAAAGTGTTCTGATGCAATATGTTTTACATAAGCCGCATGGCTCGCATAGGTTTCGAGAATAGTCACCTTGCAGGGATTCTCCTTCTCGCCGACCGCATACATAGTCAGCACGCCCGATTCGGTACGCAGAGAGATTTCGCCTACTTCGGTTGCGTATTTCATATACTCGTCGAGATACTGCGGATAAACCTCGATTTTCGACAACCGCACGATACCGTCAGCACTCATCGGCTCTTTGGCGCACATACCCGGCCGCTTATCCAGATTCAGGCATTTGCCGATAATCTCTCCCGTGGCAAGGTAGGAATAGGTCGGAAATTCAAACAATACGGGTTTCAGCTTCGTATAGTCAAGTTTCCCGTTATTATCAAGCACTTCAGGAGCAGCGTATGTATTGACTATCGCACAAATGAAATTGTCGAAACCTTCAGTTTCATAGATGTCTACCACCTCACACTCCATGGTGAGGGGTGATGCGTCTATAACGGGGGTACCGTTTTCGCCAATATGGTAGGCAAACACCTTCGACTTATCGACCGTCGCACCGCTTACACTTCCCACATAGTCAGCTTTCGGCAATATTTCACGACTCACTAGATTGACGGAAAGTCGTTTTGAGTCCTTTATCCCTTGATTAGTGTAATGGCTTTTACTCATGCTGATGAGTATCCGGTCATGTCCAATAACACCCGTATGCCCTACCACTAGCCAGTTTACTTTCCCTTCAACCTCTGCCCCGACAACCGTCATCGGCTTGGGATAGAGCGCCAACAGATTTCCGAGATTTTTCTTGTTCGTTTCCATTATATTGGGTTGAACGGTGTTCTCCTTTACGGGAATACTGCACGACATTATGACAAGCAGTGACAGAACTCCTAAAATTGTTTTTGTCATACGTTATATTACTCTATTTTTCTTGCTAAACTTCTGATGACAAAGGTACCGCGATAGCACAAGCGAAGGTGTATATGATTTACGGATATTTGTACCCGAATTCCCGATTATACCGCAAGAAAGTTCAAGTTCATCAGATGAGTATAGTAAGACTGGCAGAAATCCCACGAATAATCCCATGCATGATTTTTTAATCGTTATTCTTGCCGATACAGAAAAAAAGCTCTGAAATCCTTGAATTTCAGAGCTTTGCTTTAATTTGATATTTGCTTTCGCGGTGCGTACGGGACTCGAACCCGTGACCCCATGCGTGACAGGCATGTATTCTAACCAACTGAACTAACGCACCATTATTTCATTCTTTCGTTGCTATCTCTCTCGATTGCGGTTGCAAAGGTAGACAAAATTCTTATATCTGCAATAGCTTGAAAGAAAAAAAATCATCTTTTTTTTAACATAGCTTGATTATAAGAGATTTATGTTACCTTTGCAAAACTAAATTAATATTGAAATCATGAGAAATACTCCTATTGAACGTAAGTTGATAGATGAAACTATCGCAGATTTTCATATCACAGACTTTGCCAAAGCAACCATCCGTGAAGTAAAAGCCATTGCAGCCAATGCCGAAGCGGCATCGGGTGTGGAATTCATAAAAATGGAAATGGGTGTACCCGGACTCCCCCCCTCAGCCGTCGGCGTAAAGGCAGAGGTGGAGCTGTCTCTTATACACATCTCCGAGCCCACGAGACGGAGCTAC
>OBIX01000589.1_pt1 | contig 7617 bp, 5 predicted proteins | sample 1496251 | NCBI WGS metagenome assembly OBIX01 (sample SAMN05065742, study PRJEB22554) | human gut metagenome | biome: ENVO:2100002; feature: ENVO:00000062; material: ENVO:00002003 | host: Homo sapiens | place: USA | reverse complement strand
GCATGTCAGGCATCAGCCAACTGCACAATCCCAGCAGCATCCATACAGAAAGGATAAAAGGGGTAGTGAATCCGGGCAACACGCGTTGCATGTTGAAAAACCGTGCAATGTAGGTAGATGCACACGAGGCAATAGCCATCAGCATCAAGGAACTTACAGTCAGAAGCATAAAGACCCCTACGGCTATTCCTACCAGTGTACCGTTAAAACCATATAATCCATTTTTTATATCATCACAGTCATATCCTGAGATACGGGCTGTCAACGTACTTATTATGTTGCCACTTACAGCCAATAGGCCCATTTGCCATGAATTCAAAAAGATTCCAATCAACATCAATAATCCGGACAATGCATTGTTTTGGAACATGACTTGCCCTATGCCACGTCCTAAAATAAGTAATGACTTGCGTGTAAAAGCTTCTTTCATGAGTTGTCGAATGAAAATGGACTATATGTAAATTTATAGCTCGTTAATGCGTACAAAAAAAACGATTAGACTAATCTAACCGTTTTAATTTTCGTGGAGCGTATGAGACTCGAACTCATCACCTCGACACTGCCAGTGTCGCGCTCTAGCCAGATGAGCTAACGCCCCGTTGCCAACGTTTGCAGGCTTGCTTTCGTTTTTGATGGTGCAAATATAATGCATTATTCTGAAATAATTGCTATGTTTGCGAAAGAATTTGAAAAAATAAGTTATGCTGATATATAATACCACTTATCATGTAGAGGAAGGAGAAGACAAAAACTTCCTGATATGGATGCAGGAACACTATCTTCCCGAGGTAGAAAAGAACGGAACATTGTATGCTCCACGTATAGCCCGTATCTTGAGTCATATTGAAGAAGGAAGCATCTGCTATTCTGTTCAGTTTGAGGTGGAAAACTCTGCCAAACTGCATCGTTGGCATCAAGAGCAAGGAGTGAAACTGAACGAGGAATTACTGAATATCTTTAAAGATAAAGTGATTGGCTTTCCTACATTGATGGAGGTAATAGTGTGATACAACCGGTCAAAGAGAAAATTATATTGGGTATAGACCCTGGTACCACCATTATGGGGTATGGAGTATTGCGTGTGGCAGGTGTCAAGCCGGAAATGATAGCCATGGGAATTATCGACCTCCGCAAATTTGGAGATCACTATCTGAAGTTACGCCATATTCATGAACGGGTACTGAGTATCATAGAGAGTTATTTGCCTGACGAGCTCGCTATTGAGGCCCCTTTCTTCGGAAAGAATGTACAGTCCATGTTGAAGTTGGGGCGTGCGCAAGGCGTAGCAATGGCAGCTGCTTTGAGCAGGGATATTCCCATTACGGAATATGCTCCTTTAAAAATAAAGATGGCCATCACCGGAAACGGACAAGCATCCAAGGAACAGGTGGCAGACATGTTGCAGCGTATGCTGCATTTTCCTAAAGAGGATATGCCTACTTTTATGGATGCAACGGACGGGCTTGCTGCTGCCTATTGTCACTTTCTGCAGATGGGGCGTCCCACGGTGGAGAAAGGCTATCATGGCTGGAAAGACTTTATTGCCAAAAATCCGGATAAGGTGAAGAAGTGATAAGAATTGAAATGTAGAATCTAAAAATAATATCATGAAATTGAATGAACTTGCTATCATTGGAGTGGCTGCAACGACGGTTGTAAGCTGCACTCCCGCGAAGATGGAGTATGCTTCGTACGAACTTTACCCTGTCCGTTCGGGTAGTCTGACAGAGATGGAATATACACCTGCTGCCACGCAATTCACATTGTGGGCACCTACGGCAGATGAAGTTCGCCTGATGTTGTTCGAAGCAGGAGACGGAGGGCATGCCTATGAAACTATTTCAATGGAACCCTCTGAAGAAGGAACTTGGAAAACTAAAGTTGAAAAGGACTTGATGGGTAAATTCTACACATTCAATGTGAAAATCAATGATAAGTGGCTGGGGGACACTCCGGGTATCAATGCCAAAGCTGTAGGGGTGAATGGAAAACGTGCCGCCATCATCGACATGAAATCCACGGACCCCGAAGGATGGGTAGATGATAAACGTCCGGCATTGGCCTCTCCTGCCGATGTGATTCTTTATGAAATGCACCATCGTGATATGTCCATCGATCCGTCGTCGGGCATTGAGCATAAAGGAAAGTTCCTGGCACTGACAGAACAAGGAACGGTAAGTCCCGACAAGCTGGCAACCGGCATTGACCATCTGAAAGAATTGGGGGTGACACATGTACATCTCCTTCCGTCTTATGACTATGCCTCCGTTGATGAGACAAAGCTGGACGAGAACAAGTATAATTGGGGATATGATCCGCAGAATTACAATGTGCCTGATGGCTCTTATTCTACCGACCCCTACAAACCGGATGTTCGTATCCGGGAATTCAAGCAGATGGTGCAGGCTTTGCACAAAGCAGGTATCCGTGTTGTTCTGGATGTGGTGTATAACCATACTTTCAATACATCCGACAGTAATTTTGAACGTACAGTGCCGGGATACTTTTACCGTCAGCGACCGGACGGAACGTATGCAGACGGTTCGGCTTGTGGCAATGAAACTGCCAGCAACCGTCCGATGATGCGTAAATACATGATAGAGTCTGTATTACATTGGATTAATGAATATCACATTGACGGATTCCGTTTTGACTTGATGGGTATCCATGACATCGAGACAATGAACGAAATCCGTAAGGCGGCAACGTCTGTAGATCCGACCATATTTATATATGGTGAAGGATGGGCGGCATCGGCTCCACAGATGGCGGAAGATTCTCTGGCAATGAAAGCCAATACTTATAAGATGCCGGGTGTTGCTGCTTTCTCTGACGAAATGCGTGATGCTTTGCGCGGTCCGTTCAATGATAATCATCAAGGTGCTTTCCTTGCCGGATTGCCGGGAGGAGAGGAGAGCATAAAGTTTGGTATTGTAGGAGCCATCAGGCATCCGCAAGTAAATAATGACTCTGTGAATTATAGTAAGGATCCGTGGGCGGAACAACCTACACAGATGATCAGCTATGTTTCCTGCCATGATGATATGTGCTTGGTGGATAGGCTGAAAGCAAGTATCCCGGGTATTACTCCCGTAGAATTGGCAAAGCTTGACAAACTGGCGCAAACAGCCGTATTCACTTCCCAAGGTGTACCGTTTATTTATGCCGGTGAGGAAGTGATGCGTGACAAGAAGGGAGTACACAATAGTTTTGAGAGTCCCGATTCCATCAATGCGATTGATTGGAGACGAAAGGCGGAGCATGCAGATGTATTTGCTTATTATAAAGGGTTGATACAGCTTCGTAAGAAGCATCCGGCTTTCCGTATGGGTGATGCGGATTTGGTGCGTAAGCATTTGGAATTTCTACCGGTTGACGGCAGCAATGTGGTGGTTTACCGTCTGAAAGAAAATGCCAACGGTGATGCATGGGGAGATATTATACTAGTCTTGAATGCCCGTAAGGAGCCTGCCAAACTTACCGTACCCGAAGGTAAATATACAGTGGTCTGCAAGGATGGCTTTATCAATGAACAAGGTTTGGGCACACTGTACGGCCCCGAAGTTGTTGTTCCGGCCCAATCGGCACTGATTATGTATAAATGATGATTGGATGATGCAACAACATACAATACACATAGCGGGGGGCGTAGTACGCAACCCGCTTGTTCGTTTGACAGAGCCTGTCACCCTTGATTTTCTGGCAGGAGAACACATTGCCATTGTAGGACCGAACGGAGCCGGAAAGAGCCTCCTGGTGGATATGCTGACGGAAAAGTATCCTTTGCGTGATGGTGAGCTTACCTATGATTTCTCTCCCTCCCTCACGAAAACTGCCTATGACAATATCAAATACATTGCCTTCCGTGATACTTACGGTTCTGCCGATGCCAATTATTACTATCAACAGCGTTGGAATGCCCACGACCAGGAGGATGCTCCGCTAGTACGCGAAGTGCTGGGAGAGGTAAAAGACGATATCTTGAGGCGGCAGCTATTTGAACTTTTCAGCATAGAGCCGATGCTTGACAAGAAAATCATTCTTCTCAGCAGTGGGGAGCTGCGCAGGTTTCAGTTGACTAAAGCTTTACTGACTGTTCCCCGAATTCTTATCATGGACAATCCTTTCATAGGGCTGGATGCGCCTACCCGTGAACTGCTTTTTAATTTGCTGGAGCGGCTTACCCGGCTGGGCGAGTTGCAGATTGTCCTTGTGCTTTCCATGTTGGATGACATACCTTCATTTATTACACATGTTGTGCCGGTAGAGGACATGAAGGTGGGCGAAAAGATGGAACGTGAGGAGTATGTGCAGGCATTCTGTGCGGGCAATCAGATGCGTATTCAGGAAGAGGCCGGAGCGTTGGAGGAATTGCAGCGGCGTATTCTCGATTTGCCCTACGAACATGCGAATTTCACTTCGGACGAAGTGGTGAAATTGAACGGGGTTAGCATCCGTTACGATGACCGTACCATTCTGAAGGAGCTGGATTGGACAGTGATGCGTGGTGAGAAGTGGGCGCTGAGTGGCGAGAACGGTGCCGGCAAGTCTACCTTGCTTAGTTTGGTTTGTGCGGATAATCCGCAGTCATACGCCTGCGATATCAGTCTTTTCGGACGGAAGCGCGGAACGGGGGAGAGTATTTGGGAAATCAAGAAACACATCGGTTATGTCAGTCCGGAAATGCATCGTGCTTATCTGAAGAATCTGCCTGCCATAGAGATTGTCGCTTCCGGTCTGCACGACAGCATCGGATTGTATAAACGTCCTCATGCCGAACAGATGTCGGTATGTGAGTGGTGGATGGAGATTTTCGGTATTGCCGCCTTGAAAGACAATCCTTTTCTGCAACTCTCCAGCGGGGAACAGCGTCTGGCATTATTGGCACGTGCTTTTGTCAAGGACCCGGAACTGCTGATATTGGATGAACCGCTTCATGGACTCGATACATACAACCGCCGTCGGGTCAAGAAGATTATAGAGGCATTCTGCCATCGTCGGGATAAAACGATGATTATGGTAACCCACTATGAGAATGAATTGCCGCAAACAATTACTAACCGTTTATTCTTGAAGCGAAACCGCTGACCGGATAATAATTACGTCAAGCAAAGATAATAAAGGACTGGCGGGAACCATTTATGGTGTAAATCGTTATATTTGTAATATCAACCATCTAAACATTTATATCATGAAGTTTTTTATTGATACGGCAAATTTAGAACAGATTCGGGAGGCCTATGACTTGGGCGTACTCGACGGAGTTACCACTAATCCTTCGCTTATGGCAAAAGAAGGTATCAAAGGAGTGGAGAACCAGCGTAAGCACTATGTGGACATCTGTAATATTGTGCAAGGCGATGTGAGTGCCGAGGTGATAGCTACCGACTATGAAGGCATGATTAAAGAGGGTGAAGAATTGGCAGCCTTGAATCCGCATATCGTAGTGAAGGTGCCTTGCATTGCAGAAGGTATCAAGGCCGTTAAATACTTCTCGGGCAAAGGTATCCGTACAAATTGTACTCTGGTATTTTCTGTCGGTCAGGCATTGCTTGCAGCCAAGGCAGGTGCAACGTATGTTTCTCCGTTTGTGGGGCGTCTCGATGACATCTGTGAGGATGGCATTGCATTGGTTGCGAAGATTGTAGAGATGTACCGTTATTATGGATATACCACCCAGGTACTTGCCGCCTCTATCCGTCATACGGCACATATCATGCAGTGTATAGAGGTGGGTGCTGATGTGGCTACTTGTCCGCTTTCGGCCATTAAGGGTTTACTTAATCATCCGCTGACCGATTCCGGTCTGAAGAAGTTCCTTGAAGATTACAAACGCGTGAACGGATAAACTTAAAATATCCTATAAGCCTATCTTTCAATGTAATTATTGACTAATATTGGTGAGAAATAGAATAAAAAGATTTATTTTTGCGCCTTATATTTAGATATACAATAAGGCACCGATGAAAGATAGGCTCATAGGATTTATTAAGACATACTGCTTGTTTGTCTGCATTTTTGTGTTGCAGAAACCACTATTTATGCTGTTTTACAAATCGCTGTATCCGGATGCCTCGTGTGCGGACTGGTTCAGTGTCATTTGGCATGGGTTACCTTTAGACCTATCTCTGGCTGGTTATCTGACAGCTATTCCCGGTTTTCTTTTCATAACCTCTGTATGGACACTTTCTAAATCCCTTCATCGCATCTGGTGCGGCTATTTCCTCTTCATTTCAGTACTTATCTCCATAATTTTTACTGTCGATTTAGGATTATACGAGTATTGGGGGTTCCGTTTGGATGCTACTCCGTTATTCTATTTCTTTTCCTCCCCTAAAGACGCAGTGGCCAGTGTCAGCATTTGGATGGTGCTGGGGGGAATTGTGGCAATGGCTGTTTATGCTGTCGTGCTGTATGCTGTTTTCTACGGCATCTTGCTGCAGAAGAAGCTGTTGCTGCGGATGAAACTGCCTTATCGTCGCCTGAAGGTGTCAGGTATATTGTTGCTGATGACGGGGCTGCTGTTTATTCCTATCCGTGGAGGCTTTACAGTATCTACCATGAACGTGGGGAAAGTCTATTTCAGTGCCGAGCAGCGTCTGAACCATGCAGCTATCAACCCTGCATTCAGTCTGATGGAATCTCTTGCCAAGCAGAAGGACTTTAGCAAGCAATACCGTTTTATGGAAGCTGCGGAGGCCGACCGGCTTTTTAAAGACATGCTTGAACCCGCAGTTGCCGGTGGTCAAACGGAAGAGACGGATTCTGTGCGGCAATCTGCCGATTCGCTGCATACTTTATTCAATACTCAGCGTCCCGATGTACTCTTTGTGATTCTTGAGAGTTTTTCCTCCAGGTTGATGACAGCTTTGGGAGGTGAGCCGAATATTGCCGTCCATCTGGATAGCTTGAGTAAGGAAGGGGTGCTCTTTACGAACTTCTACGCCAACAGTTTCCGTACGGACCGTGGGCTGGTGGCTATCTTGAGTGGCTATCCTGCCCAGCCCACTACTAGTATTATGAAGTATCCCCGTAAAACGCAGTCCATTCCTGCCATTGCAGGCAGCTTGCGGAAGGCGGGTTATGGTACCAAGTATTATTATGGCGGTGATGCCGACTTTACCAATATGCGTTCCTACCTGATGTCATCAGGCTTTGAAGACATTGTTTCCGACCAGGATTTTCCCGTAACGGAACGTTTAAGTAAGTGGGGGGCGCACGACCATCTCGTATTCAACCGTCTGCTGGAAGACTTGAAAGCCGAAGCTGCCGAAGGAACTGCCGAAGAGAAAACTCCTCATTTCCGTGTCTTGCAGACCTCCAGCAGCCACGAGCCTTTTGAAGTACCTTTCCGTCGTCTGGAGAATGACCGGCTGAACGCCTTTGCCTATACGGATAGTTGTGCAGGCGATTTTGTAAGACAGTTCCGTGAGCTTCCCCAGTGGAAGAATACGGTGATTGTGTTTGTTCCAGACCACTTGGGAGCTTATCCCGAACATATCGACAATTTGTCGGTAGAACGCTACCGGATACCTCTGTTGATGGTGGGCGGTGCTGTCCGAGAGCCGAGGCGCATTGACGTCTATGGCTCGCAACATGATATTGCAGCCACGTTGC
>OBIX01000578.1_pt1 | contig 7708 bp, 10 predicted proteins | sample 1496251 | NCBI WGS metagenome assembly OBIX01 (sample SAMN05065742, study PRJEB22554) | human gut metagenome | biome: ENVO:2100002; feature: ENVO:00000062; material: ENVO:00002003 | host: Homo sapiens | place: USA | reverse complement strand
AATACGGGCGCTGAAAGCAGTGGTCGTCAAGGGTGATATATGTAATGTGTATGATTTGGCCGTATCTTTGAAGGCGTTGACTGATGCGCGGAATTTTCTTACAAAGTTTGAAGCTGCGCAAGCTTATTATGCCGACTGTTTTGAGCGGCAGGCTCGGGCGGGACGTAAGCATCAGGCTAATGTAAAGACTGCCCGTCTGTATATTTCTCATTTTATCCAGGTGTTGAATTTAGCTGTCATCCGTTCTGAAGTGCGTATTGCTCATAAGGAATATTACGGTTTGGACACAAGCAACAATAATGTGCCTGATTTATCGACAGAGCCTGCCTTGGCAGAGTGGGGGCGTAAAATCGTGGATGGGGAAAACAAACGTATATCCCAGGGAGGAATTCCCATTTATAACCCTACGATTGCAAAAGTGAGGGTGCATTATGATATTTTCATGGATAGTTATGAGAAACAAAAGAATCTTCAATTTTTAACAGCCCGCAGTTTGGACACCTTGGCTTCGATGCGTGCAGAAGCGGATGAGTTGATTCTGCATATATGGAACCAGGTGGAAAAAAAATTTGAGGAGGTTACTCCTAATGAGAAACGGTTGGATTTATGCCGTGATTATGGAATAATCTATTATTATCGTACTGGTGAAAAACGCAAAGAGTAAGTTGAAGAATGAGATTGATTGATTCACATTCCCATCTTTTTTTAGAAGAGTTTGCAGAGGATTTGCCTCAAGTGATGGCTCGTGCCCGTGAGGCAGGAGTCACGCATATTTTTATGCCCAATATCGATAGTACCACCATAGGACCTATGCTTCGGGTGTGCCGTGAATATAAAGGGTATTGCTATCCGATGATTGGATTGCACCCTACCTCTGTGGATGCGGATTATGAAAAGGAGTTGGAAATAGTGGCCCGGGAGCTGGCTTCACCGAATGAATTTGTTGCGGTTGGCGAGATTGGTATGGACTTGTATTGGGATAAGACTTTTCTTAGAGAGCAGCAAAGGGTGTTGGACAAGCAGATTGAGTGGGCTTTGGAATACGGTTTGCCGGTAGTGCTGCATTGTAGGGAAGCGTTCGACCATATATATAATGTGTTGAAACCCTATCAGCAGACTCCTTTGAAAGGAATTTTCCATAGTTTTACGGGAACCTCGGAAGAGGCCTGCAGGATTATGGAATTTGCGGATTTCATGATAGGAATAAATGGTGTGGTGACTTTCAAGAAATCAACTTTACCCGAAGTCTTGAAGAATATTCCTTTGGAACGCATCGTGCTGGAAACCGATTCCCCTTATCTGACTCCGGTTCCCAATCGAGGCAAGAGGAACGAAAGCGCATATGTTAAGGATACTTTGGTAAAGGTGGCCGGAATCTATGGGAACTCTCCTGAAAAGGTGGCCCAGGTTACTTCTGATAACGCTTTAAAAGTGTTCGGAATGCTCAAATAAGTTCTTTAAGATTTTAAAGTTTATTAATTTTGAGATTTTATTTAATATAAAACGGGGAGAATGAGGCAGAACAACAAAAAAAAGAATACATTTGTAGCTGAAAACGCTGGTGGTTCGCATTTTTTTTGTAATTTGCACCCGATTTCAGAAAAGGCGTCTATTGGAGAGATGCTCGAGTGGTTGAAGAGGCACGCCTGGAAAGCGTGTATACCCCTAAAGGGTATCCGGGGTTCGAATCCCCGTCTCTCCGCAGTGTGATAAAATGGAGATAAAACAACAAATTATAATAAATAAATTAATTAATTAATCTTAAAAATTAGACACACAATGAAAAAGTTATTTGCAATTGTTGCTGTGATGGGAGTCTTAACATTTGGCTCAACTCAACTTGCTCAGGCTCAAGATGCTCCTGCAGCTGAACAAACTGAACAAGCAGCTGTAGCACCTGCTGCTGACGCTGCTGCTCCTGCCGCAATGGAAGTTGCAGAAGGTGGTATCCACAAAGAACTCAAAACTAAGTTTATTGAAGGTACTGCATCTTTCATGAGTTTGGTAGCTATCGCATTGGTTATCGGTCTTGCATTCTGTATTGAACGTATCATTTATTTGAGTTTGGCTGAAATCAATACAAAGAAGTTCTTGTCTGCTATCGAAGCTGCTTTGGAAAAAGGTGACGTTGAAGCTGCTAAAGACATCGCACGTAACACTAGAGGTCCTATCGCTTCTATCTACTATCAAGGTCTGATGAGAATTGACCAAGGTATCGACGTAGTAGAAAAGTCAGTAGTTTCTTACGGTGGTGTACAAGCTGGTTACCTGGAAAAAGGTTGCTCTTGGATTACACTGTTCATCGCTATGGCTCCGTCTTTGGGATTCTTGGGTACTGTAATCGGTATGGTGCAGGCATTTGATAAGATCCAGCAGGTAGGTGATATCTCTCCGACGGTTGTAGCAGGTGGTATGAAGGTTGCCTTGATTACAACTATCTTCGGTTTGATCGTTGCCTTGATTCTGCAGGTATTCTATAACTACATCCTGGCTAAGATTGAAGCTTTGACCAGCGAAATGGAAGATTCTTCTATCTCTCTGTTGGATATGGTTATCAAATATGACTTGAAATACAAAAAATAATTAAGATGGCTAAGTTATCATATAAAGTATCATACTATGCACTGTATGTCATGTTCGCTATCATCTTGGTAGTGTTGGGCATGTTCTTCTTCGGTGGAGATGCTCAGGGCGATGCAGTGTTGGCAAGCGTTGACGCAGAAATGTGGCAACCGGCTCATACAGACGCATTGATTTATTTGATGTACATTCTGTTCTTTGTAGCTATTATTGCTACCGTGGTTGGTGTTTTGTTCCAATTTGGAGCTGCACTGAAAGACAATCCGGGAGCAGCGTTGAAATCTTTGATTGGTTTGGTTATATTGGTTGCAGTTGTTGTTATTTCTTGGACTATGGGTAGTGAAGAACCACTTGTTATTCCGGGTTATAGCGGAACTGAGAACGTACCTTTCTGGTTGAAGCTTACTGACATGTTCCTTTATTCTATCTATATCTTGTTTGCTGGTACAGTCTTGGCAATCATTTTTAGTAGCATTAAGAAAAAATTATCATAATCAATTGAGGTAACTCAATTTAAAGATATAATTACAATGGCTAAAAAGAAAAGAGAAGTTCCTGAAATTAACTCAAGTTCTACTGCGGACATCGCTTTCTTGTTGCTGATTTTCTTCTTGATTACAACATCTATGGATACCGACCGTGGTTTGGCAAGACGTTTGCCGCCTCCACCGGAAAAGGACCAGAAGTTGGACGATGCAAAGAAGAAGGAACGCAACGTATTGCAAGTCTTCTTGAACATGCAGGACCAGTTAATGTGCGGGAATGATTATATTACTGTTGACCAATTGCGTGCAAAAGCAAAAGAATTTATTGCCAATCCGTATAACGAAGATACAAAACCGGAAAAGATTTCTAAGAATGTTCCTTTCTTCGGTACAGTACAAGTGACGGAAGGCCATGTGATTTCTTTGCGTTGTGACCGTGGTTCTTCATACAAAGCATATATGTCTGTACAGAATGAGTTGGTAGCAGCTTATAACGAGTTGCGTGATGAATTGGCTCAGGAAAAGTGGCAGAAGAATTATATGGAGTTGGATCAAGAACAACAAGATGCAATTCGTGAAATTTATTCTCAGAAGATTTCTGAGGCAGAACCTAAAAAGTACGGAGAAAAGAAGTAATGGGAAAATTTAATAAGACTGGTAAACGTGAGATGCCGGCGTTGAACACTTCTTCTCTGCCTGACCTTATCTTCACCTTGTTGTTCTTCTTCATGATTGTAACAACGATGCGTGAGGTAACATTGAAGGTTGAGTTTAAGGTTCCGCAAGCTACAGAATTGGAGAAACTTGAAAAGAAGTCTTTGGTTACGTTTATCTATGTAGGAAAACCTACTGCCGAATTTCGTAAGAAGTTAGGTAATGAGAGCCGTATCCAGTTGAACGACAGCTATGCTGAAGTTGCTGAAATTCAAGATTACATTATTGGTGAACGTGCCAGTATGAAGGAAGAAGATCAGCCGCAGATGACAGTGTCTTTGAAAGTTGACCAAGATACGAAAATGGGTATCGTAACAGATATCAAAGAAGCGCTTCGTAAGGCTTATGCTTTGAAGATTAACTATTCTGCGCAACCGCGTCAGTAAAAGTTAGTTTAATGATATAATAAAGGTCGTTTCATTTGTTGAAACGACCTTTATTGTTTTAAGTATATTGGGTTTTTAAGATTTCACATTATATACTTCGCGGTAGATGTGTTCCTTTACAGAGTCAAAATCCTTTCCACATTCTATATCTCCATAGGCCATGATGAGCATAGGCAGGTAGTTGTCGCCTGTTTTATAGGGTGGTTGTTGGTAGGGCTTTTCCCATAAGGAGAATCCTTGCCGTTGATAGAAGTTAATGCGGCGTTTAGCCATTTCTTCTTCGGGTATTTCCACTTCCAAGACGATGGGATGTTTTAAGAGTTGGCATAAATGGTTTAGTACGCTCTTTCCATATCCGCCGTTACGCTGTGCGGGGTCAATGGCAAAATGCTCTATATAGTAAAAATGTCCGAAATCCCAGTAAGTGATGAGACCTACCGGGGTGTTGTTATGGAAGATGATATTGTTATAGAAGTGCGTTTTGGTATCTGTATACTTGCGCAATTCCTCCAGTTCCCGGTACTCCTCTGAAGGGAACGATTGAGTCATTAATTTCTCCATGTAGCTGTACAAGTCTGTGTCAGCTGTTGTAATACGTTGAAGTCTGATCATAAGTTCTTTTAGTTTAGTTTGTTTTTATTCAGTATAAAATTCAATGACGCGGCAGATGGCCCGTTGGCAGACCGGGCAGAAAGTAGGGTATTCATTGGTGCGCATGCGGCAATTGTCTGCCGGACGGTAGATGCCTTTGGCAGAATAGCCAGCTCCTTCATATACGCCTACGGGATATGTTCCACTTTCAGAAGAGGGAGTAGGAACGGGAGTTCCTTGAGCAAGCATATCTTTCCATTTGGAAGTGAAATCGATTCTTGTGCTGATGTTCTGTTCCCAGGGTTCCACATCTAGTGGATAGGTATCTGTCATCACGTCATTGTCGTAGAAGTATTCATCGGCCAGTCCGCCAAAGCTATGCCCGAACTCATGTACCACAACGGGGCGGAACATGGGATGGTGGGCGGTAGTAAGGGTATAGGAATTATAGATTCCACCGCCTCCGTATTCTTCCGTATTGGCAAGGATGATGATGTGTTCATACGGTATTCCCGCCAGCGCATCGTGTATGGATTTGACACGGGAGGTTGTCAGATACCGGTCTGAATAGAATGTGCTGAAATGAGAGCTGAATGCTGTCCGTTTCCATTCTCCGAGGCGTGGTACGCTTACTCCGCTGTCTTCGGAGGGGCTGGCCACTGCTACAATGTTGAAGTGCTTTTTCATGGACCGGAAGGGTTCGTGGGCAAACAGACTTTCGCAGGCAATGGCTGCGTCTTCGTAGAATACCGGCATCTCTTCGGGAGTATATCCTTCTGCAAGGATGGCTACGTCGATGCATTTGGCCGTATTGCCGCTTTGCAGCAGATATTTATGTGGTGTGATGTGGGCAGTACCTTTCTGATGTATCAGGATGTCGTCGGGACTGACCGTATGTTTCATGCTTGCCCGTACATTTCTACGCGGGTCGAGAAGTGTTATTTCTATTTCTGCAGGACGGAGGGGATAGGGAAGGAGAAAGGTGTTTTCGAATCCTTTGGTCACCGCTTTGGCTTCATCCGTTTCCAGCCACTCCTGGAAGAGCGAAGAAAAGGATGTTTTGTAGATTACGCTGCCATTGGCTGCATCTCGCATAATGATTTGTCCGTTTCCTTGCAGGGGCAACTCAGATAAATGATGCTTCCTTCCTGCCCAAGAGGGGAGACAAGACAATCCGTCCAGGCATATCTCTTGTTTGGCTGCATTTCCGGTAAAGATATAGTCGACACGCAGGGTTTTATCTGCAAAATAATCTGCAAAACTTTGGGCATGCAAGGATATTGCTGCCATCAGGCATAATAGGAATAAGGAATACTTTTTCATAACGGTTCATTATTATTGCTACTACAAAGATAATATCTTTAAAGCTCATCTGCAATTTTCCGGTCGTGCGAGATGGAATTTTGCATATGCACTTTGAAATGCCTGATATGCGGTATTATTCTTTTTTTTGTAAGAAAAGTTATAAACCGTATTTTTATTGGCGAAAAAATAGCTAACTTTGCATGTTGCCGTATAGATATGCGGGAGATATAGTAATTTATTAATCATTAGAATTTGAAATGGGACATCATCAGTTGGATACTTTAGACGAACAGATTTTAAAACTTATAGCCGATAATGCACGCATTCCTTTCCTTGAAGTGGCTAGAGCTTGTAATGTATCGGGAGCAGCCATTCATCAGCGCATTCAAAAGCTGACAAACTTAGGTATATTGAAAGGTTCTGAATATGTGATTGATCCGGAGAAGATAGGATATGAAACATGCGCCTATATCGGTATCTATCTAAAGGATCCTGCTTCTTTTGATGCTGTAACGAGAGCATTGGAAGCTATTCCCGAGATTGTGGAATGCCATTTTACAACGGGCAAGTATGATATGTTCATAAAGCTTTATGCCCGCAACAACCATCATTTGCTGAGCATCATACATGATAAGTTGCAGCCGCTGGGACTGGCGCGTACGGAAACCTTGATTTCTTTCCACGAAGCCATCAAGCGGCAGATGCCTATAACGGTAGAAGAAGAGGAAGATTAATTTTACCGGTGGATATAATCGACGAATGCATAAGGGCAGGGATGCTTCTCATCTGCGGGATGGGACTCCCTGCTTTTTTCTTGCCATACAGTCGGAGCGACTTCGGGAAAGTAGGCGTCCACCTGAGGGGCTTCTGCATCCACTTCGGTCAGGCAGAGGGTATCTGCAAAGGGGAGTGCCTGGCGATAAACGCTTGCACCGCCGATGATGTAGACGTGTTCGTCGGGCTGGCAACTGCTTAGTGCTTCTTCCAATGAGGGAAAAACTTCTGTACCGGGACAGATCAAATCTTTTTGAGTGGACAGAACAACGTTGCGGCGGTTGGGAAGCGCACCTTTGGGGAGAGATTCAAAAGTCTTTCGGCCCATGATGATGGTATTTCCCGTGGTGAGGGCTTTGAAACGCTTCAAATCATTGGGAAGCCAGAATAACAACCGGTTCTGATAGCCGATACCTCTCTTTCTGTCTACTGCAGCAATAATACTAATCATATGTGTGTAAAATTCTTTTCTCTTTCTATCTTTTTATTGTAGGATTTATACTGACACTTTTCCTGCAATATGCGGATGCGGGTTATAGTTGACCAACTCAAAATCCTCGAACTTGAAGTCGAAGATGTTTTTCACATCCGGATTGATTCTCATCTGCGGCAAATCCCGCGGTTCACGAGATAGTTGGAGTTTTACCTGCTCCAAATGGTTCAGATAGATGTGAGCATCTCCTAAGGTATGGATGAAATCTCCGGCTTTCAGTCCGGTGACTTGCGCCATCATCTGCAGGAGCAGGGCATAGGAAGCAATGTTGAAGGGCACTCCTAAAAAAATGTCCGCACTACGCTGGTACAGTTGCAGGCTCAGCCGTCCGTTGGCGACATAGAACTGGAAGAAAGCGTGGCAGGGAGGGAGGTTCATGT
>OBIX01000565.1_pt1 | contig 7882 bp, 4 predicted proteins | sample 1496251 | NCBI WGS metagenome assembly OBIX01 (sample SAMN05065742, study PRJEB22554) | human gut metagenome | biome: ENVO:2100002; feature: ENVO:00000062; material: ENVO:00002003 | host: Homo sapiens | place: USA | reverse complement strand
TACACTCGACTAGTCGTCGGCAGCGTCAGATGTGTATAAGAGACAGGCCCATGACTGCAACTGGCTAGCATCGGTAAAATATATTTCCGGAGAGATGGACGATTCCGGTTCCCGATCTAGGAAATCCTCACAAGAGATAAAAATGCTGCCACACAAAATAGATGCAGCTGTCAAAAATAGATGTCTTATCTTCATTGTATTCTAAATTTATAAAGTTAAACTTAAGCCAAAAGACCACGTGCGTGACAACGGATAAGCATTTCCTCCATTACCGCCGCTAATGGTTTCCGGATCGAACAACTTGGTCAAACCAGTCCCGGTCCAAACGTTTTCACCAGAAACGAATATGCGCAAACGGTTTATCCCGAACTTATTTGTAAATTTAGCAGGTAGGGTGTAACCAAACTGCAAGTTCTTCAAGCGTATGTAGGAAGCATCCTGCACATAACGACTCTGTACCTTTTGATTCTTTGCTCCGAAGCTGGTTCCATCGGATGAATCGGAGAAAATAGGCCGTGGATAGTACGAATCGAGGTTAGCGGGAAGCTCATGCCCTTCCAGCCCGGCGGGTTCTGCACGAAAATAATCTTCATGCTGTTTGAATCCTCGTGTATGCCAGCGGCTGTATCCGCCGCGTACACCGAACAACATGCCAGTGAAGTTTCCACTACCCCAATAGTCGTGTTTCAAAACGCCTTGGAAGAAAGCCCGGAAATCGAATCCTTTCCAATCGGCATTCAGATCTATTCCAAAGAAGTAGTGCGAATAAGTGTCTCCCAGTATCTTCAAATCGCCATGATCTCCCAAGGTACGTGCTCCCTCGCTGATTTTGCCATCACCGTTCAAGTCTTTATACATGATGTCACCGGCTGCCCATTGCGAGCCCACTGCATCTTGTCCTCCTTTAGGCAGAGAAGCCAGGTGTGCCTGCATTTCTTCATCGCTTTTGGCTATGCCGATGGTTTCATATCCCCAAATAAGTCCATCCTTGTATCCTGGCAGATAGGAGTCGATGGACAATGTCTTGTTGTCCGGATAAGAGTCAATCATCGTGATTTGATCTGACAATGACAAGTTAATGCCATATCCCAAACCATTTTTCAGACGGTCTTTCCAGCCAATTGACACTTCCCAGCCTTTCGTCCGTAAGTCGCTGTTGTTGGAACTGGGAGTTGATATGCCCAATGTTGCAGGCAGTTCGGCAGAAGGGCCTACCATACCTTCTGTGAAACGGACAAAGTAATCAAAAGAACCGGTCAAGCGATTATTGAATAGTCCGTAATCCACGCCAACATCCCATGTACGGACCTTTTCCCAAGTAAGAGCCGTATTTATCAGGCCGCCGACAGATGAAGTATTAGGAGATAATCCATTTTGCAACCAGTCTCCATTCAGTGAACCAATAGAAATTGTTCGATAAGTAGGATACCAATTGTTGATATTCTGGTTTCCCAGTTCACCGTAAGAAAAACGGACTTTCAACAAGTTGGCTATATTCTCTATTGGTTTCCAAAACTCTTCTTGCGCTATGTTCCACCCTAAAGAGAAAGAAGGAGACAATTGCCATCTGGAACCTCGACGAAAGCGAGATGTCCCGTCATAACGCATATTCACTTCCGCCAAATAGCGTCCCTTATAGTCATAGTTGAGACGGCCGAAAAAGCCTACCGTAGCCCATTCATTATGATATCCACTTACTTCCGTGTCTTTCTTGTTTCCTGTACCGTCCAGTCCGGTAGTCAGGTCAAATTGGGGGAGACCATTAACCATCAGACCGTATTTCTTAGTGGATGAGAAATCGTATTTCGTTTCTTCTGACTGAAATCCGAGCATAACCTTCAGGTTGTGCGTGTCATTAAAAGTATGCGAATAAGACGTATAAGCATTGAAATTCAAATAGTTTTCCTTTGTATCTTCCTGGTACAGGCTCGAATTCGCTTTTGTATCATCGACGGAACCATCCGGCAAATGGTTGTATGCGGGCAATGTAGTCTCCTTGACACCGCCGTCCGTAATGCGATAATTGAGTTCGATATTAGTGACCCAATTTTTTATCGGTTCGATAATCAACGTCGCCTGATGGTAGTGCCGATCAGTTTGTACATCGCGTTGCCCGCCTTCCGCGATATTCCTAACCTCTCCGTATGGATACCCGTTCGGATCGTACATAGGCATATTTGGCCAAGTCATACGGCCAAAATAGTCATAAAACTGTGAGTTGAAGGATGTCGGTCGCCAAACATCATTACGCGTAAAACGTGTACTGTAATTGAATTTCAGCCATTTTGTGATATTGGCATTGATTTTAGCAGCCACGTTGTAGCGGCTCAATCCATCTTCACCGTATTCCAGCAAACCACCCTGATCCAAATAATTGAAAGAAGCATAATAAGTCACCTTTTCCGATCCTCCGTTCACGCTTACATTATGCTCCTGAGAGAATACGCTGCTTTTAAACATTTCACTGTATATGTCTACGTTGGCATACGCATTGTACCACGGATAGTTCCATGCATTCGGATTTGCCGGATCAGAATCCATTCCTCCGGTAAGTTTTCCGGCTTGAAAATCCAGCATCTTCTGCATCACCTCGTCCGTAAAAACCTGTCCACTTCCCTTTTGATTTTTGTAAGCTTCATTGAACATCACGGCAAAAGAGTATGAATCCATCGATTCCGGCATATTGATAGGGCTGCCTATACGGAAGCTGTTGTTGTAGTTTACGGAAGTTTTCCCGGCTTTACCACTCTTGGTCGTGACAAGAATCACACCGAACGGTGCACGTGAACCATAAATGGAGGAAGCTGCCGCATCTTTCAAAACAGATATGTTCTCAATATCTTGTGGATTGATGGTGTTCAAGTCCCCTTCCGTGCCGTCAATCAATATCAACGGGCTACCACTTGAATAGCTGCCTACAGTTCCTGTACCACGGACAGAAATACTCATGTTCTTATCCAACTCTCCGGTGCTCGTACTGATTTTCAGACCGGGGACTAGACCTTGTAAGGCCTGAACCGCTGATGTTACCGGACGGGATTCTATTTCTTTGGCTGTGGCAATGCCAACCGAGCCGGTCAGATTGACTTTCTTCTGCGTACCGAAACCCACCACAACCACTTCGTCCAGCATCTCATTGTCTTCTTGCAGTGTAACGTTAATTGCCTTGCCGACAGTGGCCGTCACCTCTTGTGTCTTGTATCCTATGTACGATACGACGAGTACAGTTCCCGGCTGCACCGACAAGGAGAAATTACCATCCATGTCGGTAATCGTACCATTGGAAGAGTTGCCCTTTTCCACAACGCTGGCCCCGATGACGGGTCCCATGGCATCGTTCACTGTGCCTTTCACGGTGATTTTCTGTTGCTGTACAATCTGCACGGCACCGGAATCATTCTCTGCCCACAAGGATAGCGGCTGGCTTGCCACAAGCCCCGTGCAGAGCAATAAGGCTGTCGTCGCCTTACGGGAGAATTTAAAAGTCTCTGTTTTCATTGTTCTGGTATTAAAATTAGATTAATAAATTTGGTTCCTGTTTGAACGCCCCTGGATTGGTCAAAGGTCGTGACTACCTTAGTCAAAGTGCTTGACTACCTTGGTCAAGAATCTGCCCCGAAATATAGCGGAAGCAAAGTGTTATCCTGAATACTCCCTTTTACCTTTAAAAGCCTATGTCTTATCCTATTATATTTTTTGTCTATACGATGAGTGTTTTTTAGTCCATCGGAGAGTCATCAGAATCTCCGTCACTGCCGCCCGGTTTCTCGGTGGAGCCACTGCCTTCAGGTGCTTTACCTATGTAAATGGTATGGGAAGTGCTGCGGGGTGTCTTCAGCAGGTCGCCGCCACCGCCCCTGTACTGCGTAGTCACTGTAAGCGTATATTCGCCATCGTCTCGCACCGCACGCCAGGATTCTTTGCCACCATGCGATCCAGTATGATTTCCCTTGTCGATGCTGTGGGTAGTCTCCAAAGAGAAAATCTTGTCCGCCTTGTCATCGGTAGTCACGGTGTTGTCCACCGGCCATGCTTTCAATACATTTTTTGCCATATTTTCATAGTCTTTTGTTAACGTTGGAAATATTATTTCAAGTTGTGACAAAATTAGTTATAATAAGCACAAGCCGTAATTTGTAATGTTTCTAAAAAGGTTTCATTTCTTTCTAAATAAAAGGGCACAAAAAAGGATTGGGAATCTTTCGCTATCATGAAAGATTCCCAATCCTATCATCTATGTCTGTTACACCATTCTTACAGATTCTTCATCACCTGTAGCCAATATACCAATGCCCAATCTTGGTCGTTGGCATAAGGGTCATAGAAATGCGCTTTTTCTCCATTGACCTTATGCGGATACATGTAGGCGCAGGAAGCCTTCCCGTCTTCAAAAAACAAGCAGAGGTTATTGCGCACAATCTCTTCGGCCAACTTCTGATAAGATGTATCGCCGGTACACAAAGCATAATAATGGTAAACCGATGCAGTAACCGTACTCCAATAGTGAGGAAAAGTATCGCCAAAAAGCTCGTATTTGCCAAACCAATGCCCGTCCCAATGGCGGATAGCTATCTCGTTCAGGTGGAAACTGGGCTGAAAACCGTTGAACGCCTCCACAACGGGAAGTTGCCGCTTGACCTCGTCCAGATATCTCCGCTCCTTGGTTTCCAAATAGACTTGAGCGAGCAGTTGCAGGGCCGGGGCCACGATGCTCTGTTCATAATTCACTTCACTGGCCGGATAGTTCACCCCGTTGGCTATGAATTTGTCACCAATCGTTTTGAAGTCATCCAGCAGTAGCTGGTGTTCGTTCTCCATCTTGGCTTCTTTCAAACATTGCAACCCTAAACATACCGGATAACCGATGCCGTAAAAGCCATGACCGAACTGGCGAAACATGGAACGAAGCGTTTCGTAACCGTCACGGACAAACTGTCTGTTTCCCGTAGCCCGATACATATAGAAATAGAATTCGGCAATCCAGACATAGTTGTATGCCCGGTTCCGGTTCTTTTGATCCACACTGGAATAGGTGACGTATTCGGGTGTCTGCAAACGGGTACGGAGAAATTTTGCATAGCGGAGAAGAGAGGATTTCAAATCATTGTCTTTCTTGTCGGACAAGAGGTATTGCTTGGCCAACAGCACGCCCATACCTACACGCTCGGCACCTTCGTCACGGTCCACCGGGTTACAGTTGGGCGTGTTGTTCGGATAAATGCTGTCGGCCTCGCAGTCATAAACCATATACGCCCCGTCGCGCAAGTCGCGAGGATTGTTCATCTGCTGACGATTGCGGATAAACGATATGCGTTTGTTCACCAAATCTTTTACATTATCTATTACCAGTAAGTCGGCATGGGTTCTCTTTCCGTTGCCATAGCAGAACTCCACCCTCATTTCTCCCGCCTGCTCCATTTTGTGTTTTACCGTCCATATGCCGTTTGCATGATAGACTTTGACGGGGATACCATTTATCTTTGCAGTACAGTTTCGGAGCGGAGAATTGCATCGCATAGTAACGTAAACCATTTCACCTATTTCATATACATATTTATCTGATGAGACAAGCACACCGCCTTTGTCCAACATTTTGTCACGAAAGTCCGCTTTTCCCCCATGCGAGAACAACCGCCATTTCAGGCGATACGACTCTCCCGGATTCAGACGCATGTCCGGCAGGTTCATGGCAAATATACCACGCATGTGCGAACTGCTCGTTTTCCTGCCCCGTCCCCATATCTCATAGCTGTCAATGGCTCCTTCGGTCAGCATCATCCCTACATGGGGGGCTTCAAAACCCATTCGCAACGCATTGACGTATGCACCGCTTCCGCCATTCCATACATGCGCATGGCAACGATTGGTGATGCAGGTTTGAGAATTCGGATAATTATCATTAAATGGAGTGTAAATGCCTATATCGTACAACCAGATCCGCTCTCCGCCCTTGTTCGTAAAAGTGTACTCTTCTATCAAATCACCACCATCCATGCTGCGTTCGGCACGGATAAGTACGTCACCCTCCTTATAGAGAACCTTTTTTCCTTCGTCCTCTACTACAAGAGGGCGCATCCATTCCTTTTTCAGGCTTTCATGTCCTTTTACTTGCGTGAAATAGCCCAATCCCCAACTGTATCTTTCCGTAATCCAAGGGTATTGACTGCCGTCAGTTTTCACTATCCAGTTCATGTGATGCTTGTCGCCTTCAACAGTCAATTCGTCAATGGCACCGGTAAACGGATTGACCGCAAACCGAACGGTATCGGACACATCCAGCTTGTCATGTCCGAACAAACCAACTGAACGGGCATTGATACCCGTTGCAAGCAGGAAGCTGAGAAATACCAGCAATGTTTTTCTTGTCATAAAATATATGTATTAAGAGTTATGTCAAAAGTGACCCTACAAAATTATAGGTTTTACCGTGAACAAGGGGGATGGAAAGTTCTTTTTTGAAGTTAGTATTCTTTCTAAATACTATTCCACGCCTATAAAGGCGTTAAAGAAGATGGAAATCCATCTTTTAGGGTTGTTTTTCTTTCTTTATTCAAATTATTATGCCATATCAATGGCAAATGCTTAATTTTGTATCATTGAAAAATACAGTGCATGAAGAATCTATTGACATATCTTATCATCAGCTTGTCCATACTCCAAAATTTGGCCGGACAAGCAACTTACAACTTTAAGCACATCAGTTCGCAAAACGGCTTGTCCAACGATTTTGTATTGGATATGGCAATTGACCAACAAGGATGTGTTTGGGTTGCAACGGAAGCGGGGTTGAATAAATGGGTCGGCAATGGGAGCAATATTGTATATAAGGAAAGTAATTCCGGACTGGTAAGTAATGAACTTACCTCCCTGTATTATGATCCATCCGAGAATATACTATGGGTTGGCTCCAGACAAGAAGGTATCAGTCTGTTCGACTGCCGGACGCAACAATTCAAAGATTTCACAACAGATGAAGGATTGTCCAGCAATAGTGTAACCGACATTATGCCGGCAGCTGGGGATAAAGGCGTATGGATTGCATATTTAAGTGGGGAAATAGACTTCTATGACAAACAGACAAAGAAAATCATCTCATACAATAGCCGAAACATTCCGGGATTGACCGGAAGAAACCGCTGTTGCAGAGATGACAAGAACGGAGCTTTATACGTAGGTCACATAGGGAATGGAATGACAATAATCAACTTAAAGGAGAAAACTGCAAAAAAATATCTTCATGAACCAGATGATCCTCAAAGTATTCCCGGAGATAATGTACGCTCCATCTTCATAGACCACCTGAAAAATATATGGGTGGGAACCAATGGCGGACTGGCTTTGTTCAATCCGATGACAGAGACATTCACCTGTTTCCGACACGACAACAAAAATGAGCATTCACTGGTAGGAGACAACATTCATTGCATCACAGAGACGAAGGATGAAAATCTTTGGATAGCTTCCGATTTAGGAGGAATCAGCCTACTGGATTTACATAATTTTAGTACTCAAAATGTTGAGAATTTAGAGTTTAAGAATATTACCCATCTTAACAGCAGTCTGTCTTCTCCCAACACACGAATGATACAAGAAGATAAATTTGGCAATGTATGGATTGGCAACTACAGTTCCGGTCTTGATTTTATCAGCCATAACCAATCAAACTTTCATATCATACCTTATTTCTATGAAATAGGTGAAACAAAAATCCGGAAACGAATTTATGGAGTAAAAGCCAATCCGGATGGCACTGTATGGTTGGGAGGAGAAAATGAATTGTCCCTATATGACGGACATCAGATATCCAGACGCGTGAATCTTTCCACATATATGTATCTGTCTCTTATACACATCTCCGAGCCCACGAGACGGAGCTACATCT
>OBIX01000486.1_pt1 | contig 8688 bp, 7 predicted proteins | sample 1496251 | NCBI WGS metagenome assembly OBIX01 (sample SAMN05065742, study PRJEB22554) | human gut metagenome | biome: ENVO:2100002; feature: ENVO:00000062; material: ENVO:00002003 | host: Homo sapiens | place: USA | reverse complement strand
GGCCTGCCAGGAAAGCGAAGCAGGTGGTGTCCTCGCTCAGCAGACGAGCGCCCAGGTTGCCGTGGCCCAGACCGACCTGACGCTGCTCAGCGACAGAACCGGGGATGGTGAAAGCTTCCAGACCTTCGCCGATGGCGGCTGCGCACTCGGCAGCATCGGTCAGGCCGCGCTTGACGGCGATAGCGGTACCCAGGGTGTAAGCCCAGACAGCGTTATCAAAGCAGATGGGCTGCACACCGCGGACGATCTTGTCGCAGTCGATGCCCTTAGCGAGGAGCATCTCGTTGCAGGCGTCCAGAGATTCGAGGCCGTTGGCCTTCAGGCATGCCTCGATTTTCGGCATGCGGCGATCCATAGATTCAAAAGTTGCCATGAGTTGTTCCTCCTCTCTTATTCCTCACGCGGGTCGATGTACTTGACAGCGCCTGCTTCCTTGCTGAAGCGGCCGTAAGTACCCACGTTCTTCTCGTAAGCCTCGTTGGGGGTCTTGCCGTGACGGATGTCCTCCATCATCTTGCCCAGCTTGACGAACTGATAGCCGATGACCTCGCCGTTGGCATCCACAGCCAGCTTGTTGATGTAGCCCTCGGTCAGCTCCAGATAACGGACGCCCTTCTCCTTGGTGGAGAAGATGGTGCCGGTCATGGAGCGCAGGCCCTTGCCCAGGTCATCCAGACCTGCGCCGATGGGCAGACCGTCCTCAGAGAAAGCGGTCTGGCTGCGGCCGTAGACGATCTGCAGGAACAGCTCACGCATAGCGACGTTGATGGCATCGCACACCAGGTCGGTGTTCAGAGCTTCCAGAATGGTCTTGCCGGGCAGGATCTCGCCTGCCATAGCAGCAGAGTGGGTCATACCGGAGCAGCCGATGGTCTCCACCAGAGCCTCCTCGATGACACCGTTCTTGATGTTCAGGGACAGCTTGCAGGTACCCTGCTGAGGTGCGCACCAGCCCACACCGTGGGTGTAGCCGCTGATGTCCTTGATCTCATAGGCCTTGACCCATGCGCCCTCTTCGGGGATGGGGGCCGGACCATGCTTAGGACCTTTGGTGATCGGGCACATATTCTGTACTTGCTGCGAATAGGTCATAATCATACTCTCCTTTTGACAAATTGATGCCGTGCGGCAGAAGCTTCTCTCCCCTGCCGCCTTGCATTGACCGGGCCGTGCCGCTCTCTTTTCAGCGCCTTTCCCGGTACTACCACGCACAATTTTATTATAGAGGACGTTGGCCCAATTTGCAAGTCATTTCTGACAAATTTTTCGCAATCTTTTTGTCATTTTCGTTTTTCTGCGCAGGAGCGCAACTTCTCAATTCGGTTTTTTCTGCGGCTCCCGCCGCACCGGCGTGACGGCCCAGATGCAGGCGAAGCCCGCCGCCGCACCCGCGATGGCGAGGATGTGCCGTCCCTGCTCGAATCCCCAGAAATCAGCGATGCAGGGGAACAAAAGGCTTCCCACGCTCTGGCCCAGCGCCAGAAAGCCGTAGTTCACCCCGGCGTGGGGCAGGCCGAACAGATCGGTGGAGAGGGTGGGCAGTACCGCCGCCAGCGCCGAGTAGCAGAACGTCAGCCCCGCATACACTGCCACGACGGCCCATCCCCGGGCAAACAGGAACGCCGCCGAAAGCCCCAGCGACACGCCGAAGAGGATGAGGTCGGTGGGGCGGCGGCCGATCTTGTCGCTGATCAGGGGCATCAGCAGCCGTCCGGCCGCACTGCCCACACTGCCCAGCACCACGGCCCAGAGGGCGGCGCTCTCGTCCAGCCCCCGCTCCATGCCAAGTTTCAGGATGATGGGGCTGAACAGCAGCACCGCCGGGGTGGAAAAGCAGACCGCTCCGGCGCAGAGCCAGTACTGCCGCGTGCCAAGCATCTGCCGGGGCGAGAGGTCGAGGGGCGGCGCGGCCTTAGCCTTTCCCTGCTGGCTGGGCCGAGGTTTTTCGGGCGGCGGGTCGGTCAGCAATGCACTGCCCGCGAGGCAGACCGGCAGGGTCAGCGCACCCAGCGCCCAGAACGCGCCCCGGATACCCTGCACCGGTCCGAAACCCCGCAGCGCCGTGCGGACAAAGACGGTCAGGAACGCTCCGCTCAACCCCACTGCGCCCCCGATGACGCCGGTGGCGAGGCCCTTCCGGCCCTTGTACCACTTCTGAGCGCAGGACTGGATGGACGGATAGAGAAAGGCTGTGCCGAGCCCTGCCGGGATGCTGAACACCCCGAAAAAAGCCTTTCCCTTCTCTGCCGGGAGAGCCGCCGCCGCGAAGAATCCGCCGCAGAGCAGACCCGTCCCCCACAAAGCTGCAAAGCGAGGGCCGTGCTTATCCTGCAGAAAGCCGCCGATGACGCACCCTATGCCGAAAAATGCGATGAGCACTCCGAAGGCATAGCCTGCCCCCTGCTCACTGAGGCCGTATTCCTCCATGACAGGTCTTTGAAACACGCCCCACGCGGCGGGCAGGCCTGTCAATACCTGGATGGCCGCGCCCGCCGTCAGGATGGCCCAGGGTCTTGTTTTCTGCATTTCGTGCATCACCTCAGAGAATAGTGTGTCCTTTTCGATTGACAAAAAGGCAGTATTCTTTATAATAGATAAGTATTGGATGTTATTTTATTTTTGATATACAGAAAGAGGACTATATTATGAAAACTCAGGCCTTAAAAGGTATGCGCGACCTTCTGCCCAACGAGCAGACCCTGCGCGACTACATTCAGGGCAAAATTCTCGAGACTTACCGCGCATCCGGCTTCGAGCGCATCTCCACCCCCATGCTGGAGGATATGGAGAACCTCGACAAGTCCGACGGCGGCGACAACCTGAACCTCATCTTCAAAGTGCTCAAGCGCGGCGACAAGCTCACCGCCGCCCTGAACTCCGGCGACCCGAAAGAGCTCTCCGACATGGGCCTGCGCTATGATCTGACCCTGCCCCTGAGCCGCTTCTACGCCGCCAACAAGGACAAGCTCCCCCACCCCTTCAAGGTCATCCAGACCGACCGCGTCTTCCGCGCCGAGCGCCCCCAGAAGGGCCGTCTGCGCGAGTTCGTCCAGTGCGACATCGACATTCTGGGCGACGAGAGCCCCAACGCCGAGGTCGAGCTCATCGACGTGACCACCCGCGCCCTGCTGGGCATCGGCTTCGACGGCTTCACCGTCAACATCAACGACCGCCGCATCCTGCGCGGGATGCTGGAGAGCATGGGCTTTGCCGCCGACACGCTGGATTCCGTCTGCATCACCTTCGACAAGATGGATAAGATCGGTGCCGACGGTGTGAAGGCTGAGCTTCTCGAGAAGCAGCTGCCCGAGAGCGCGGTCAACGCACTGGCCGACTTCATCGCCGCCGGCGAGGTGACGCTGGACGCTGTGGCCGCCCGCTGCGCAGACCCCGCCATCGCCGACGACCTCAAGTACGTCCTCGCTACTGCCAACGCCATGGCCGCAGGCCGCTATCAGGTGGCCTACTGCCCCAGCCTCGTGCGTGGTCAGGGCTACTACACCGGCATGGTGTTTGAGATCACCTGCCCGCAGTTCAGCGGCGCAGTCGCCGGCGGCGGCCGCTATGACAACATGGTGGGCAAGTTCCTCGGCACTCAGGTGCCGGCAGTCGGCTTCTCCATCGGCTTCGAGCGCGTCTGCGGCATCCTGCTCGAGCAGGGTTATCAGATCCCCGGCGCAAAGCAGAAGATCGCACTGCTCTACGGTAAGGACGCCGACTTCACCGCCGTCCTGAGCAAGGCCGCTGCCCTGCGCGATACCTACAACGTCACCGTCCTGCCTCAGGGCAAGAAGCTCGGCAAGCAGCTGGGCCAGCTGGAAGCCGCAGGCTTTGCCGGTGCCGCCTTCATGGACAAGGACGAGGTAAAGGTCTTTGCCGCTCAGTAAGGGCTGAACAAACCAAAAGCACTGCACTCCCCAAAAGCGGGCGGGTGCAGTGCTTTTTTGCGTTTATGGTTGCCGGGTCAGCCGGTTTTTTTGGCGTTGGGGTACACCCGCTCCATCCGGGCGTTGTCAAAATGTTCGTCGAGGAAGACGTCCAGCTGGTTCGCCGGGGCGAGGCCGCTGGTGCGGGCGTCGTACCGGGCCAGCGCCAGTGCCGAAAGCCCCATGTTCACGGCCATGAACACCGTCAGCACCACGGTCATCCAGGGCAGGATGTGCTTTTTCAGGTTTGCCATCAGCTTTGCGACGAGGGGGTAGCCGTACCGGATCCAGACCACCGCCGCGATGCCCCAGAAAAAGCAGTAGAGCAGATTGACACGGCCTCCCAGATTGAACTTGAAGCCGCTGTAGTCCCAGAAGATGACGCCGAACAGCAGCTCACCCACGGCGCTGCAGATATACTCATATGCGCCGCCCATCACGAAGCCGAACAGGAAGATGGAGCGGTCGCTCCGCTCCTCGCTGCCCCGCAGCAGGACCGCCGCCATGACCAGCGCCAGCCCCCACACCACGCTGAAGGGTCCCCACACGAGGCTCGAGCGGCTCATCCAGACGCCCGCCGTCACCCGGCAGAACAGCGTCTCCACCACGTCGCCGAGGAAAGCCCCGATGACAAAGAGCCAGATGAGGTCGCCGAAGCTCAGAGCCTTTTCTTTCTGAACAGTCGGCTCGGGCTGGACGATGGTCGGGTAAGCCCGCTGGATACGCTTTTCCACATGGGCGACGAGCCGCTGGCGCAGCTTGTCCGAGTGCTTTTCCAGCTCGAGGTTGAGCTGTTCCAGCCTCGGATGGCTGGCGGCGTACCGGTTGACGGCCAGCGCTGCGCCCAGCTGGTCGAGGACGGCCAGCGTCATCGCCACCCAGACGCCGATATGCAGCAGCCAGCCCGGCAGCAGGGCGCAGAGCCGCAGCAGCAGGACGTTGCCCCACAGCACGCTTGCCATGCCCAGCAGGCCCCAGAGCACCGAGTACTGCAGGCAGACGTAGCCGTCCAGATTGAACTTTTTATCTGAGTAGTCCCACCAGCGGCGGCGGTGCATCCTCTCGAGCAGCTTGGCCGTCACCCACTCCACCACGGTGGCGTTGGCCGCACAGCCGAGGAAGAGGGCCACCGGCGTCGAGCGCAGGTCGGCAAAGCCCACCGCCATCAGCACAGCCGCCGTGCCGTAGACGAAGCAGAACGGGCCGGACGCCACGCCGCGGTTGACGAAGGCGCGGCCCTTGATGGTCGCCACCACCGTCTCGGCTACCCATCCGAGGAACGAGTAGACCAGATAGATGACGCAGAGGGTATAAAAATTCAGCTCCATTGCGTGTTTCCTTTCTCATATAAACGGTTATAGAGCTATTGTATGCAGTTTTGGCCGCGTCCGCAAGAGGGAGACGGGATTTTTACGCAAAAAGGCCGCTGTAAGAAACCTCTCCGTCAGCGCTAACGCACTGCCACCTCCCCTAGCGAGGGGAGGCTTTGGCATGACGGATAGCCTTGCCTTTTCGCCAGAGGCTCCCCTCGGTAGGGGAGCTGTCGAGCGAATGCGAGACTGAGAGGTTATTTTACAGCGGCCTGTATTTTTTATAAGGGTAAATCGCTCCGACTCAGCTTACAGCTGGCTCTTGTACAGCTCCACGATCTCCTCCACGCTGGTGTCGCGGGGGTTGCCGGGACGGCAGGCGTCAGCATAAGCGGACTCGGCGAGGAACTGGATATCCTCTTCCTTCAGGATGCCGTTCAGGTTTGCGGGGATGCCCACGTCAGCGCTCAGCTGCTTGACAGCGGCGATGGTGGCATCTGCGGCCTGTGCGTCGTTCATCTCGTCGATGCCCTTCACGCCCATGGCCTTGCCGACGGCACGATAGCGCTCACCGGCGACGGTCTTGTTGTACTCCAGACCGACGGGCAGCAGGATAGCGCAGGCCACGCCGTGGGGAGTGTCATACAGAGCGGACAGGCCGTGTGCCATGGAGTGGACGATGCCCAGACCCACATTGGAGAAGCCCATGCCGGCGATGTACTGGCCCAGAGCCATGCCCTCGCGGCCTTCCGGAGTGTTCTGGACAGCGCCGCGCAGGTTCTCACTGATGAGCTTGATGGCTTCCAGATGGAACATATCGGAGATGGTGCAGTGGCCCTTGGTGATGTAGCCCTCGATGGCGTGGGTCAGAGCGTCCATGCCGGTGGCGGCAGTCAGACCCTTGGGCATGGAGGCCATCATATCGGGGTCAACCACAGCGATCTCGGGGATGTCGTTGGTATCGACGCAGACGAACTTGCGCTTCTTCTCGACATCGGTGATGACGTAGTTGATGGTGACTTCCGCAGCAGTACCGGCGGTGGTGGGGACTGCGATGGTAAAGACGGCGTGCTTCTTGGTGGGAGCGACGCCTTCCAGAGAGCGCACATCGGCGAACTCGGGGTTGTTGATGATGATGCCGATGGCCTTTGCGGTGTCCATGGAAGAGCCGCCGCCGATGGTCACGATGCAGTCAGCCTCTGCGGCCTTGAAAGCTGCCACGCCGTCCTGCACATTGGCGATGGTGGGGTTGGGCTTGATCTCGCTGTAGACGGTGTAGGCGAAGCCTGCAGCGTCCAGCAGGTCGGTGACCTTCTTGGTGACGCCGAACTTGAGAAGGTCGGGGTCAGAGCAGACGAAAGCCTTCTTGTAGCCGCGGGCGGTCAGCTCGGGAACGATGTTCTCGATAGCGCCGTGGCCATGATAAGAAATAGTATTCAGAACGATACGATCAGCCATTGGTAAAACCTCCTGATTTTGCGCCCCGCCGGGCGGCGGGTACGACTCTCTTTGCTTTTACTTTACCACTTTGTTAAAATTTATTCAATATCAATTTCTTATGATTTCCATAAAATTTTTATACACTTTTGAGTTTTTGCAGAGAAAGCAGACAAAACCAGAGGTTTGTTGACAGCAAAGCGCCCTCCGGCACGGGCCGGAGGGCGCTTTGAATGATTCTTTACTTTCCTGCGCCCTCGCCCGCGAAGAACTCCTTCGTGAGCTTTGCCACCGTGCCGGACAGCAGGAGCAGGGCCATGAGGTTCGGAATGCTCATCAATCCGTTGAAGGTATCGGCGATGCTCCACAGCAGGCCCAGATCGACCGTCGCGCCCAGAATGGACACGAAGGAGTAGACCACGAGGAAGGGGCCGACCACCTTGTCGGTGTGGAACAGGAACTCGATGCACCGGGAGCCGTAGAGACCCCAGCCGATGATGGTAGAGAATGCAAAGCTGCAGAGCGCCACCGCCGTAAAGATGGACGACCAGCCGCCGTAGGTGGCCGTAAAGCCGGAGATGGTCAGTTCTGCGCCTGCCGCACTGCCATAGCCCACCGGCACGCCGCTGCACAGGATGACCATGGCGGTCAGGGTGCAGATGACGATGGTGTCGGCGAAGACCTCGAAGATGCCGAACATCCCCTGCTTGACGGGCTTGCGGGTGTCGGCGCAGGCGTGGGCGATGGAGCCGGTGCCGAGGCCGGCCTCATTAGAGAAGATGCCGCGGGAAACGCCCTTCTGCATACTGAGGAAGATGCTGCCGATGGCACCGCCGGTGAAGGCCTGCGGATCAAATGCACCGCCGACGATGGAGGCCAGCACCGCCGGGAAGCGCCGGTAGTTGATGACCACGACGCCCAGCGCCAGCACGACGTAGAACAGTGCCATGAACGGCACCAGCTTTTCGGTGACACTGCCGATGCGCTTGACGCCGCCCAGCAGCACCATAGCCACCATCATGGCCACCACCACGCCCACGACGAGGTTGACCGTGGGCAGGATGCTGTTCAGGCTGCTGCCGTAGGCCAGCAGGGCCGAGTCGATGGCTGTGACGATGGTGTTGACCTGGGTGGCGTTGCCGGTGCCGAAGACCGTCAGCACGCCGAACAGCGAGTACAGCACCGCGAGGAACTGCCACCGGCTGCCGAGGCCGTTTTTAATATAGTACATGGGGCCGCCCACCAGCTCGCCGTTTTTGTTCCGCTCGCGGAAATGCACGGCCAGCGTCACTTCGGAGAACTTGGTACACATGCCCAGCAGAGCCGAGCACCACATCCAGAACACCGCACCCGGCCCGCCGATGGCGATCGCGCCCGCCACACCGGCGATGTTGCCGGTGCCGACGGTAGCGGCCAGCGCCGTACACACTGCCTGGAACGGAGTCATCGCGCCGTCAGAGGCGTCCTTTTTGCGGAAGATGCGGCCAATGGTCGTTTTGATGGCATAGGGGAATTTCCGGAGCTGCAAAAAGCCTGTCCGCACACTGAGCAGCAGGCCCACGCCGATGATGCAGACCATCGCCGGGATGCCCCAGATAAAGCTGTTGACCGCCTGATTGACGGCTGTGATGGTTTCGAGCATACTTTTACGCCTTTCTTTTTCACTTTGACACAACGAAAATTATTTTATCGTATTTTAAGCGGCCTGTCAATTTACTTTGAACGTGAAATCTGCACGTCCCGGCTGAAAGTTTGTTAAAATAGCTTCACCTTTATTTTCTCTGCTTCTTTGCCGCTTTTTTGCCCGTCAAAGCCCTACACAAACCGCGCGGGTTGTGCTATGATAAGGGTGAAATTTCGGTTTGGCACTGCCAACCGCAAGGAGATGTCATGGATGTCTGAAACATCTGTTCTAATGGATACGCTGCGTCAGGAAGGGGTCTCCCCCGACCTGCTGCGCGCTGTGGAAGAATACCTGTCTCTTATACACATCTGACGCTGCCGACGACTAGTCG
>OBIX01000485.1_pt1 | contig 8703 bp, 8 predicted proteins | sample 1496251 | NCBI WGS metagenome assembly OBIX01 (sample SAMN05065742, study PRJEB22554) | human gut metagenome | biome: ENVO:2100002; feature: ENVO:00000062; material: ENVO:00002003 | host: Homo sapiens | place: USA | reverse complement strand
CGGCATGGCGTTCCGTCAGCTTCAAAAACTTCTGCGCCCGTCCTCCCGCGTTCTCGTAAGCGGATAGCTGCTCTTGGAGCGTGGCAAGCTCCGCTTTCAGCGCGTAGTATTCTTCCGAATACTTCTGCGACATCTGCTCATAGCGGTCTTGCGGGATCGTGCCGAGGGCGTTGTCCTCATAGAGCTTATTCAGCACCTTATCAATCTGTTCAAGGCGCGTCGTGATTTGCGGAATACGCTTCTGCTGCTTCTTGGTCTGGTCGGTCTGCTGCATGGCAAGGTTCTTTTTCACTAAGGCTTCAAACTTCGCCCGGTTGCTGATAGAATAGTCCTCGATTTTCTTCAGCACTTCCGCGATGGTCTGCATGAGCAAGTCCGCGTCCATGATGTGCGGGGAATGGCATTTGGGGTTCTTGGCTTTTCCCTTGTGGTACTCGCTGCAAAAAGCAACGTGCCGCTTACCGCCGTTCCGGTAATCAATACGAATGTGCATTTTTGCGCCGCAGTCCTTACAGAAAAGCAAGCCGGACAGAGGGTGGATTTCCCCGTCCCCGTTGGGGCGTCTGACGGGCGCGTTTTCCAAAATCCGCTGTACGGTTTCAAAATCGCTGCGGCTGATAATCGGCTCATGCACATTTTCTGTGATGTGCCACTGGCTCCGGTCTACATAGTGGTTATGTTTATCCCGGAAATGCTTTGTGGTCTTGAAGTTGACCACATCGCCGCAATACTCCTGCCGGGTGAGGATATTGGTCAAGGTGGCTTTGTTCCACTTGCAGCGGTTATCCTCGCCCAGCGTCTTATTTTTACAGGTTCCCCGCCCGCGGTCTTTCATATAGAAAGTGGGGGTAGGGATTTGCTCGTTTTTCAGATGCACGGCGATTTGGTTGCGGTTTTTCCCGCCGATAAACAGACGGAAAATCAAACGGACAACCTCGGCGGCTTCTTCGTCGATTATCCAAAAATCCTTGTTGTCCGGGTCTTTGACATAGCCGTAAGGGGCTTCGGTGACAATCGGCTTTCCACTCATGCCTTTGGTCTTAATGCCCGTTTTCACTTTCTTGCTGATGTCCTTTGCGTACCACTCCGACATGATATTGATAAAGGGCGCAAACTCCAATGTATCGGGCTTCTCGCTGTCAATGCCGTTGTTGACCGCGATAAAGCGCACATTGTTCCGTCTGAATATCTCCATCGCGTTGCCGACTTGGAGATAGTCGCGCCCCCAGCGGGTAAGGTCTTTCATAATGCAGACACCGATTTTCCCGTTTTCCACATCGTCCATCATGCGGGAGTAGGCGGAACGGTCAAAAAACCTGCCGCTTTCGGCATCGTCGATGTAGTGCCGGATATTGGTTAGGTGCTGCCCTCTGGCATAGTTCTCCAAAAATATTTTTTGGTTCTGTATGCTGTTGCTCTCGCCGCCGTCCCTGTCCTCGTCGCCTACGGAAAGGCGGGAGTAAAGGGCTGTAATTTTGCTATAATCAGTCATGTGCATAACCTCCTGTGCGTCCATGTATGTGTCATTTACACTTAAAATTATGCACTCCACCGGGCAGAGCCATATTCCATGCCGTGCCGATATTTCTTTGCATTTTTGCTTCGCAAATATACGGCAAGCCGTAACTCTGCGCCGCAGAAAAAGCCGACAAGTAGATCCAATGGGGGCAAACTGGGCAGCGGATTCGCAAAGGCTAAAGGTAGCGTTCCCATCATCGCCATAATTTTATCGCCCAGTCCTTTGCCCTCGGCCAGCCGCCATGCTTCACCCAAGTTCGTTGCTACCAGTCCCAGCAGGATATAGGGCAGATACAGAGCCAGCCATTTTGTGAGCTTTTTCGTGTTCATAGGCCGCGCTCCTGCTCTTTATGCCGGACTTTTCCGGTGAGTTCTGCAGCAGCTTGTACCAGCTCATGCAGCTTTTCCAGTACAGAAGGACGGTTCACTTTGTTTAGCAGGGATGCCGAATACTCTTTGAACGCTGCATTAAAAGCATCTGCATCCGGGGCTTTGAAAAAGACCAAATACCGGGGTGGCACTTCGGAGGTGTCTTTCTGGATAGCGTAGTCGATGCCGTACTTTTTGGCGTACCGCTCAAAATCACGGATGCCTGTTTTGCTGATTTCTACGCTGGACACACCCCGATTTTGCCGCAGGAGCATTCGGACGCTCTGCTTGCCGCTCGACTTATCAGCCAGTAATTTTGACTGATACTCCCGAAGTGCTGTTCGGCCAGCGTTCAGAATCGTCCGGGCGGTCAGCTTTGTGGTGGATACCACAATGTTGAATGTTTTCTGTTCGACTTCTTCCTGCACGTTCATCACCGTCCCTTGCCGTCTGCATCAGCGCAGCCACGAAGAAGCCGCAGAGTGCGCCGAACTCAAAAAATGCGAAACCGATGAAAAAATTCAGCATGGCGCACCTCAGTCGATGCAGATACAGGTCAGTTTCTGACCGTCTGCCACCAGCGTGACGCTCTGCATTTCCAGATAACTCTGGAAACGGTAAATGTCCTCCACTGTCAGCGAAACGATGCGGCCGCTGCTGTCTGTGCGGTAGAAAATGACCGCACCCGTCAGATAGTGCTTGCCCGCCAGCGTCAGCACCTGTGCCGGGTTGTAGCTGATGAACAGCGGCGCGCCCTTGATAGTGATGGTGGCATCTTCTTCATCAAAGCAGGGCAGAATGTGGGGCGCATCTTCCTCCATGATGATGGTCAGTTCCATGTCCGGGGCGATAGCGGCGAGATAAATATTGGCATCCGGCTTGTGTCTGCCGGGGGATGCCGCATGGTTCAGCACGGACAGGATGCTCACATCCACGGTGATCTGTTCCGTGCGGACAGTACAAGAAGTGGGATTGAAAGGAATCGTGTTGTCCATAGGCTTTACCTCCTGAATTTTTGCAAAATAAAAAGACCCAATCGGGTCTTACGATTCAAGGCATAATCAGCGTTCATTTTTGCGCTGCTGCTTTTTCTGCCACGCATCCAGAAGCTGAATGATTTTTTCTTCCATCTGCCGGGGCGTATAACTGCGAGGAAAATATTTGCGCAGGGTTTCATTTTTGATGGTCACAGTATCCAACTCGCTTTTCTTTTCCTCCCCCATAATGGCGACAACGGCATCAGAGGTGAATTTTCCCGCCTGTGCCAGCTTTTTGATACGCTTTGCCTGTGAAACGGAAGGCGCGTTTTGGGTATCGTCCATTGCCTTTATCATCTCCTGCTGTTGTTCAGCCGAGAGATAAGACAATTCTACCGCAGGATTAAATGATACTTTTTTCTCATCCACCATATTGAGCAGTTCAGGTATAAGGTTCGTCAGTCGGACATAACGTTGCACGGTATCTCCGCTGACGCCTTGGCTTTTTGCAACTGCATCATCGCTGCGAAACTTCGCCGCAATTTGCGGCGAAGTTAAATTTGACCTAGCACCTTGATTTTTTAGCGCATCCAGTTTCATTTTGTACGCAAATGCTCTTTCGCTGGGTGAGATGTGTTCCCGCTGCAAGTTGGAATCGACCATCAAAATGGTAGCGGCATCATCATCCATATCCCGCACAATGACCGGAAGGGTTTCCAGTCCGGCTATCTTTGCGGCGAACTGGCGGCGGTGGCCGGAAATAATTTCATACCCATCACCGTCCGGGCGCGGCCTTGCGATGAGCGGAGCCAGCACTCCAAACTGGGCAATACTTTCCACTGTCCGGGTCATAGCTTCATCATCCACAACTTTGAAAGGATGGTTGGTGAACGGATGCAGTTCATCAATGGGAATCTGTTGCACCTGTTCTCTTTTTTCCTCCTGCCGCTGTTCTTCGGTGGAGAATAAAAGCTCATCTATCCCTTTCAGTGTTACGTTTAAGTCGTTTTTCGGCATCGGCCACCACCTCCTTTGCAATGGAATGGTAGGCTGCGGCTACCTTGCCTTTCGGGTCATGCTGGTAAATGCTTCCTCCCGTTGTGCTGATTTCAGCAGCACGAACAGACCGAGGAATGGTCTGGTCGAATACTTTCAGATGCTTTCCGTATGCCTGCCGAATCAGATTGCTGATTTGCTTTCCATAGTTGGTGCGGCTGTCGGTCATGGTCAGCAGGATACCCTCGATTTTCAGCTTGGGGTTTATCCGCCGCCGAACTTTGCCAATCGTCTGCAAGAGCTGTTCCAGACCTTTGGCAGAGAGGTACTGCGCTTGCATCGGAATCAGCGTCGTGTCTGCCGCCGCCAGTGCATTGACAGTGAGCATCCCCAGCGAAGGAGTGCAGTCCAGCAGAATATAATCGTACTCGCGTTTGGCACTGTCCAGCACCTGCTTGAGCATCTTTTCCCGGTTCATACTGTTCACAAGGGCAACTTCCATTCCCGCCAGCTCGATATTGGCTGGGATAAGGTCAACGCCCTCGGCATGGTGCAGGATGCCCTTACCTGGCTGGATGGGCTGGTCGTTCATGGCTTTCTGCATGAGGGTGGATAGCGTAGTGGGCAGTTCATCCGGCTGCTGCCATCCCATACTGATAGTGAGCGACCCCTGCGGGTCAACATCTACCAACAAAACCTTTTTCCCCTCCATAGCCAGACCGATGCCCAAATTTTCACAGGTAGTGGTCTTGGCCGTGCCGCCTTTTTGGTTGACGATGGCGATTGTGGTTGCTTTCTTTGCGATAATATCACCCCGCTTTCTGAGAACCACGAACAAAGTTGTGGTTGTTTTGATTGAACTATCTTATAAAACATCAAATATTCGTTGAAGTCTAAATACGTTTACCGGATTTTTTGGGCATTTTGCGACGATATAATTGTCCGATTTGTGAAAGTTGGCTAAAAACAAGCTAACATTGTGTTGACTGTATAAAAAGTATTGAAAAAACAAGAAATGAAAGATAGAATATTCTTAAAAGGAGTGATTCGATGTCGATGACCTTAAAAAAAGCAATTACCCTTGCCATGGACGGTAAAGCTGTTCTGTTTCTAGGATCTGGATTTTCATTTGGAGCTAAAAATTGCCAAAATCGTACTCCTTGGACGGGAAAAGCACTCGCTGATCATATTGCGGATTTATGTGGATTTCCGGGGGAACCGATGCCTCTTGAAATGGCAGCTCAGGAGTATATACGTCAAAAAGGCGATGATGCTTTGATTGAGCTACTCCATGAAGAGTACGATTTGAGTAGTGTTTCATCTTCTCACTGTACCATTATGTCATTGCCTTATATTCGTGTATATACAACGAATTATGATAGATGCGCTGAAATCGCATATCAAAATGCATTTCCCGATAAACCAGCAATGGTTACGGCTACTCTTAGTGATACTCCTGTCCATTCAATCAATTCTCCAACTTGCGTCCATTTGAATGGGTCTATCAATCGTCTCAGTGAAGATACACTTTGTAATGAATTCCGTTTGACAGAGCAAAGCTATGTCTCTGACACTTTGGAGAATAAGCCTTGGTTTCGCCAGTTTATTCAAGATATTCGTCTCGCTAAAGTTGTCATTTTTATCGGGTATTCTATGACGTTTGATTTGGACATCAAGCGCCACCTGTCATCGCCTGAAATGCGAAAGAAATTATTTTTTGTTGTGAAACCGAGGGAGTTGCCTTCTAGCGTTAACTTTATCGAAACATATGGTGAATGTTCAAAACTTGGTACGGATGGCTTCGCAGCGGAAATTGAGGCTGAAAAAAGTTTATATATTCCATCGATAAACACTGAATATACTTCATTTGAGAAGCATACTTCTCCATATCCAATTGGATCTGTTTCCTATTCAGACCTTATCAACCTGTATTGTTTAGGACAGGTGAAGGATACCCTTTTTGAAAAGTTACCAACGAATGAATCACGTTATCTAGTAGACCGCACTTTGCTCGAAGACATTGTTGGCTCCATTCGAAATGGTTTGTCTTGCCCTATTTTAATTACAGCCGCACTGGGTTGTGGAAAAACCGTGTTTGTTATGCAACTGATTCAAAGGCTTTTGTCTGAGTCAGTAAATATTTTTACGTTTAGCCAATATAACGATCATACTTTGGATGAACTCAAATCCATTTATGCTCCTTCCGAAAAGAAAACTGTTTTAATTCTTGAAAGTTATTCTCAATGCTGGCAGATTTTGGAGCAGCTGTCCAATCACGTTAATCCTAATTTTGCGTTAATTCTAACAGAACGTTCTGCTATACATCGGGTCACTTGTGGAAAATTAAATAGGATTTTCCCCAAATACAAACGAAAATTCTTGACAGAACTAAATTCAATGGAAATCCGTCAATTATCAACTCAATTGGTGAACAATAATTTTGACTATATTGAGAATGTTCCATCTAAGAATCAACGATTAAGAATTCTTGAAGAAAAGATTAAAAACGAATGGAATTGCCATTTTTCCGATATTCTTCTCCAATTATTCCAATCTACAGATATTCACACTCGACTCGTTAGAGAGTTTCAACAGATTTCTTCAAATTCACCTGTTGGTAAATTAGTTGCACTTGCACTTTTTTCATCTGTTTCAAATTTACGACTTAACTTAACTGATTTTCTCGAACTCCTTCATCTTGATTATGTAAAGCTTCGTCTTGACGAAAATCATACATTCCAAGAATTTTTTAGCACAGAGGATTCGCAGATACGAGTGCAATCTTCTGTTGTCGCACGTGAATTACTATTTAATATTCAGGACATTTCCATTTTAACAAATGCATTGACAACAGTTGTTCAGACAATTGGTGACTCTTACTCTACGAATACGTTCTATAAAGAAATCCTAAAGTCTATTCTCTCTCATTCCAATTTTGTCCACTTTGTCAAAAAGGACGAAACATCCGCGATGGTTATCCTTGATTTTTATAATTCTGTTCGTAACACTCCTTTTTGTCAAAATGATCCATTGTTTTGGGAGCAGTTCGCCTCTGCTTGTATTGATGCCAACCGTTTTCCAGAAGCCGAAAGCTGTTTGAAAACCGCTTTTTCTAAAGCAAGTATAATTCCGGGGTATGTCCCTTATCAAGTTGAAACCGTACAGGCTCGATATATTCTTAATGCTTTTATTTACAATTTTTCAACCCATACAACTTCTGCTGAAGATGTAATAAAGTGTCTTAACAGTAGCTATGAACATCTGTTTAAGTACTATGATCATCCAGACAATATTCTTGCATATGTTTTTAACGTTTCTAAAAGCTATGCGGAAGTTTGGAAGTTGTCTAAGTCTTTACTAGATGGCAACCAAATTTTTCAATTTCAATCAACCATTCGAGAAATATTGAACCGCTTAAAGTCCTACTGTATTACAACTGGAAATACGTTGGAGAACAGTCCGGTGTATATAGCATTGAATTCGTGCCTTATATGAAAATTTTTATTTTCATAGGTGAGGTGTCAAATTTCTACAGCCATACATGTCCGGGTCTTTGTGTTCTGTAAGTTGTGAGTAAAGTCGTGGTTCGTCTTATTCTGATAATAAAGGTTCATTGTTGTTGGGGCATTGAATAAAGCCGCCAGCAGATACTGCTTCATGTTCCGCACAGAGGAAGTATTCTCTGCCAGACAGCCTAACACGAAGCGGATATGGTCTGCGTTCAGCTTTTTCAACCGACTGCGCACCACCTCGGCGGGCTTATCATCCCCGGCAATCCTCAACATCTTGCGTTTTGTGGAGCAGGTGTCCACAAGTAAGTCCACGATCTGGTAGATGGTGTCCTCATCGTCCGGGCAGAGCCGGAGCAGCAGTTCCACCTCTAACGCCTGATAAAAATAATCCTCAAGCTGCTCCCGGATGCCCCCGGAATAGATAGGGTCAGGATCGTTCCACTCTGTTTTATTCTTATCAGTCTTATTTGCTTGCGGTTTTGGCTGCTCCAGAATTGCGCTTTCAGCAGCACCAGAATTGCTGTTTGGGCAATTCTGTACTTGCGCTTTTGGCAAGCCGGAGGAAAAGTCCTTGACGTAGATCAGGCTAGGTCTGCCCAGACCACGGCGCTTGCGCTCGATGAGGTCCATGTCCTCCAGTTCCCGGAACAGCTTGACCGCCTTATGCTCGGCGCAGCAGAGGGATTCCTGCACTTCCCGGACGGTGTAGATGATATACACCCGACCTTGCTCGTCCAGCCAGCCGTTCTTTGCAGACAGGCTCATGCGGTCCAGCAGGATGCCGTACAGCGTTCGGGCATCGGTGGAGAGCTGCCGGAAACGGTGGTCTTGGAACAGTGCCTTTGGGATGCGGAAATAGGAGAACAATTCGCCCGACTGACCATAGAAGTAGTCGTAACTCATGGTATTAACGGATCATCAACTCACGGTCTGCGGCACCTTTCATATACAGGGCTTCTGCAATGTCACATTCTGCCAATATGACTGCGGATTCCAAATCAAGGTACTTGCGTTTCTGCTCATCGTTCAGCATCCGAAAGAATTCTCGTTCGATTGCATCACGCTTACTTGCTGTCTGTTGGTAGCGCGGTGTTTTCAACAGTTCCTCCCATTCGGATTGTACGGCTTTGTTAAAATAGTGCAGCATAAAGTCTTTATCCATAGGCATCCTCCTTTTGAAATGTGTTGTGGATAAAAATAAAAGCGCAGCTTCCATTCATTCAAAGTTGAAGTTGCGCTTTTACGATACATCGTATTTTATCGCGAATTGAGATGCGATACATCTGAACCCCATGTGAGTTACATCTCAAGGGCCTGTAGCTCACTTGTCC
>OBIX01000436.1_pt1 | contig 9444 bp, 6 predicted proteins | sample 1496251 | NCBI WGS metagenome assembly OBIX01 (sample SAMN05065742, study PRJEB22554) | human gut metagenome | biome: ENVO:2100002; feature: ENVO:00000062; material: ENVO:00002003 | host: Homo sapiens | place: USA | reverse complement strand
GTCATAACACTAAGCAATACGATCCGGCACCGTGTTATGACAGAAGCTATGATACCTCGTTTCAACGGGTATCGGGAGCAAAGCATCGGGAGGCAATCTAAAGAATGATTGGAGCCACGAAATACTTCAACTAACTCGCCTTTGTCGAATATAGCCAATTTGGCTACTGAGTTTCCTATGTCGATTATTAAATTCACAACTTTGCTTTTTCGGCTGCAAAGTAACGCAAAAAATAAATAGGAATAGCAATAAAAAATGGTATTTGTGAGGAATTAATTAATATTTAGGTGTACTTTTGCATCGGTAAACAGAGAATGGAATTTATGAATAAATTAATTATAGCATTGATATTGTTATTCTTTTTCTTGGGTCAATCGGTTAGAGGTCAGGAAGATAACATAAAGGTAAGTCTGATGACTTGTGCTCCCGGTACGGAAATATATGCTTTGTTCGGGCATACTGCATTGCGCTATGAGGATAAGGCACGTGGAGAGGACTGGGTGTTTAATTATGGTATGTTCAGCTTTAATGCTCCCCATTTTATCTATCGTTTTGTCAAAGGAGAAACTGATTATGAATTGGGCGTAACCCGTTATCCTTATTTTGAAGGCAGTTATGCTATGCGTGGTTCCTCGGTTTATCAGCAGACATTGAATTTGACTATTTCGGAAAAACAGGAACTCAGAAGATTGCTGGAAGAGAATTATCTGCCGGAGAATAGGGTTTACCGTTATAACTTTTTCTATGATAATTGCACTACCCGTGCGCGTGATGTAATAGAAAGGTGTATTGAAGGGAAGGTTGTTTATTCTGAAGGAAAGGAGGGGCTCTCTTTTCGGGATATTGTCCATCAATATACTAAAGGACACAAATGGGATGAGCTGGGCATTGATATGTGTTTGGGCAGTGAAGCTGATAAGCCTATTGATGCGCGTAAGCAGATGTTCGCCCCTTTTTATTTGCTGGAAGCGGCAAAAAAAGCGACTATAGTAGTAGGTGACAGCGTGCGTCCTTTGATTCTGCATGAAAAAAAGGTGGTGGATGCAGAACCGGAGAATGTTGGTGACGGTTTTCCATTGTCACCCCTGGCGTGTGTCTTTATTTTAATAGGAATTACTTGTTTTGTAGGATGGTTGCAGTTTAAAACCAGGAAAATAATCTGGATTTGGGATTTGCTTCTTTTTGGTGTACAAGGGTTAGCGGGGTGTGTCATTACTTTCCTGGTCCTTTTTTCTACTCATCCTACGGTAGGGTCCAATTGGCTTATCCTTTTATTGAATCCTATCCCTTTACTTTACCTTCCGGTCATGGTTTGTCGAGCTATAAAAGGTAAAAAAGACCTCTATCATACAATAAATGTAGTGTATTTAACACTTTTTATAATGATAATGCCGTTTGTACAGCAAAAATTCAATGTAACGGTATTACCTTTGGCACTGTGTTTGTTGATATGTTCTGCAAACCACGTTTTATTATATTACAGACAAAACAATAAATGAAAGGACGCATCTTAACTTCTCTTTTGACTGTTATCGCATTAACAGGGTTGCAGGCACAGAACATTCCTGCGGTTCCCAGGTTGGTGGTCGGATTGACTATTGACCAGTTGCGGACTGATTATATAGAGGCTTTTTCGGCTTTATACGGTGAACGTGGTTTCAAGCGGTTGTGGAGAGAAGGACGGATTTATCGGAATGCCGAATATGACTTTATTAATGTGGATAAGTCATCAGCTGTAGCGGCCATTTATTCTGGCACTACACCTTATACCAACGGAATCGTGGGGGATAACTGGATGGACCGCAGTACTCTGCGAGTCCTTAATTGTGTGGACGATGCTGATTTTATGGGTATTTACACTTCAGAGTCCACTTCTCCGCAGAAAATGAAGGTGTCGACTTTGACAGATGAGTTGGTAATAGCCACACAAGGAATAGCTGAAGTTTATTCTATCGCTCCTACACGTGAAATGGCGGTGTTGGCTGCCGGTCATGCTTCGAAAGGTGCATTCTGGTTGAATGATGAAACAGGAAAATGGAGTGGCAGTACATATTATGGTACATTTCCTGCATGGGTGACTACTTATAATGACCGTGAAGGATTGGATTTCCGTATCGGCAATATGTCGTGGGAGCCTTATTTGCCTGTGACTGTCTATAAATATTTGACTAGCGAGAACAAACAAGTTACGTTCAAGCATAATTTCGATGACGAGCGGAAAAATAAATACCGTAAATTGAAAACAAGCCCTTATGCTAATGATGAGGTAAACCGTTTGGTTAATGCTTGTTTTAGTAATACTTCCATTGGAAAGGATGCTGTTCCGGACTTTTTGTCACTGGCATATTATGCCGGGAATTATGATCATAAGGCTCCTGCAGAACTCCCGATGGAAATGCAGGATACCTATGTACGTCTGGACAACAGTATTGCTGAATTATTGGAATTGATAGACCGGAAGGTTGGTTTGAACAATACTTTATTCTTTATAACCTCTACAGGATATGCTGACGCTGATCCTGTTGATTCTCCTCAATATAAAATACCGGGTGGAGAATTCCATATTGAACGTTGTTCTGCTCTGTTGAACCTTTATTTGGCAGCTATTTACGGTGAAGGACAATGGGTGGAGGCGCATTTTGAGCAGCAAATATACTTGAATCATAAGCTGATAGAGCAGAAACAACTGAATATATCCGAGATATTAAATCGTGCGGCAGAATTCTTGGTACAGTTCAGCGGAGTGAAAGATGTGTATTCTTCACAACGTTTGCAATTGGGAGCGTGGACTCCTACCATTGATAAAATTAAGAATTACTATAACCCGATATGTTCCGGAGATTTATGGATAGAAGTCTTACCAGGCTGGACTGTATTCCGTGAACATTCGCTTGATACGCAGGTGCAACGCTATTCATATGCGTCGGCTCCATTGATTTTCATTGGGAACGGAATGAAACCGGAAATAATCCATGCGCCTATAAAAATAGGCAATATAGCACCCACCGTAGCCCATTACATGCGTATTCGTGCTCCTAATGCAGCCGTTCTGGCACCAATGACAGACATCAGAAAATAATATTAAGGAGAGAAGTGCAAATAAATCAGCATTTTATTGTAACTTTGCACTTTCAAAAGTAATCAAATTAGAAAATAATAAAAACAAAAAATACAATGGGATTTAATGAATTTATTGGCAAATTGTTTGGAAATAAGGCCACTCGTGACATGAAAGAAATCAAGCCATGGGTTGATAAAATAAAGGCTGTTTATCCGGAAATTGCCAAATTGAGCAATGACGAGCTTCGTGCAAAAACAGTAGAATTAAAGAAGTACATTTCTGATTCGGCTGCTGAGGAACAAAAGAAGATAGAAGAATTGAAAGGTACTATCGAAACTACAGAACTGGAAGATCGTGAGGGCATCTTCGCGCAGATAGACAAACTGGAAAAAGAAGTGCTGGAAAAATATGAAAAAGCACTGGATGATGTACTTCCGCAGGCTTTTGCCATTGTAAAAGACACTGCACGCCGTTTTTCTGAAAATCCGGAATTGGTTGTAACCGCTACCGATTTTGACCGTGAACTGGCTGCTCAGGGAAAAGATTTTGTGCGTATTGAGGGCGATAAGGCGATTTGGCAGAACCATTGGATTGCTGGTGGTAATGACATGGTATGGAGCATGGTGCATTACGATGTGCAGTTATTCGGTGGTGTAGTGTTACATAAAGGCAAGATTGCCGAAATGGCTACTGGTGAAGGTAAGACGTTGGTAGCCACTTTGCCTGTGTTTTTGAATGCACTGACCGGTAATGGCGTACATGTAGTTACTGTTAATGATTACTTGTCAAAACGTGACTCGGAATGGATGGGGCCATTGTATCAGTTCCATGGATTGAGTGTGGACTGTATTGATAAACACCAGCCCAATTCTGATGCACGCCGCAGAGCTTATATGGCCGATATCACTTTCGGTACGAATAATGAATTCGGTTTCGATTACTTGCGTGACAATATGGCTGTCAGTCCAAAAGACTTGGTGCAGCGTAAACATAATTATGCTATTGTCGATGAGGTGGACTCTGTATTGATTGACGATGCTCGTACTCCGTTGATTATTTCTGGTCCTGTTCCTAAAGGTGAGGATCAGTTGTTTGAGCAACTCCGTCCTTTGGTAGAGCGTCTGTTTGAAGCTCAGAAAAAGTTGGCTACCCAATATTTGGCCGATGCCAAACGCTTGATTGCATCGGATGACAAGAAAGATCAGGAAGAGGGATTTTTGGCATTGTTCCGTAGTCATAAGGCACTGCCCAAAAATAAGCCGTTAATCAAGTTCCTAAGTGAACAAGGTATTAAGGCAGGTATGCTGAAGACAGAGGAAATTTATATGGAACAGAATAACAAGCGTATGCCTGAGGCCACTGATCCATTGTATTTCGTAATTGATGAAAAGCAAAACAGCGTAGATTTGACCGATAAAGGTATCGACCTGATTACAGGAAATGCGGCAGATCCTACTTTATTCGTTTTGCCTGATATTACTTCCCAATTGTCTGCTTTGGAAAATGAGACAGATTTGACAGAAGAAGAAAAACTGGCCAAGAAAGATGAACTGATGACAAATTACGCTATCAAGTCTGAACGCGTACACACTATCAACCAGTTGCTGAAGGCTTATGCCATGTTCGAAAAGGATGACGAATATGTTGTAATCGACGGACAGGTTAAGATTGTTGACGAACAGACAGGACGTATTATGGAAGGCCGTCGTTATTCTGACGGTTTGCATCAGGCTATTGAGGCCAAAGAAGGCGTGAAGGTGGAAGCTGCTACCCAGACCTTTGCTACCATCACTTTACAGAACTATTTCCGTATGTATCATAAATTGTCGGGTATGACCGGTACAGCGGAAACGGAAGCGGGAGAACTTTGGGATATTTATAAATTGGATGTCGTTGTTATTCCGACGAATCGTCCTATTGCCCGTAAAGATATGAATGATCGCGTTTATAAGACAAAACGTGAGAAGTATAAAGCTGTCATCGAAGAGATTGAAGAAATGGTAAAAGAAGGACGTCCTGTTCTGGTAGGTACCACTTCGGTGGAAATCTCTGAAATGTTGAGCAAAATGCTTGCAATGCGCAAGATTGAGCATAATGTGTTGAATGCGAAACTGCATCAAAGAGAGGCGGATATTGTGGCACAGGCAGGTCAGAAGAGTATCGTGACTATTGCTACCAACATGGCAGGTCGTGGTACCGACATTAAGCTGAGTCCGGAAGTGAAAGCTGCGGGCGGTTTGGCTATTATCGGTACGGAACGTCATGAAAGTCGCCGCGTGGACCGTCAGTTGCGTGGTCGTGCCGGTCGTCAAGGGGATCCGGGTTCATCTGTGTTCTTTGTATCATTGGAAGATGATTTGATGCGTTTGTTCTCTTCAGATCGTATTGCCAGTGTAATGGATAAACTTGGCTTCAAAGAAGGTGAGATGATTGAGCACAAGATGATTTCAAATTCCATTGAACGTGCTCAGAAGAAAGTGGAAGAAAATAACTTTGGTATTCGTAAACGCTTGCTGGAATATGATGATGTGATGAACAAACAGCGTGTGGCTGTTTATACCAAACGTCGTCATGCCTTGATGGGTGAGCGTATCGGTATGGATATCGTGAATATGATTTGGGATCGTTGCGCTTATGCTGTAGAATTGGGCGACTTTGATAATGTGAAGATGGAAATATTGCAGACATTGGCAATGGAAGTACCATTCACAGAAGAGGAGTACAACAAGATGAGAAAAGAAGATCTTGCTGAGAAAACCTTTGAAGCGGCAATGAACAACTTCAAGCGCAAGACAGACCGTATGGCCCAGATTGCCAATCCCGTTATCAAACAGGTATATGAGATGCAAGGACATATGTACGAAAACATCATGATTCCTATTACGGATGGCAAACGCTTGTATAATATCTCTGTCAACTTGAAGGCGGCTTATGAAACAGAAGGCAAGGAGATTGTGAAGTCATTTGAGAAGGCGATTCTGCTTCATACTATTGATGATGCATGGAAAGAAAACCTGCGTGAACTGGATGAACTGAAACATTCTGTACAGAATGCTAGCTATGAGCAGAAAGATCCGCTGCTGATCTTTAAGTTGGAATCTGTCAATTTGTTTGACAACATGGTAAATAAGATCAATAACAATACCATTTCTGTATTGATGCGTGGACAAATCCCGGTTCAAGAACCGGAACAAGTTCGTGAAGCTGCTCCCGAACCGCAGGCTCCTCGTCAACAGTATAGAGAGGAAAAGCAGGATTTAAGTGATCCTCACCAGCAAGCTGCTGCCGAACATGACACCCGCGAGGTAAAGCGTGAGCCGGTTCGTGCGGAAAAGACAGTGGGTCGTAACGATCCTTGTCCTTGCGGAAGCGGTAAGAAATATAAGAACTGTCACGGGCAAAATGCGTGATAAATAACGATTATTATAGAAACGTTCGGGTAGAATTTACTACCCGGACGTTTTTTTTATTCCTTTTAACTTACTTCTTACATAAATAAGCGTATTTTTGTTCCCTAAGAAAAAATGATAATATGAAAAGATCCGCCTCATTAATAATTCTAGTTGCCGGGACACTTTTTGCTTCCTGCAGCAGTTTGCAGACCATATCTTTTGACCAGTTACAGGCAGCCGATGTCAGTTTTCCGGATGCTGTGAGAAAAGTGGCTGTGATAAACAATATGCCTGTACTGAAAACTAAAGATAATCATGAAATACTGAGCAGTGAGTTGGAAGGCGATGGTAAAGTGGCATCCGAAGCTTTGGCAGAGAATATTGCCAATGTGAATTATTTCGATCAGGTCATTATCTGTGATTCTGTATTCCGGGCACAGGATAAAGTGCCACGGGTTAATGTCATTCTGACTAAAGAGGAAGTACGGAAACTGAGCGAGGACTTGGGAGTGGATATGATATTGTCTTTTGATCGTATTCATATTCAGACTAAGCCCGGCGTACTGTTCTATCCGGATTTTCCTATGCCTATAGATGCTGTAGATGGAATTATATCTCCGATTGTTAGAGTATATATTCCCAATCGTGATAAACCTTTGTTTGTAGTTGCCAAGCAAGATACCATTTCCTGGGAAATAGAACCAGCTCTTTCTGACCGGAAGATAGTAAAAGAAGCTTCGGAATATGCCGCTTCTATTCCAGTAGAACATCTGTTGCCACATTGGGATGAGGTGGCTCGTTTTTATTACGATGGCGGGAATATTGAAATGCGCGATGCCGGTGTATATCTTCGTGAGAACAATTGGGATGAAGCGTATAGTCAGTGGAAGATAGCCTATGAGAAGAGAAAAGGCCAGCAAAAGATGAAAGCGGCTTTTAATATTGCACTATATTATGAAATAAAGGATAATGTAGAACAGGCCAAGGAATGGTTGGGTAAAGCGAAGAATTTGGTGAAATCAGGCAGCAGGGATGAACAATTGATAGCCTTTTATTCATTGGAGTTAGAGAAAAGAGAGAGTAAGCTATCCCAATTGAGAATACAAATGAAACGTTTTGATGATAATTTTTAGAGAATAAGTGTTGAGAGAAAGATTTTTTTTGTACTTTTGGATATAAATAATATATAAAATTGATTTTGGTATGAAACTCAGTGCACAGTCACATGCTTCTATTGCGTCTTCGCTTCGGGAAGCGGTTGATAAATATATAGCGGATGGAGAGAGAACGGTAGTCACCGATATCCATTTGCAGCCTAAGCAGGACAGTGGTGAATTAGTTATTTTTAATGATGATGACGAAGAATTGTCACGTACCATAATTGAAGAGTGGGTGGATTATAGTGAAGATGATTTTTATACAATAGTAGAGCGTATACTTCGTGGGGAGATCAACGCATTGAAAGATACGGGAGTTTTGGATAAGTTAGCTATAATGAAGCCTTATTCTTTTGTTTTGGTTGATGAGGATAGGGAAACTGTAACCGAACTTTTATTGATAGATGATGAAGACACTTTATTGCTGAATGATGAACTTTTAAAGGGTTTGGATGAAGAATTGGATGCATTTTTAAAAGACTTGCTTGAAAAATAGATAAAATAATAGGAGCATCGGGATAGTAAAGTTTCCGATGCTTTTTTATATCATAGGTGAGGAAAATGTTTTTTCAAGAGTGGCGTTTAAAATATTGTTTTCTCATCCATCGGTCAAAAACCATGAATAAGGGTATAGTTATGATGAATAGCAGATAAATGAGAGGAATTTGTATTTTTAAAACATGACTGCCAGCAAGAAATGCATGATACATAGTTTCCTTAATGTGCTTTCCAAAATAAATATACAGACCGATGCTGCCGCTTATTATTAAGAATAGAGAAGCAGCAATAGTAGCTAGTAACATCTTTCTCTCCTGTTTCTTTTCACGTAAGAGTATAGCTTCCTCTACTTTCTGCATGGTGCGGAAAGTAAAATTGGAGGTCAGCCGGAATTGGGGCTGTTCTTTTACAGCCTTCATTAATCCTTTATCTTTTTGTTTCTCGTTCATTCTGCTTCTGTTATGAGTATATATAATTTTTTTCTTATTCGATGCAATTTTACTTTTGCATTGCTTTCCGTCAGTCCCAGGATAAGAGCGATTTCACCGATAGTTTTCTCTTCATTATAAAATAGGGAAATCAAGGCGCGTTCTTCTGCATCCAGTTTCTTGATGGCCTTATTGAGCTTTCCTACCCGTTCCCCGCTTTCATCATTCAGGGCATCGTCTATTTGCTGGTCGGATATATTCATTAACATGGCACTGTCCATAACAATTAACTCTTGTTTTCTTTTTCTGGTTGCCGATATGGCGGTGTTATATGCAATGCGGTATATCCATGTAGAGAAACTACTCTCTGCTTTAAACGACGAAAGATGTTCAAAGGCTTTCAAGAACGTATCCTGGGTCAACTCTTCCGCATCCTCCTGATTCTCCACGATGCGTATAATCAAGATAAATACTTGCTGACTGTATTTATCCAAGAAGTATTCGTAGAGAGAAGTTTCTCCTTTTAATATCCTATGAATAATATGTGTTTCGTCGTTTTCCATTTTGTCTATTAGACGCAGGGCTGGGAGAGAGGTTACATAAAAAGAGAAAATATTTTTTTCTTTCTCAAAAGTGTAACCTCTTTGGCTACGCAGCGTCTAATGAATACAAAGGAACAAAATTAATAACTTAAATACGAATAAATTATGGGTTACATTACCGGTTGGATTGTTGTAGGTATCATTACATTAGGAATCTACAAATTATTTGAACTTTTTGTTGGTAAGAAAGAGCGTCTTACTATGATAGAAAAATTGGGAGACAAGTTAGATCCTTCCATGTTGGGGAACAGGCTTAGCCCTGTCTCTTATACACATCTGACGCTGCCGACGACTAGTCGAGTGTAG
>OBIX01000411.1_pt1 | contig 9832 bp, 10 predicted proteins | sample 1496251 | NCBI WGS metagenome assembly OBIX01 (sample SAMN05065742, study PRJEB22554) | human gut metagenome | biome: ENVO:2100002; feature: ENVO:00000062; material: ENVO:00002003 | host: Homo sapiens | place: USA | reverse complement strand
CTCGACTAGTCGTCGGCAGCGTCAGATGTGTATAAGAGACAGGTCCCACCAGCGTCCCTTGCGGAATCCCTTGTAGGCTTCGCTTGTCTTTTGTGCGGCGATAAAGCCCGAGTTGGTCGCAAATCCTTCGAACTGGGATTTCAGTTCTTCCTGCATGCCTTGTCCGCCACCGATGAGTGCTACCAGCATAAAGATGCCCCAGAATACACCGAATGCAGTCAGCAGGCTTCTTGTCTTGTTTCTTGTTATTGTGATGAGGATTTCCTCACATGTATCTATGTCTATTTTCATAATCTTTAATCTGCTCTAAGTGCTTCGATAGGACTGATACTCACGGCTTTCTTTGCCGGGAAGAATCCGGCAAGTGTACCTGCTATGATGAGGGTCAGTGTGGCTTGGACGGCAATGCTGAGGTCTACGGTGGGATCGGAGAACATGGTCTGCTGGAACATGCCGGCATCCATCGTCTGGCTACCGAAAGCAGAGTTCATCCATTCCGTCACCCCGATGCCTGCCACCATACCGATATAACCGAATAGCGTAGTGATAGTCACGCTTTCCACAATAATCAGCCAAAGGATGGAGAAAGGTTTTGCTCCCAATGCCTTACGGATACCAAATTCCCGGGTACGTTCTTTCACGGTAATCAGCATTATGTTCGACACGCCGACAATCCCACTCAACAGTGTAAAGATACCGATAACCCAGATTGCAGTCCGGAGGATACCCATTGCATTCTGTGTCTGCAGATAGTTGGTGAAACGATTCCATATCCATATGGCGCTCTCATCCGTGGGGTCAAAGCGGTGATTGGTGGCAATAGCCTTGCGGTATTCTTTTTCAAAGGCTTCGTTACTTTCTATGCTGTGCAGGTTCTTGGTTGTAAAGATGATGTTATTCAGCTTGTCTCCTTTATTATAGATGGTCTGCAAGGTGGAGAAGGGGATATACGCTTCGTTTGCCTCGCGGTCTCCCTGGTCATTGTAGAGGCCTACTACTTGATAGGCCACTCCACTGGCATTGACAAATTGTCCGATGGGTTCAGTATGCGTTTTTCCGAAAAGGATATCTGCAGATTTCTTATGGAGGATGATGACTTTACGTCGGTCTTTCAGGTCGTTGTAGTTGATGAAACGTCCGTCCGCTGTTTTCACGGTTTCCACTTCGGTGTAGTTGGGATATACGCCCAGCAGAGAGATATTGATATATTCTTGTCCGAAGCTGACGTTTACATTACTTTGACGCACGGTGGCACCGGCACTGATGACATTTTCAGTGAATTGCTTCTCCGTGTCATCCATGTCCCGGTTGTCCAGTTGGACGCGGCGTCCTTCTTTCAGACCGTCGTATGACTTGGTGGTCCAGCCGGGGAAGATGCGGATAGAGTTCAAGGCACGCTCCGACGCATTTTGCTCGAAGGCATGTATGATACCGTTTCCGGCTCCGAGCAGCACGATGAGCATGAAGATTCCCCATGCCACGGCAAAGCCCGTCAGGAATGTACGCAGTTTGTTGCGTTTGATGGTTCCGTATATTTCTTGCCAAAGGTCTATCATTGATAATTAAAAATTAAGAATTAAGAATTAAGAATTAAAAATTAAAGGGGGAGGGGCTCTTCCTTTATTATTTCATGAGTCCGTCTTTTCCGAACGGGCTTGCATCGTGGTTCAGATTCGTCTCGATGCTACCTATGATACCGTCTTTGATATGGATAATCTTGTCCGTCTGGTTGGCAACACCGCTTTCGTGGGTCACGACTACGATGGTCATGCCCGTATCGTGCAGTTCCTTTAGAATCTGCATCACCTCTACGGAAGTCTTGCTGTCGAGCGCGCCGGTAGGTTCATCGGCAAGGATAATCTGCGGTTGGGTAATGAGGGCACGGGCGATGGCTACACGTTGTTTCTGTCCACCGGACATCTCATTTGGCATGTGGTGTGCCCACTCTTTCAGCCCCAGGCGGTCCAGATATTCCAGTGCCAGCGCATTACGTTTGCGGCGGCTCACTCCTTGATAAAAGAGAGGAAGCGCCACATTCTCCACTGCATTCTTGAAGGAAATGAGATTGAAGGACTGGAAGATGAAACCAATCATACGGTTGCGGTACTCGGCTGCCTTCGTTTCGCTGAGGTTCTTGATGAGGGTACCGTTCAGATAATATTCCCCCGTGTCGTAACTATCCAGAATACCCAGTATATTGAGTAAAGTGGACTTTCCCGAACCCGATGAGCCCATGATGGAAACAAATTCGCCTTTCTGAATGTCGAGGTTGATACCTTTGAGCACATGCAGCGGTGCTCCGTTGTTGTAGGTCTTGTTAATGTCTTTTAGTTGTATCACTGTTTTCCCTGTTTATTGCTTTACTCTTATTAATTTTCACTATTAGACGCAGCAATGCTACGAAAAGTTGCAAAAGTTGCAAACTTTTTTAAAAAAAGATTTTGCAGTGTCGTTTTTCTTTGTGATTTTTGTAACCATGAATGTGATTAACTAACCCTTTAAACAAAAGTAATATCATGAATTCAAACATGGAAAAGCCCTATGTAGTGGGCATTGACATAGGCGGAACAAACACCGTCTTTGGTATTGTAGACGCACGCGGAACTATTATTGCAAGCAGTTCCATCAAAACCGGAGCTTATGAGGACGTCAATGATTACGTAGACGAAGTTTGCAAGAATCTGTTGCCGCTCATTATTGCCAACGGTGGAGTAGACAAGATAAAAGGTATCGGTATCGGTGCTCCTAACGGAAACTATTACAGCGGTACTATTGAGTTTGCCCCGAACCTTCCCTGGAAGGGTGTAATTCCTTTGGCTGCCATGTTTGAAGAGCGCTTGGGTATCCCTACCGCTTTGACAAACGACGCCAATGCTGCCGGTATCGGTGAAATGACTTACGGTGCGGCTCGTGGTATGAAAGACTTTATCATGATAACTCTTGGCACCGGTGTAGGTAGCGGTATCGTTATTAACGGTCAGATGGTATATGGCCATGACGGTTTTGCCGGAGAGTTGGGACATACTATTATCCGTCGTGAAAACGGACGTCTCTGCGGATGCGGACGTCACGGCTGTCTGGAAACTTATTGTTCGGCTACGGGTGTGGCGCGTTCTGCACGTGAGTTCTTGACCAAGAGTACCGAACCGAGTTTGTTGCGCGACATTCCGGCAGAAAACATTACTTCCAAGGATGTGTATGATGCAGCGGTGAAGGGTGACAAGATTGCTCAAGACATCTTTGAGTTTACCGGAACCATCTTGGGTGAGGCTTTGGCTGACTTCATCGCTTTCTCCAGTCCGGAAGCTATCGTGTTGTTCGGTGGTCTGGCAAAAGCGGGAGACTATATCTTCAAGCCTATCCAGAAAGCTATTGACGACAATGTATTGAATATCTACAAAGGTAAGACCAAGTTGCTGGCTTCCGAGTTGAAGGACTCTGATGCTGCAGTGCTGGGTGCCAGTGCGTTGGGCTGGGAGCTAAGAGATATCAAGTAATAATTAAGCACGGATTATAGGCTATCTGTTGTTTTCGTGGAATGAAAACTGTGGAATGCTGATAATCCGTGCTTAACTTTCAACTCTATCCTATCTGTTTAAATCTTCATAAGTATGAGTAATCCTGCAGAACTTCCCACCTTCTGGACATTTTTGGATAATATCACTAATAATTTGAAGAGCCAGAGATTGGCAGATGTATTCCGTTTTATTTCCTTTTATCCTTTTGAAACGTATGGTCCCCATAAACATTTACGTCTTGAAATCAATCATGTGAAAAAAGGGAATTGCATGATGCACTTGGATAACGAGAGTATCAATTTCGTTGAAGGTGATACTATGATTATTCTTTCAAATGTGAATCATGTGTTTGAGGCAGGTTCGGGAGGAACTACCTTAATGCAGCTTGAATTTCTTCCTGAGATATTTTCAGGTTTCGATTTGAATTTTCCAGGTTGTATTGATGGGATTGGGCTTGGTTCCATTTCTCCTTTTTCGGAGGAGAATAAGCTGATTAAGATTGTGAATAATATAGGTATTATGCGCGTGGTACAGCGTATTGTAAATGAACTGGAAGGGAAGAACTCCTATTACCAGTATTTGGTTGTAATGTACTATGCGGAGTTACTAGTCTTGATTTACCGCTATATGAGCGAGAATTATTTGCCAATCTGTCAAAACGATGCTTTAAAAAGAGCTATCTCCTTTATTCGCTTTAACTATCATAAGGATATCAGTATTAATGATGTGGCCATACAAGCTGATATTAGCGAACGCTATCTCAGAAGTCTTTTTTCCCAATATTTGAATATCTCCCCACTGGATTATTTGAATCAAATTCGTATAAATAAATCTATTGAGTTACTCCGAAACACAGAGTTGTCCGTAAAGGAGATCTGTTTCCAATGTGGTTTTCAATCTCCACAATACTTTTCACGCATATTCAAGCAGCAGACTGGAATCTCTCCACGTGAAGTGGCGAAGTAGTATTGCCGTTTTGTACATTTTTCCTTTTTCAACGAGCCTTTTCGGACACGTCTTACAAGGCTGACTGATTCATTCTTTCTATTAAGTAAACTATCTTTGTCATTACTGGAACATAGAAGTGTAACCTTATAAAAAAAGAAATGAAAAATGAAAGAATGGAAAGATGATAAAGCTCTGATAACTTTGATAAAAGCTGAACTTTATACAGCTGTTATCGGAGACATTATGGATAAAATGGGATATACCCATCAATTCTTATCTCCCCGTATCCGGCCACTCCGTGATGATATGTTGGTAGTCGGACGGGCCATGACGGTTCTAGAAGCTGATGTATGTGAAAACACAGTGCCTGGAGGAAACAATCCTTTATTACAGCGACCATTCGGTTTGATGCTAGAAGCATTGGATGATTTGAAGGAAGACGAAGTGTATATTTGCTCCGGCTCTTCTCCTAGGTATGCCCTTTGGGGAGAACTGATGAGTGCACGTGCCATACAATGTAAGGCGGCAGGTGCAGTGGTTAATGGTTACTCACGTGATACTAAAGGTATTCTGGCTTTGAACTTTCATTGTTTCTCATATGGACCTTATGCGCAGGACCAGGCTCCTCGTGGTAAAGTTATCGATTATCGTGTCCCCCTTGAATTAGATGGTGTATTGGTTAATGATGGTGATATGCTGGTAGGTGATATTGATGGTGTATGTGTCATACCCCGCCAACTGGAAGAAGAAGTTTTTACCCGCGCATTGGAGAAGGCACGTGGAGAGCGCGTTGTATTGCAAAAGATACAGCAAGGTATGCGCGCACGTGATGCATTTGACAAATTTGGTATAATGTAAGTTTAAATATTAAATAGAATTTGGGTATGAAAATAACAGATGTGAAAGTGTGGCTGGTGCAAGGCATCAAATACAATTGGACATTATTGAAAATTTATACGGATGAGGGTTATACAGGGGTAGGCGAGGCGACCAACTGGCCGGGTAGCCCTATCGTCTATGAGGCAGCAAAGCATGTCGGACAGCGTATCATCGGTTTGGATCCGATGAGAACAGATTTCATCTGGACAAAATTGTATCGCGATTTGAATTGGATAGGTCCGTATGGTGCCAGCATGTGTGCTATCAGTGGTATTGATATGGCTTTACTGGACTTGAAGGGGAAGGTGTTGAATACTCCGTGTTATGAGTTGTTGGGGGGAGCGTATCGTAAGGATATCCTGCTATATGCTAACTATTGGTTTACGAAAGGCAGACATAATGAAGAAGACTATGCTATCCAGGCGCGTGTAGTAAAAGAAGCTGGTTTTACAGGACTGAAATTCGATCCGTTTGCGCATACAAATTATTTTTATGGTGAGGACTTGACTTCCAATTTGACATTGACTCCTGCACAACAAGACTTGGCTTTTAATGTATCTAAGGCCGTACGTGAAGCCGTTGGACCGGAAATGGATATTATGATAGAAACTCATGCCATGTTGAACTATCGGATTGCAGTAAAAATGGCCAAACGCTTGGCAGGGTTGGATATTGCTTGGTATGAAGAACCGGCCGGTCCTGAAAGTTCTCAAACATTACGCGCTATGCGTGAACGCATTCCTTCGGATGTGGCAATTTGTGTTGGAGAACGGCATTATACTCGTTTTGGTATCCGTTCATTGCTGGAGAAACATGTTTGTGATATAATTATGCCGGACATTACCCGTTGTGGTGGACCTTCTGAGATGAGACGGATGGCTGCAATGGCAGAAGCTTATAATGTACTGATAGCTCCCCATAACCCTAATGGTCCATTGTCCACGTTGGCTTCAGCCCATGTCTGTGCATCTATACCTAATTTTTTCAGACAAGAGTTTATGTTTAATGATGTGGCTTGGAGGGATATGGTTATTGATCATCCCATCTCGGAGATGGTATATGATGGTCATTTGCATTTGTCCAACAGACCGGGTTTAGGAGTGGACTTGGTGGAAGATGAATTGGAGAGACACCCTGGTATTATAACGGATGCTCCCGACAACTTTTATATTTGAGGTAAGGTATGGCATTTACTATTGAATTGAAAGGCAAAGTTGTATTGGTGACCGGAGTTTCTTCTGGTATCGGCTTAGGAGTTGCACGTGAATTTGCACGTGCAGGTGCGGATGTGGCTGGTTGCTCACGCAAGATTATAGGAGATGAAAGTGTGGTAACTTTCCAGCAGGCTGTAGAGCAAGAGGGAGCTCGGGCACTTTATGTGCAAACTGATGTCACGAAAAAGCAGGATTTGGAAAAATTAGTCCGTAAGGTGATTGAGGCTTTTGGTAGATTGGATATTCTCGTGTCCAATGCAGGAATGAATGTTTTTGAGGGTACCGAGCTTTGTAGTGAAGACCGTTGGTCTTATAATCTTGATTTAAACTTAGCTTCCCATTGGCGTTTAGCACAACTTTGTAAACCTTATTTAGCACAAACTGGTGAAGGGGTGATTTTGCTGATGACTTCGAATCATGCATTTTGTACCATTCCAGGATGTTTTCCTTACAATGTAACGAAGACTGCCATAACGGGGCTGGTACAGAGTTTGGCAATAGAGTGGGGACCAGAAATACGTACTGTCGGTGTTGCGCCGGGATTTATTGATACTGCAGGAAATGATACGTGGTTTAATTCTTTTCCTAACGCAAATGCTGAACGTCAGCGTACGATTGACCATCATCCAGTGAAAAAGCTCGGGACAGCGGAAGAAGTGGGGGCTTTGTGTGTTTACTTGGCTTCTCCTATGGCTTGTTTTATTAGTGGAACTACTGTATTGATGGACGGAGGCCGTTCGGCATTGATGCAGGATTTTTAATGATAAGGCATCAAGATGGAGGCAAAACTATTGTACCGTTGTCAAGATATGATTGGGGAAGCTATTACATGGCTCCCAGACTCAAAAACGCTGTTATGGGTGGATATTGATAATGGTATATTACACCAATACAGTCAGGAAAACAAAGGTGTGGAGGAACATAAGTTTCCTGAAATGATAACTTCTATAATTCCATGGAAAGGGCATATGTATGAAATTATTTTGGCCATGAAGAATCGTTTGATAACCTATCATCTCTTGGAAAGAAGATATCGGGTACTTCTGGAATTATCAAGTCTACATCCTTGGCTGCGTACCAATGACTGTAAGGCATCACCGGAGGGGCGTATGTGGTGTGGGATCATGCATTTGTCAGAACATGCCGGAACGGGAAGTCTATATTGTATTGGCAAGAATTTGTCGTGTACTTCTGTATTGGCAGGGCAGTGTATCCCTAATGGAATGGTTTGGAACAACACTGGTGATAGAATGTATTATGCTGATTCCGGACGTGGCTGTATTGAAGAATATCGATATGATTGTTTGGATGGGACTATTACCCGGTTGCGTACAGTTGTGCAGGTTCCACCAGAATATGGAATCCCGGATGGAATGACTATTGATGCCGATGGATTCTTATGGGTGGCGCATTGGGGAGGAGCGGGCGTGTATGTGTGGAATCCTTCAACTGGTAAACTGATAGACAAGGTAGAGGTATCTGCTCCTAATGTCGCCTCTTGTACTTTTGGAGGAACGGGACATAACCAGTTGTTTATAACGACAGCTTTGGATGGCCTTTCTGATGCAGAACGTGAAAAATATCCTTTGAGTGGCAGTGTTTTCGCTGTAGATATACCGGAGGTTATTCCTGGAGAGAATCATTATCCATTTATAACTGATTAATTGATGAAGTATGCATATCTCTATTATTGATTTGATAATCTTTTGGGCTTATTGCTTGTTGATTTTGTTTGTGGGACTCTTTGTTTCCCGCAAATCCCAAAAGGAGATGCAGAGTGCAAAAGGATATTTTTTGGCTGGAAGGGGATTGTCTTGGTGGGCAATAGGTGCTTCCATCATTGCTTCGAATATTTCGGCAGAGCAGTTTGTCGGTATGTCCGGATCTGGTTATGCTATTGGCTTGGCCATGGCAACCTACGAATGGATTGCTGCATTGGGCTTGCTGATAGTGGCCAAATATTTCATTCCTATTTTTCTGGAAAAGAAAATATTCACAATGCCTCAGTTTCTGGAAGAGCGGTTCGACAGCCGGGTGAAATTGGTTATGGCATTTTTCTGGTTGGTTGTTTTTATTTTTATCAACTTAACTTCCATTCTTTACTTAGGAGCATTGACTATTGAGAAGATTATGGGGGTTCCAATGATTTTGGGAGTGTTGGGATTGGCTGTATTTGCGGGAGTATATTCCATTTATGGAGGATTGAAGGCGGTAGCTTTAACTGACGTTATTCAAGTGGTGTTTTTGATTGGCGGTGGGCTGATAACCACCTATATCGCACTCGATATCCTGGGAATGGGTGACGGTGTGGTACGTGGTTTTGAGAATCTGTATGTACAAGCAAGAGATAAGTTTCATCTGATCCTGGATAAATCCCACCCGAGTTATATGGATCTTCCGGGTATCTCTGTTATTATTGGTGGGCTGTGGGTAGCAAACCTTTATTATTGGGGATGTAACCAGTACATCATTCAACGTGCCTTGGCGGCCAAGTCCATACGTGAAGCGCAGAATGGAATGTTATTCGCGGGGTTTATCAAGTTGTTGATTCCATTATTGGTTGTTATTCCGGGTATTGCGGCTTTTGCTTTGGATGCTCCGTTGGAAAAGTCGGATGAGGCTTACCCATGGTTGCTTGGCAATTTACTTCCTGTGGGTATAAAAGGTATTGCATTTGCAGCACTTACTGCGGCTATTGTCAGTTCGTTGGCTTCAATGATGAATAGCATATCCACCATTTTCACGATGGATATTTACCGCTCTTATATCCGTCCTAAGGCAGGGGAAGCTAATCTTGTACATATCGGACGTTGGGCCAGCTTCGTATCCCTGGTGATTGCTGTTGTGATAGCTCCTATGTTGTCTGGACTTGATCAGGCATTCCAGTATATTCAGGAATTTACGGGCTTTATCAGTCCTGGGGCATTGGCAATCTTTCTTGCAGGTTTCTTTTATCAGAGGGCTACTGCCAATGGGGCATTGGCAGCTGCTTTGGGAACCTTTATCTTTTCACTTCTGTTAAAGTTCCTTTGTCCGGGATTGCCTTGGATGGATAGAATGGGGATTGTCTTTCTGCTTTGCTGTGGATTGATTGTCATGCTGAAAAACCGTGCACAAATATCCCCTTCGGCACCCTTCGTCCGATGGCCGATATTCCGCACCAGTAGGCTCTTTAATATTTTGTCTTGCATTATTATAGCTGTTCTGATTTACTTCTACTATCTGTGGTGGTACTGTCTCTTATACACATCTGACGCTGCCGACGACTAGTCG
>OBIX01000408.1_pt1 | contig 9881 bp, 20 predicted proteins | sample 1496251 | NCBI WGS metagenome assembly OBIX01 (sample SAMN05065742, study PRJEB22554) | human gut metagenome | biome: ENVO:2100002; feature: ENVO:00000062; material: ENVO:00002003 | host: Homo sapiens | place: USA | reverse complement strand
AGTCGTCGGCAGCGTCAGATGTGTATAAGAGACAGATTTAGAAACTAATAATAAGGAATTAAATGATGAAATAAAACATTATTACTGGGATGAAGAAATGCTTACATCTGCCGGTTTATTGGCACAAATAATTCAAAGGAGAAAAACTCATGTATAAATATTACGACAAGAAAAACAATTTTGTAGAAACATTTAATCCGGAGACAGGATTCTATATCCGGTCTGATGATTTGACAACAGGAAAGGAACCATTTATGAGAAATTTTCCTGCTTTGTTAGATATTGGTGTTATGGGACATTGCGTTCATGGGGCATCTGGTTTGTGTATTCAGTCAGGAGTTCAGTGCTATCAGAATGGATTACACACACAGGAGCCTAATATGTCCCTTGAGAATTTCAAGAGAATAGTAGATGAATGTAAGGGAAAAACATTTCAGTTTGCTCTTGGTGGCAGAGGAGATGTAGACCAGCATGAAAATTTTGAAGAAATCCTTAAGTATTGTTGTTCACAAGGGATTGTGCCAAACTTTACAAGTTCTGGTTTAGGATTCAATGAAAAAATTGTTTCCTTATGTAAAGAATATTGCGGAGCTGTAGCTATATCTTGGTACAGAAATGAATATACAGGGAAAGCGATTGATATGCTAGTGTCTGCAGGAGTCACTACCAATATTCATTATGTCCTTGGACGGAATTCTATTGATGAAGCTATTGAACATTTGCAGCAGGAAGATTTTCCTGATGGTATCAATGCAGTAATTTTCTTGTTGCATAAGCCAGTAGGTTTAGGAACTCAGGCAAATGTATTGTCTCCTGATGATGAAAGAGTCAAAGAATTTTTCTCTTTGATTGATAAACATGATTATAAGTTTCAGATTGGATTTGATTCATGTTCTGTGCCTGGACTGTTGAATTTTACAGAAGAGATTTTAAATTCTACTCTGGAACCGTGTGAAGGAGCAAGATTTTCTGGTTACATTACGTCAGATATGAAAATGCTGCCATGTAGCTTTGACAATCAGGAACTTAAGTGGGCAGTTGATCTTAATGAACACACTATTCAGGAAGCATGGGATTCAGATGTGTTCGATGATTTCAGAAGCCATTTCAGAAATTCTTGTAGAGGTTGTAGTCGTCAGTGTGATTGTCTAGGTGGATGCCCGATCAGAAGAGAAATTGTCTTGTGCACAAAAGAGGAGAAAGATTTATGCTAACAATTGGGCTAAGTGCTGTATTAATAGTGACATTGATAATTTTATTCGCTTGCATAAGCGAAAATATAAATTTGAAAATGGAAGTAGAGGAACTAAAAAGACAGAATGAGATTCAACGTTTTAAGTACTCTAGCATATACCGGGAGTATGTAAGATTATTAATGGAGCCTGGCACTTTAAAGTCTACTACACCAGACATAAAAGAAGCTGTTCATTACGCAATGGTTAAAGCTCATCCTGACAATGGAGGTAAACAAGAAGATTTTGTAAAGTTTAGAAAGCTATATGAGAGGATGAATAATGAATACAGATAAACTTAAATTTCTTAAACTTGGCGGGCAATATAAAGTAAAATCATTTGCTCGTTTAATGGAAGAATATGGTTCTGATAGCTCTAGTGGAATGCCGAATGTCATCTGCGGTTTTAATAAGCAAATGAAAAAATTGTGTGATCAAAAAATTACGATACAAGATACATTCTATAAGAATGAAGATAAGTTTTATCAAATAAAAGAAGCAAGATATTGTTGGAATAGTCAGATGTTAGAACTTCCTTTAAGTACATTGATCTATAGGAGAAGACATGGATAGATATGAAATATATTTCAAGTTAAGGGAAATCTGTTCTGGACATTTATGCACTAATTGTCCAATAAGTTTCATAAATTCCAAGCATAAATGTGGCCATGGTTATGGGTATTCTTTAGATGGGAATCCGATACCATTATCAGAAGCATTGAAGTATTATTCTATCATATTTGAAAAACAGAATCTGAGAGCACTTATAGTAAGAAGAAGGGGGTATTATAAATATGAAAGAAGGATATAAATTAGAAGACACTATTATCCTCAATGGAAAAGTAGGGTGGGTAAACACAGGAGATGATGCTGATAGCATTATTGGAATACAAAATATTCAGAAAGTAAAAAGATTTTCTGGTGAAGAAATTATTGTATCTAATAATGGATTTGCTTTTTCAAAAGAAATGGAAAGTCGATGCGGGTGGCTTGACAGATATGCAAGTATTCAAATGCTTACAGGAGATACACCTATTGATATGGATCACATTGATGAGACAAAGATTGTATCAATGGAAGGAATCACTGAGTCTGAATATTATCATCGGTATAGTGATTATACTGGATATCTTTGGACTGAAGAAGAATTCAAATGTGGTGGTCATGATCTGTTAAAAATCTTAGAAAGGAACATGGGTAAATATATCCATATAGAAATTGAATTATATTCGAGGTGTTGATATGACATTTGAAGAAGCTAGACAGCGTCCGGATTACTGTTTTAGACTCAACGGAATCCAGCTTTTAATAAGAGATATAAGAGAAGAATATTTACAAATTAATCTTGATAATGGTCCTCTTATAGGTAAAGCTGTATTGGAAATAGGTTATGTTGATATTGAAGTAAATATTTCTGTTTTAGGAATGTTTGGCGAAATGCCAGCATACAAACCAATCATTGAGTATTTTATGTGCTTTAAAACTGAAAATGACTGGGAACCTATAGGATATCTTGGAATTGATGCAGATGTGGATTGGTGGAGCAATAGATGGAAAGAAGAGTTGGAAGAAGATATGTCTTTAGCATTAAATGAATATGTGGAAAGTGTAGGACTCAGCTATGATGAACCAAATTGAAGGAGGGAAGAAGAATGGATAAAGCTTGGTTAGAACAGAAAATAAAAGAATGTGAAAGTGTTCGTCCTGAGATTGAAAAAATACTTCGGGAAAAGCTGCATCTGGATGATAAGGAATTTGAGAAAATCATGGATTGTCTCGAATCTCCTTGTTATACTACTGCAATACATGAATTAGACATGGCACTTATTATGAAATATGTGGATGATTCTATGAAAACTTATATGAAATATAAAGAACTGTCAGAATCCTCAGGAATTGAAGAATTATTTAATAAATACACTAAGAAAAATTGGATTGACGCATATTTAGATGGAGAGCCAATGGAATTTGATGGAGATATTATTATTACAGATCCTTGTTATATCATGAAAGAAGATGATGATTGGGCAACATGTGCCTACGGAGAGAATATGGAAGCTCTTGGAATAACTCACTATATGACAAGAGACACTCTCTATGGAGATTGGAGCTGTACCACTTTTGACACTGACACAAAAGAAGCTATTGGTAAGTTTTGTGCAGATGCTGGTTTAGTGTCAGTATTTTTATTAGATGAAGTTCTGAAATATAATCCAGAATTTGACTATCATCTAAATTATAAATGGATGGTCACCTGGATTAAAGACTTCAAAGGAACTGTAGAATTTGTCGTTAAGCATATTGAGGGTTACTATGAAGAAGATACCGACTACTGGAAAAAAGGTGACTACTGGGAAGATTATGTTTTAGAAGTAGTAGGACATGGCATTAACAAGGTTACTGGTAAACCAATTAACTTTGTTGGAAAGCAAACGGGTTTATAATATGATTCCGAATAAAAAAGGTTTGCAAGTTATTATGAAAAGCACTTATACTCCAGGATGGGAAAATAGAATTTTTACATTAACTGGAGAAAAACAAATAAATGATGGGGTAAATGTCTACTATCCAGTAATGGAGAATGTTAATCCTGTCAATAGATGTTTTATGGTGCCGCTAAATTCGTTAAAATTATTAATTTTAAATAAACAAGAAAAGGAGAACTAAAATTATGAAAATGAGCTATGATGTACAGGTTGAGGAGTTAGGAGCAAACAGAAGAGGTCTTGTTACTTCAGAAGAGGGAAGAGCTATTGTTGAGTTTATGAAAACAAGTAGAGCCAACATGTGCTTTGAGTACGATGATGAGGCTGAAGCTAAAAGAAGAGCTTCTGCAGTAATGAATTGCTGTAAGAGACTCAATGAAGAAGGTGAAAAAGAAGTTATTAAATACGCTAAACGTGGAAATAAAATCTACGTCATTAAAGTGACAGAGTAAGGAGGAGTCTTATGTTAGACATTAACAAGAGAGTGAGGTGTGAAGGAACAACTGTTGCAGAGATGATTGAAGCTCTGCAGCGGTTGCCTCAGGATGGTATTGTTCACTTTGAAGGGAAAAAGAATGGTTACATCCATTGTGATCCGGAGAGTGGAACAATAGATTTTGATACAGATGATCTTAGTACTAAGTACGAAGAAGTTTCAGAAGAACCTAAGGAATACTACTTAGTATGTATAGATACTTTTTTTAAAGAGCTTATAGCTGTAAAAGCACAAAATCAATCTGAAGCAGAAGTAAAGGCAGAGAAAATGAGCCAGATAGACTTTAATGGAATGGATAAAGAGGTCTATACTTGTGCTACATGTGATACCCATACAAAAACTTACGCTCAAAGACATAACTATAGAATTATAGAGGAGGACGTATGAAATTAAGAATAGGCTTTGTAACTAATAGTTCCTCATCCAGTTTTACTATTGCTAAAAGTGATTTAACAGACGATCAGATTGAAAAGATTAAAAATCATATTAAGGTTGCAAAAGAATTAGAAATGGAAACATTTTATGATGAATGGGGCATCAGAGAAACTAAATATGAAATTCATGGCTATACTCTTATGGATAATTTTGACATGGAAAAGTTTTTATTATTAATTGGTGTAGCTAGAGAAGATGTCGAATGGGAGGATTGATCATGAAGATTAGAAAAGGATTTGTAACTAATAGCAGCAGTAGTAGCTTTATTCTTGGTTTCAAGAGTGAAGAAAGTATCAAAGAGGAGCTGCAGAAAGAAAATCTTGAAGAAGAATACTTTGAGGAAATCTTAAGAGATGTAATGGAAGCTGCAAAGTTGGATAGAGAAGATGTTTTGGAAGGATATTCAGAAGAAATCTATTATCAGACTCTTTGGGAGATAGAAAACAGTCTCTATGTACCTTATAGTAAGAAACTTGAAATACGAAAAACGGAAGAATTCCAGGAAAAGCTTAATAAAGCAATAACAGATAGGATGTCTGAGTTAGAGGAAGATATGCAAGGGTACTCTGTATTTGTAGAGATTAATTATTCAGACAATGATGGTCTTATGTATTCAACCCTTGAACATCATGTTGCACCGAATATGAATTGTTGTCTTGCTGTTATTAGTCATCATTAAAAATGTAGGTATTAGAAAGGGTGTGGAGAAAATGGGAAATTACTATGAAGGAAAATTAATTTTCGGATTGAAAAGAAATCTTCCAGATGAACTGTTACATGATTTATCAGTGCTTGCAAGCGAGCGGAGCTGTGATAGAGATATAAAACCACTGTTACAGCATAGAGAATTAAAAGAGTCTAAATGGATGAATCATTATAGAGCTTTATATCCGACTTACACATTAGAATTTTCAGAGGGAGTGTGGTTCTTGACTGCCAGCTTCTGTATGAAAGGATACATGTACCTAGGTGATGACTTAGGGCAAGATATTTATGACTTTCTGTATCCATATTTTAATTCAGACATTCTTGATGAAGCAGATGGTGGCTATATAGGCACTATTGAAGATGAAGATGGAACCTACCGGAAAGAATTCTACGCAAACTATGAGCAGTTTAATAAAATCATAGAAAGCAGAGAATACTTGTGTAAAGGTTGCTATAAGAAAATGGATGGATCATTATGTAATGATTGGAAGTACTGTAAAAGAGCATATGATATAGGAAGAGGTGATACCATTGAAGATTCGTAACGGGTTTGTAACCAATAGTAGTTCTTCAAGTTTTATTATTGGTAAAGCAAACGACAACACAGTAACTATTGATTCGGTATATCAAGAAATAAAAGAATTTTATAAACAATATTATAAATCTTGCTCTGAAATGTATAGCTATGTAGAAGAATATTATCCTGATGTGTTTGAAGTTATTACTGAAAAAAGAGGTAAATATTTACACTCAAAGAAATCGTGGGACTGTACAAAAATTGCTGACACTCAGTTGAGATTGATGTTTGGCCTTGACCATTATGAAGAATTACCGGGAGTAATTGATTGGATCAACTGTGAAACATACAAAGACTATGTCAATTTTTGGATTCCTAGAATGGAAATTGGAGTTCATGCACCTTTTTATATAAGAGACTTTTCCTGCAATGATCCATATATTCCTCTTGATTTCAGTACACAAATGAGAGAGTGCTCAGGAGACAACGGCAATGGAATTGAATCTGATATCTTAGCTTGGTATTTTCCTTGGATTGAAAATATAAAGTATGACTGCGATAGTTGCCCAGACAATGAATACTGCTATAAAGAGGAATGTCAGGAAACTAAACAACAATTCATGGGAAAAGAAATTCCAAGAGATCAAGCATGTTTGTATATCTTAGGAAAGATTTGTATTTGTTCAGAATGTGGCTATATACCAGATTTTATAGTTAAAAAGTTAAGCGAAATGTCGGAATATTCATGTAACCATATGGGTTAAGAAAGAGAGGGTAGTTATGATGAATTATGAAATGTTTGTAGAAGAACTTAAAAATAAAATAAGTGCAGCTATCAACATTCCTATTGAGAATATAGAATTTTCAAAAGATGGAGACAGATTTTCTCCGACAGGAGACAGACTGCTGGTGAAGTTTGCAGAGCATGATGATGCCTATGAGATCTGTGGAATACATACAAAAGAGCTTTTTAGAGAATTCTTAAATGGAACATCGTTTGACACCATTCTTGATAGTACTGTAAGAGACATTAGACAGTTGCAAGGACAAAATTCTTATGAAAAAACAAAGAAAATTTGGAACTATGAAACTGTTAAAGATTCTCTTTTTATAAGGCTGCTTAATTATGATGATAATTCTAAAGAATTGAGTAATGCTGTTTATAAAAGAATAGGTGATATTGCTCAGGTATTATATATGAAGGTGTCTGAATGTGATGGAAACATTATGAGCACTAAGATTTTTAAATCTGTAGTAGAGAAATGGAAGGAAGATGGTTTGACCTTAAGTGAAGGCAATATTCTGGAAGAAGCATTAAGAAACACAGAACGTATGTATCCACCGAGAATTTACAGATGGGATCAGATGCTCTTTAATCCGGAATATGAAGGAGAAGAGTTTATGAGTCCTGGTACAGAAGAAGCAATTAGCCAAGATCTTATTGGAAATTGTCTAACTACAGCAAAGAAAACAAACGGTGCGGTAGCTATATTTTATCCCGGTGTGGCTGAACGCTTTGCTGGTGTACTGGATTCAGATTTGTATTTAGTGTTTACCAGTGTACATGAGGTAATGGTACATAAAGCAGACGCTGTTGATGCGGTAGACTTATCAATAATCTTACAGGATACGTTGGAAGAAGCGACACCTAAAGAAGATTTCCTCACAAGGAAAATATATAAGTATGAAAAAGATACTCATAGATTTCTTTGCGCTATATAAAAGGAAACCTCTCTCTTCTTGAGAGAGGTTAATAGGAGAGTAGATATGAGAGAATACCGTATTTATATGCAGCGTACAAAATGCGCAGAAGGTCATTTTAAATGGATCGTATACAAATGGCTCCCATGGGAATATGTAGGATGTGTAGAAGGGACTAAAGAACTGTATACATACTTTAAGCTAAAGTTCCCATACAGTATGAGAAGTATTAATTTTTACCATTCATTTAACTATTTTGATGATGAATATTTAAAAATAGATAATAATTGGGATTTTATGATTTGCACTCACGAATATCACAGATATTTGATTATAGACGATCATGGTAATGTACGGGATTTTCATCAGCTTACTAAGAAATATAAGAAGAAATATTATCGTACATATCATAAACATCATGGATGGAATATTCATCGGGCTTCAACAGAGTCGGATCAGCGTAAAAGTATTACACCAGAAGAAATAAAAGAGATTAAATATGAATATGGTATTACTCTCAAACCTATAAAGCCAAAAAGAAAAACAGATTCATGGGATCATGTAAGAGGATCAAAAGTGTCAGGTTGGAAGATGCAGAGTAAAAGAAAGAAACAGTGGAGGTGAAAAATGAAGATATATTTACTATGTACATTGGATAGTGAACATTATAGAGAACCATATTTTTACTTTTTCAAAACTGCTTTTGCGGCTCATAAATGGGTTATAGACAACTTAGTCAGTATTACAGAGGAAAGCCGAGAAGAAGTAATAAGTGAGCTTGAATATAAAAATGTAGACGGATCCGACGACCAGATCATGCGAATTGATTATTCATACGGAGATGGAGAATTCTATGTTAACACTATTCATGAAATTGAAATAAAAGATGGAGATTATCTTTGTATTTATCATCATGCTTACGAAGGTGTTGGATTCTATGTAGAAAAAATTGGCACTTTGGAAGAATGTAGAAATCATATGTTAGATTCTACAGCTAAAATGGCTAATGATTTTAATATTGACATAACTGACGATGATATATTCGAAGTTAATTCATTTGATTCGTGTATTGATGATGACTATCAGTGGCATATGAACAATATTATTCTGTTCAAGGCAGATGAAATTATTCAAGACGAAAAAAAAGAGTCTAAAGAAACTGAACCAGAAGAAACTGGAGCAACAATATTAACATCAGAGGAATCAAATAATAACGGTCATAAATACAGTGATGAAATTTATGAAGAGCTAAAAGATTATATGTATGGACCTATTCCTGGATATGGTGTTACTTCTGATTATGTTGAAACTTCGTTAGAAGAAATAATTGAAGATATTGATGCCAGACCAAAATATGAAGTATTTAAAGAATTGTGTAACTATCATGGAATTGCACCTAGTACGGTAGAGTATCTATACGAATCTATTTGGGGAAAGCCAAAGGATAAAACAGTTGGATATTTCTTATAATACAAATAAAAATAAGGGGATAAAATTGCAGTATTTTTTAATAGGAGTTATAGCAAGAGTTATTATTGAATGGATATTTAAATGAAAGAAGGTGAAATATGAAAACTTATAACAGAAGAGAAGTTGAGAGAATCATTCTAAAGAATGGCTGGGAACTAGATCATTGTACTGGTGGACATTCAATTTATAAGAAAGAAGGTGTAAAGAAAACATTGTCTATTGCTTATAAGAAATGTAACCGGATGGTTGTGCAGAGACTTATTAAAGAATTTGGGTTGGTTACGTAGGTGAAAAATATGAATATCATTAAAGCAAACAAGTTATATAAGGATATTAAAATAAAATCTTGCCCGTTTTGTGGAGAATCAGATGATATTGTTTTAGAAGAATATGAACATACATCTGGTAAAAGATGGAAAATCTATTGTTGCAACTGTATGGCTGGAATTGATAGAGGGTATGACCAGACACCGCATGGATTGATTGATGCATGGAATATGAGAATGTAAATAAAAGTTTCTTATGGAGGTAAAAATGAGAAAAAATAAAATAGGAGATGTTATTATTGTGAAAGTTTCCATTGCTGCAATAGATGAAAATGGAGATTATATATGCACTCATGTAGGACTTGAAAATTACTATAAAACTAATGATACGGACTCTATGGTTTTTGATGAAAGCGATATAGTTGAACGCTAGGATTTATGAAGCTGAAAATATGGCTTGATATAGAGTAAGAGAGTACAAGAGGAATAAAATATGCCATCAAAACTTGGTAGAATGTATAAATTCTGTCTCTTATACACATCTGACGCTGCCGACGACTAGTCGAGTGT
>OBIX01000404.1_pt1 | contig 9948 bp, 8 predicted proteins | sample 1496251 | NCBI WGS metagenome assembly OBIX01 (sample SAMN05065742, study PRJEB22554) | human gut metagenome | biome: ENVO:2100002; feature: ENVO:00000062; material: ENVO:00002003 | host: Homo sapiens | place: USA | reverse complement strand
GATGTAGCTCCGTCTCGTGGGCTCGGAGATGTGTATAAGAGACAGATATGGAGGTTTCCCTATGAAACGGGAAATCATGGAGGTGCGGCATTTATCTTAGTATACTTGGCGTGTGTTTTTATGTTGGGAATGCCTATTATGATTGCCGAATTCACAGTAGGTCGTCATTCAAAAGCAAGTACGGGACGTGCTTATAAGGTTTTGGCACCCGGAACTCATTGGAAGTGGTTGGGATATTTGGGGGTTTTGGCCGGTTTTCTTATTCTAGGATATTATTCGGTAGTGGCAGGATGGACTTTGGAATATATATTGGAAGCGGGAATGAATGGTTTTGCAGATAAGAAGCCGGAAGATTTTGTGGTTGCTTTCCAGAGTTTTTCGAAGGACCCTGTTCGTCCGCTTATCTGGCTGGTCATCTTTTTATTGGCCACCCATTTTGTTATAGTAAAGGGAGTGAAAGATGGAATAGAGAAATCTTCGAAGGTGCTGATGCCTGTTTTGTTTGTACTGATAGTAGTTTTGGTGGGGTGCTCATTGTCGCTTCCCAATGCGGAAAAAGGTTTGGAGTTTCTGCTGAAGCCTGATTTCAGTAAAGTGAACGGAGATGTTTTCTTAGGGGCTATGGGGCAGGCGTTCTTTTCCTTGAGTTTGGGAATGGGATGTCTTTCAACCTATGCTTCTTATTTTGGGAAAGAAACCAAACTGGGAAATACGGCTCTGAGTGTCGGTGTGATTGATACTTTTGTGGCTGTCTTGGCCGGATTGATTATTTTTCCGGCGGCCTTTTCTGTAGGTATCCAGCCGGATGCGGGACCATCATTAATTTTTATTACATTGCCTAATGTTTTTCAGCAAGCTTTTAGCGGTGTGCCGATATTAGCTTATATTTTCTCGGTGATGTTCTATGTCTTGTTGGCTTTGGCTGCATTGACTTCTACTATTTCTCTACATGAAGTGGTGACGGCTTTTCTGCACGAGGAATTCAATTTAACTCGTGGCCGTGCTGCTAGATTGGTCACTTTCGGGTGCATTATAATTGGAGTCATTTCTTCCTTGTCATTGGGAGTTATGCAGAAATATACGCTGTTTGATAAGGGATTCTTTGACTTACTTGATTTTGTCACTGCAAAAATAATGCTTCCTTTGGGTGGCTTGCTGGTATGTATCTTTGTAGGATGGTATTTGAAACGTTCCGTTTCTTATGAAGAATTGACCAATGGGGGAAAACTGAAAGCAGGTCTTTTCAATCTGTATATCTTCTTGTTGAGATACGTGGCACCTGTGGCTATCATTTTGATTTTTATCAATGAATTAGGGCTAATTTAGAATTGTAATGTGGAAAGACTTCTTCTATTTTTCGAAAAGCGAACGCAGAGCTATACTTTTTTTGTTGACTTTGCTTTTCATATTTATGTGTATATGGGTTCTGTTTCCAGTAAAGGAAGAGTCTTTGGAACAGGATCAAGAGGGGATAGAAGAAATAAAAAACTTTCTGGCCGGAGTACATGAGATGGAGGAGAAGGAATCTCTGCGATATTCCTATGATAAGCCTAAAAGAAGAGAGGTGGTATTGGCTGCTTTTGATCCAAATTCAGCCGATTCCATCGAATTTTTGCAACGTGGATTGCCTCCTTTTATTGCACATACTATTTTGCAATACCGGAGAGCCGGCGGTAAATTCAGGACAGCGGATGATTTCTCTCGTGTTTATGGCTTGTCGTCCGAGAAATTTAATATGTTAAAACCTTATATCCAGATATCAGAGGCTTTTCGGCGGAAACAGGATACATTGCACTTTATCAAAAAGGCGGAGAAAGATACGTTGGCGGTTTATAAATATCCGGAAGGAACTTTAGTCGATTTGAATGAAGCGGACACTACCGAGTTGAAAAAGATTCCGGGAATAGGCAGTGGCATTGCACGCATGATTGTGGCTTACCGGAAACGTTTGGGAGGTTTTTATGATATGGCTCAGTTGAAGGAAGTGAACTATGTAGATGAGGATATGTTGAGATGGTTTAAACTCGGAAATGCACCAATTCATCGGATAAATGCCAATAAGGCCGGGCTTGACAAACTTCGCTCTCATCCTTATATGAATTTTTATCAGGCAAAGGTAATTATAGAATATAGGAGGAAAAAGGGAAAATTAAAAAGTCTTTCCCAGTTATCCTTGTATGAGGAATTCACTGAGAAAGACTTGGAACGTTTGTCGCACTATCTTGCTTTTGATTAATTGTTGGGATAACCAGCAGCTTCTGCTATTTTTACCGGAATTTCGGTATTGTCAATGCGACCTTGGAATAGTTGGGCGCCGGCTCCGATAGCGAATACGGGTACATAACCTCCAGAGTGCCCACCACTGGTCCAACCTACCAGAGCGATGTCATCCAGAATTCTTTTGGCCTCAGCTGCCAAAGGTTCGTCTTGTTGATATTCACTTTTGGTCAAATCTATCTCTTTACCGCTAAATGATTCATCATATACTTTCTTCAGGGATGCTTCTTGCTTTTCATTCAATTGAATACTATCCCAAAATCCGAAATTATCCTTCAATGATTGCTTGATAACTTCCCAAGGTACTTGATTCTTGTATTTTTTTCTTAATTCGTTTACAATTTTAGTATATCCGCTTTCACTTACTTTTTGTGATTTTAAAGCTTGCAGGTTCAAAGTATACGGACCTTTTCCTAAAACGATTCCTCCGGTTTCGTGGTCGGCTGTTACTACAATCAGGGTTTCATCAGGATGTTGTTCATAGAATTCGTAAGCAACTTTTATGGCATTGTCCATATCCATTACTTCGTGGAATACGGTAGCGGCGTCGTTGCTGTGGCAAGCCCAGTCTATTTTACCTCCTTCAACCATCAGGAAGAACCCTTTTGATAGATCTTTAGACAGGAAATTGATTCCGGCACGGGTGATTTCAGTTAAAGTCATATCGCCTTTTTTTCGATCGATAGCATAGGGGATAGCACTATTGTCTGTTGCTGTCGCAGGTTGTAAGAGAATCAGTTTGTCCGATTTTTTTGCTTTTTTCTGATAGTCCTTGTAGCCACGGGCTATGGTATATCCGGCTTTGTCCACCAGTGTGTACAGACTTTCTGAATTTGAACCGGCGGCTTTTTTGTTGGTGGGATCTAAAAAGTCTGATCCTGCATAGAAATCGAAGTTGGCATCAATCAAATCCAGACCCACGTTGTAATAGCTGCTTCTTTGTCCTTGGTGTGCGTAAAAAGCAGCCGGTGTGGCATGGTCTACGCTGACACTGGTACTGATACCTACACGGCAACCTTTATTTTTTGCCCAAGAAGCAACACTGTTAACTTTGGTTTCCAGATCCTTTTTCACACCTAATGCGCCATTTTTTGTTTTGTTTCCCGTAGCAAGTGCTGTTCCTGCAGCGGCCGAATCTGTCACTCCGTTGGTTGCCGAGAAAGTAGTGGCTATGGTTGCATAAGGAAATTGGGTGAATAATAACGGAGTCACACCAATTTTGCCTTCCAACTCTCCACGATACATCTCTGTTCCTAAAACTTGGTTAACACCCATTCCATCTCCGATGAAATAAAATACATACTTTGCTTGCTGTGCCTGTACAAAAAGAATGGACAGGAATACAAATACAATAATAAACGATAGTTTTTTCATATTAATTGAGTTAATGACATTTTTTTCAGCCTAGCAAATATAGGGAAAAAAGACTTTTTATCGGTACTTCTTTCTTGAATAATTGAGATTTAATGGCCAAATACTTTTTTTGCAATAAGTTTGTAAATGAAATGTTTTTGGGGTGTAATATAAAAAATCTGTTTGGGAGTAGGGAAGCCCGTATTTTATACTATGCATCTGTTTGCTTTCGACATGGATATTGCATACAGATAATTGCTTCAATATTAGTGATTATTAATTATAAATCTTATATTTGTCTAATCTAGAGTCAGTAAATAAAGTATGGGAGAATTTATAAATGTATTAGTGTCAAAAGGGAAAAGCAATTTGATACCGGAAAAAGATAACCTGTATGGACAGTTTGTCGGTGAATGGGATTTTGAATGGGTTGATAACCAAGGTACAACAGGCGAAAGACATGTTCAGGGAGAGTGGATATTCGCTTGGGTGCTGGAAGGGACTGCAATTCAAGATGTGTTTATTTGCCCTTCGCGTAAGGCACGGATTAAAGATTATCAACCGGATGCAGCTTATGCGACTGCGGTACGTATGTATAATCCTAATACAGAGGCATGGGATATTTTATATACGGAATTAGGAGGGGCTACACAACTGGAAGGAAAAAGAGAAGGAAACAGGATTGTTCAGACGGAAATTAATGAGAAGAATATACAGTGGGTGTTTTCAGAAATTACAACGACTTCATTCCGTTGGCAACGTATGGTAAAACGTCCGGATGGTACTTGGGAAACTGAAGCTGAACTTTTTGCCGTTCGTCGATGATTAAGATGTATATTATATAAGTTTGAGAATATTGCAGCCTAAAATAGACTTGTTGTAGTAGAAGCTTAGAGGTGATTTGACGAGTTTATAAAGAATGTGTGAATGATAAACAACTTCAGAACCGCTTTCTTGCATTTAGCGGAGAAAATATATTCAAACTAAATCCTGCTAGCTATACGCAGGAAAAGATGTGGGCAGGTATATGGAATCTTTGCGTAAGAATCTTTTTGCTTATACTCTTGATGATGCTCCCGAAGATGTTCGGGAACTCTATAAAGATGAATTCATCCAGCTTTATGCTTCAAGTATAAAGTGTTTTTTTAATATGCATCAAATTGGGATTTATATCGGGAAGGAGTAGTTTTGCTCCAAGACTTAATCAAATATGGAGGCAGGTCAGAAGTGGATAAAGTTATAATCGAGCGGAAAGCTCGTATACCTCGTCATCCAGTCTATATTGCCGTATTTTGTGTTTTGTGAGAAAATAAAAATCCTGATTCCGGGAATCAGGATTTTACTGTCTTTTTTTCTTCAAGGTGGTGCTACCAGCAACCGAAAACGGGTTGTTATGACACTATCTTTCAGTAAGTTGTATCTTTGCTACGATGTAAGTCCCTTGAATAAGGTTTTCACAGCTTTGCACCGTTCAACACAAGTTTGTATCTTGGGTACGATTTCTGAATGCAAAGATAAGTATTATTATATGAAAGCAATATTTTGCTCTTCATAATTTGAATACGGTTATCGTTTTTTCTTCCAATAAGGTTTAGTCCAAAAAGAGTACCCTGAATTGCGATAGCTTCGTTCTGGAACAGCAGCCTGTAATATTCGATCCATATCATAAGAATTGAGATAATTGTCCTTTTTAGCTATGAAAGGATCAAGCCAATCAGCTTTCTCTCTAGCCCATTGTATCTTTGCTAGCAGTTCATCATCAGTTTCACCATCTTCAATTGCATGGTTCTCAAATGCATTAATATATTCTCTTAAAATATTAGTTTTTCGAAAACGTTCAGCAGAGTATAATAGGTCTTTAAAGTCTTCTAGCTCTTTTCTTTTCTCTTCTTCGAATTCTTCTCTTTTTCGTTCTTCTTCTTTACGTCGCTTTTCTCTCTCTTCTGCTTCAATACGTTCTGTCTTTCTATTATCTGCTTCAATCTCTAGGTATGCTACTATACTAATTATTTTATCTTCGATTTTAGTATAAGCCGTATCATGAACTAGTGTTGGGCTATGAAAGCTCGAACTATGATAAATATAAAACTGTAATTCGCCAGAAAAGATATTATTATTGTTATCACAGCGATTACTGCTATTAGGATTTTGCTTTTTTCTTTCAGTTAATCTTATTTGAATTTCCTCACCATCAACAATGGCATAGGTCTGATTGTCTTTGCATTTAATACTATGTCCTCTAAAAATTAAGCCTTTTATAATTGTATCAAAAATAGATAGTGCTCTATCTAGCATATTCTCAGAAACATAGAGGTCTAACGTTTCTCTTATTTTACTTTTATAGGGATTTTTCTTTAAATATTGATTTTCTGATCGCTGTCTGAATTTTTCTTTTGTGTCGATTATTAGAGGATTTTTAGCATATAAGACTTCTGGAACCTTAAAGCATGAAATATCACCACTGCAAATTTCCAGTTCACGTTGCTTGTATGGATTTACGGATTTCTCCATTTCTACTTTAGGTTCTTTGGCTTCTTGAAGTGTTGTTGATTGAGTTGCGTTTGTTTCCTCTTGTTGGAACGGTAGAGGTGTGACTTGCTTACCATATTTCAGTTTTGCCCAATACCCCAAAGGTGGTGTGGGTATATTCATCGATTTACAGCGTTTTCTTAAACCATTATCTGAAAGACCAAAACGTTTACATATGGTTGTCATTGGCTCAGACCATACTAAGTCATATAATTCTTTGCGTGTCAGTTCCATACTGATTGAGTATTAGTAGTTTCTCTTTGATGTATATTTTTCTTGTAGAGTAGCAACACGTTCCTTCTCAACCCATTTAATTAATTCGTCCTCAAAGAAATAAACTTTGTTTCCTTGTATATAATGAGGTATGGTTCGGTTTCTGACCATTTTATTGATGCCATTTTTAGTTTGATTTAGAATTTGACATGCTTTTTCAATATTTATAGGTCTGTGCTTATCAACCCCTAAACCTAATTGTGACTCTATATGTTCAAGTAAAACTCTCATTTCAGCAATTTCATTTATAAGATAATTTACTGCTTTAGGAGTGTTTTGCAAAGTCAACTCCTCTTTATTGATTGTTTCATCAGTATTCATATGCCAAACAGTTATATTGATTAATAATGCTATGATAATGTAGCTTACTGTTGATTTATAATATAATACCCCCCCGTTTTTTGTGCCCCCCTAAACTCAATTAAACCTGATTTAACTAAAGAATTTAAGTGGCGTTTTGCTGTTGGAATACTTTTCTTTATTAATTCTGCAATCTTGGACGAATTGAGTCCAGGATATTTCTGGATTATCTTTAAAACTTCTTTCTCCTTGCTATTTACAGTATCATTTACAGTATCATTTACAGTATCATTCTTGATACTGATACCTCTTTTGAATATAACCGTAAACATCCCGTCCGTATGAAAATCAGGCTCAGGAAGATTGGCTTCTTTCATAGCTTCTTGCATACGGGGAATGCCGGATGCCACCCTTTCAACCAAATGCATACGGGTAAACAATCCAAAGATTAATGGGTTGCGTGTCATGCTCTTGTGTCCGAAATCTTTAGCTACGATAGGCAAAAGCCCTCCGGGATTAGAAACCTCTACTCGGTCATCAAACATTTCTATTGTAATGGTTGCTCCCTGTTCGTAATAATCACGATGTGAGAGAGCGTTAATAATGGCTTCTTTAAACACAGTAAGAGGAATTTCCCAAATTTCTTCTCTTGGTCCTGCTCCCTCAATTTTATAAGCTACTTGCAGTTTACTTTCTAGCCATGCCATAGCCTGCAAATATTGTTGGTATAGTGGACCGCCAAAGGTTTTATCATCAATGATATATACTTTGGTTGTTCCTTTGAAAAGGACACATCTTGTTACTGCGTGTGGAAACTTTCGTTCAGGTTGTTTCCCAAAGAACATGGCTGCTCCATTCTTGGCTACTCCGTTATCCGTAAACAGTTCCAAATTCTCAAATATCTGTTTGTTGGCAGTCGATGGACTTAGCTTTGCTTCCGTGCGAAAGTCTTTTATCGCTTGTTCATCTGCATCTGTGTAAATGTTGAACCACGAACAAGGGATAGCATCAAAAAATATTTTGTTGCATTCCTGAAAGAAACTGCGCATTTCTTCGACAGTACGAAGTTTCTGTGAGTTTGCTCCCTCACGCACAAAGATAGAACCGGAAAATATATAAGGTTTATCTTTCCCTGATGGAACATCAATTACCCAAACTGTCTTATCCTCGATATTTACCGCATACATATCACAATGGAGAGCTGGAGATATTTCACTGATAGAGCCTTGAATGGCTGAACGTTTGTCATTTTCCAAACCTGTACCAATAATCTGTCCGTTATCATCTACGCCGATAAGCAAATATCCTCCGTCAGCATTAGCGAAAGCGCAAATTTCCTCTGTTAGTTCACGAACTTTTAAAGGTACACGAACTTTAAACTCTACATTATAGCCTTCTCCGCTATCGATAAGTGATTGTATGGTTTCTGTATTTGTCATAGACATCTATAAATATAATGCAAAAATAGTCATTTCTATTGTTTTAATAACTCTAAAAACAAGGATATATATATGGTTTACTTCAAATTGTTCTTTCTGAAATTAGAGGGGCTGCATCCTCTATACTTTTTGAAAAACTTATTAAGATGGCTTTCATCGGTAAATCCCAATTCTTCAACGATTTCACAAATTCTCATTTGACTATGTAATAATCTATTTTCTACTAACTTTAGTTTGTAGTTTAAAATGTATTGCTGCATAGTTTCATTAGTATGTTTTTTGATATATCGTCCTAAATAATTCTCCGAAATGCCAAAATGTTGGCTTATATCTTTTGCTCTGATTTTACCTGTTTTATAGATGTTTGCTTGAATATACTGCAATATGTCAAGCGATTTGTCCTCAGAGCATTCATCCACCTGTTCAGGCAAGAACATTGCGATATTGCGTGCTACCACAATAATAATCGTATTAATTATTTGTGTTATAATCTCCTTGCTGTATAAATTTCGGTTAATATATTCCCTGATAATCGCTTCAATCATGGGTTTCACCAATAGCTTATCTACTTTATTTCTTAGTATACAACCGGGTTGATGATTAGCATGTTGAAGAATAAACTCCAGTCTTTGGATATTTTCAGCACCGAAAACAGAAGAATGTATATATATGTCGTTAAACTTGATGTCGACAAACTTAGTTGTTGTATGGATTTCGAAAGAATGCGTATCTCCGGGAGTAATCATAAACAAATGTCCGTCATGATAAGGAAACATATTGTTGTTAATCCATTGGATGCCTGTTCCTGAAAGAATATATACTAATTCAAAAAAGGTATGTTCATGCTCTTTTAGCAAGGATTCGTCAAGCTCGCTAAAACTAATTTCGAATGGTTGATGTAGGTTTTCTCTTTTCATGCCATAAATATAGCCCTAAAAAACGGATTAATACCAAAATAACGAAAAATAATACCTAAAATTAGCCGAAAAATCGGTATAACTTTGCAATATATTTAAAATTATAGCTTATGAAAACTGAAATGGAAAAATGTTTGGCAGGTGAATGGTATGATTGCCACGACCCGTTTTTTATGGATTTGAAAAGTAAAGCTCATCACTTGTTGATGAAATATAATTCTTTGCCGTATGAACAAAAGACTGAAAAATATGCCGTACTAAAGGAAATGTTTGGAAGTATAGGCGCAAATGTTTCTGTCGGTCATTCGTTTATATGTGATTATGGATGCAATATACATATCGGTGATAATGTCACCGTAAATACTGGTTGTACATTTGTCGATTGCAATAAGATTACCATAGGGAACAATGTGCTGGTAGCACCTAATGTACAAATCTATACGGCAACTCACCCGGTAGAGTTTAATGAACGACTTGTATTGACAGAAACCCCGGATGGCTGTAAGTATGTCCGTCGAACTTTTGCCCTCCCTGTCATGATAGAGGATGGCTGCTGGATTGGCGGTGGAGTAATTATTTTACCGGGAGTGACAATAGGGCAAAAATGTGTGATTGGTGCAGGAAGTGTTGTAACCAAAGATATTCCGGCAAATAGCTTGGCGGTAGGAAATCCTTGCCGGGTGATACGGAAAATCAATCAAATGTAAGGTTATGATTAAATTAGTAGCCTTTGACTTAGACGGTACAATCGGAGATACAATTCCCATGTGCCTCAAAGCCTTAAAAAAGGCAGTAACTCCCTATGTTACTCTTAATGATGTATCCCTGTCTCTTATACACATCTGACGCTGCCGACGACT
>OBIX01000398.1_pt1 | contig 10054 bp, 9 predicted proteins | sample 1496251 | NCBI WGS metagenome assembly OBIX01 (sample SAMN05065742, study PRJEB22554) | human gut metagenome | biome: ENVO:2100002; feature: ENVO:00000062; material: ENVO:00002003 | host: Homo sapiens | place: USA | reverse complement strand
TCCCCCCTCCCTACCTCTGGACTCCACTCTCCCCGCAACGAGTTAAGGGCTGCACGCCCTTAACAATTCCAAAGATGAGGTCGAAACGGAAAAAAGCTAGTCGCTGCGCTTAACGCTTTTTTCTCGTTTCTCCAATTTGCTGCTTCGCAGCAGACTTTACGCCCTTGCTGAACGTAAAGTTCTGCGAAAGCGTAACACCATCGGCGGAGCCGTAAACCGGAGAAGCCCAAAAAATGCGTTTAGCGAAGCGGCTAGCATTTTTGGGCTTCGACAACTCCTTCGGGGTCTGAAAGGGGCGAGCAGCCCCTTTCTCGTGGATCCAGCGCGTCGAAATCGCTGGTGGTTTTCTGGTTCTCTTTTGACATCAAAAGAGAACAATTAGCCTTAATGAAAAAGCGCTCTACCCCCGCGCCACCGGCGCGAGAAAACGCTCTCCCATCATCACAGAAGAGCCTCCTCAGTAACAATATGTATCCTCCCCGGTTTCGCCATCAGCTCCTCCTCCGGCAGCGGCGGAGCCTTCTCCGCCCAGAGCCACCACCCGGCCCAGAGGACGGGAACCGCCGCCGCAAGGGCCAGCCCCGGCCAGAGCACAGCCGGATAACCCAGCGCCGCACTGCCGGGCCAGAACACCGCCGCTGCGCAGAGCGCCAGCGCCGTCCAGCCCTCCCAGAAGATCGTCGTCCATTGTGTTTCCTGTCGCATGGCTTTTCGCCTCCTTCTGGCCCCAATATAACGCACTCCGGGCGAAAAATGAGGCGAAACGGCCCGCCTTACACACAAAAACATCCCGGTTTGAGCCGGGATGTTTTTCTAATTCTGGTCATGACTCTTCCCCACCCACGAGCAGACGACTCCGCACACAAGGCTGGTGGTGATTCCTGCCGCAGCGGCAGTCAGCCCGCCGGTGAGGATGCCGATGGCCCCTTCCTCTTCGATGGCCGTCCGCACGCCTCTCGCCAGCAGATGGCCGAAGCCCAGCAGCGGCACGGTAGCGCCGCAGCCTGCGAACTCCGCCAGCGGCGCATACCATCCCACCGCCGAGAGAATGACGCCCGCCACCACATAGCCCGTCAGGATGCGGGCCGGGGTCAGGCCGGTGAGGTCGATGAGCAGCTGGCCGATGACGCAGATGCAGCCGCCCACCACAAAGGCCCAGAAGTAATTCATTCGTTTTCCTCCTTCTGCTGCGGGCTGCGCAGCTCCACGAGATGGGCGATGGCCGGGATGCTCTCCTTCTGCAAAAAGGTCGTCTGGCTCATCAGCGCGCCGGTGGCGATAAAGAGCACCCGCTTCTGCGTTCCCTTCTCGAGGCGCGGCAGGATATGCCCGCAGAGGACGGAGGCGCAGCAGCCCGGGCCGGAGCCGCCGCTCTTCACAGTCTGCTCAGCGGCATCGTAGAGGATGCAGCCGCAGTCCACATGGTTCTTGAGCAGAAGTCCTTCTGCCGTCAGCAGGTCGCGCAGGAGCTGGCTGCCCACATGGCCGAGGTCGCCGGTGTAGATGCGGTCGAAGTCCGCCGGGGCGCTGCCGGTGTCCTTCAGATAGCGCAAAAGGGTCGCGGCGGCAGCGGGGGCCATAGCCGCACCCATGTTGTTGATGTCTTTTATTTTATAGTCCTGCACCCGTCCGAAGGTGGCGGCGCAGAGCTGCACACCCTCACCGGCGGGCCGCAGCAGGCAGGCACCCGCCGCCGTAGCCGTCCACTGGGCGGTGGGCGTGCGGACAGCGCCGTAGCTCAGCGGCGTGCGGAACTGACGTTCTGCCGCACAGAAATGGCTGGACGTCATCGCCAGCAGGCCGTCGGCCATGCCTGCACTGCACAGCGCCGCGCCGAGGCCCAGCGCTTCGGCCATCGTGCTGCAGGCCCCGAAGAGGCCGACAAAGGGGATGCCCAGCTCCCGCAGGGCGTAGCTGGACGCGGTACACTGGGCCTGTAAGTCGCCCGCCAGCGCGAGGCTGACTTTATCCGGCGTCGTCTCAGCCTTTTTGAGGCAGAGCCGCGCCGCCCGCAGGGCCATTTCTTTCTCGGCGGCCTCCCAGTTGGACTGGCCGAAAAAGTTGTCGGCGCTCAGCTCGTCGAAACAGGCGGCAAGGGGGCCTTCACCCTCCTTTTTGCCGCCGATGGCCGCATGAGCCGCCACGACGGGCGGCGTCGGGAACAAAAGAGTGTCTCCGCGTCGTGCAGCCATCACAGTTTCCTCCTTTATGGGGCTGATTTTATCTGTTTTTTGTGGTATACTGAATTTTAGTGTGAAAGTGCAATTTCCGCACTTCCTTATGCGTATCCTTGGCAGGGGAACTTTTACTGCAGCAGCCAGTAGACGCTGCCGTATAGAACCGCCGCCAGCGTACCGTATACGATGACCGGCCCGGCGATGATAAACATCTTCGCGCCGGTCCCCAGCACACGGCCCTCGGTCTTGAACTCGATGGCCGCACTGACCACCGCATTGGCAAAGCCCGTGATGGGTACGAGGGTGCCTGCGCCCGCTTTCGCGGCCAGCTTCTGGTAGAGGCCCAGCGTCGTCAGCAATGCCGACAGCGCCACCAGCGTGCAGCTGGTGAGCGTCCCGGCCAGCTCTTTGTCGAGCCCCATGGTCAGATACCACCCGCGCAGCACCTCGCCCAGCAGGCAGATGCCGCCGCCCACGCCAAACGCCCAGAGGCAGTCCCCGCCCAGCGGCGAGGGCGGGCCGACCCGGCGCACCCTGCGCCCGTATTCCTCAGCCGACATTTTCATCCTGTTCGCCTCCCGGGAATAGGATGTCCGCCCGTGTGCAAAAATATACACACCCTCAACAAGAAAGAAGGTCCATTATGAATTCCTCTGCTCCTCATCCTCACCGCCGACGCCTCACCCGCGCCGAGGTGCGCCGCCGCAGACGTAACCGCGCCATCCGCCGGGTGGCCGGCCTTACCGTGATGCTCTGCGTCGCCGTAGGCGGCGTCACCTTCCTGCTCACCCACCATGCCGCCATCCCCAGCGCTTCGGCGGCGTCCGCCATCTCCATGCCGGCCCAGAGCATCGCCGATTCCACTGTGAGCTCTGCCGAGAACACCGCTGCGCCCGCCAACGCCCTTGGCCTCACCGCCGACGAGGCCCGCGCCATGCTGGCCGACCCGCTGATGGTGCTGGTGAACCACACCAGCAAGATGCCGGACGACTATACTTTCGATACCAAGGAGTGCGGCTCTGCCACCGCCGTCAACAAGACGCTGCAGACCGTGGCCTGCGATGCCTTCCTTGAGATGCAGAAAGCCGCTGCCGCCGACGGCGTGACCGTCTGGATGCAGAGCGGCTACCGCAGCGTCAAGTACCAGACCAGCCTCTACGAGCGGAAGACCAAATACTACCTCGACAAGGGCTACGACAACGCCACTGCCAAGGAAAAGGCCGCTGCCGTCGTCAACCCTCCGGGATACTCCGAGCACAACTGCGGCCTCGCCGCTGACCTGAACAGCCCGGAGCACACCGGTCTGGACGAGGGCTTCGAGAAGACCGCCGCCTTCCGCTGGCTCTGTGAGCACGCAGGCGACTACGGCTTCATCCTCCGCTACCCCAAGGACGCCGAGGACAAGACGGAGATCATCTACGAGCCCTGGCACTGGCGGTATGTGGGCGTGGAGAACGCCGCTAAGATCAACGCCAGCGGCCTGTGCTTTGAGGAGTATATCGAGACTCTGCAGAGCATCGCCGCCGAGGGCTGAATCCACTGGTGAAGAAAAGGTTAAAATTTCACGCTTCGTTTGCAATTCTGCCGTCGATATGGTAGACTATCTTGGGGTTTTGGGCCGACAGTTTTCGGGGCGGCCGGGCCTCAGAATTTTAACGACAAAAGAGGGAAATCTTTTATGAATATTCGTCTGAAACTCGTCCTTTCTGCTGCTGCGCTGGCTGCGGGCTGTGTCCTGCTGGCAGGCTGCGGCGGCTCTGCTTCGTCTGCATCCTCTGCCGCTTCGAGCGCAGCCTCCTCCGAGGCCGCCAGCCCGAGCGCTTCTTCCGAGCCGACAGCTTCCGTTTCCGCTGAGGAGAACGGCGCTTCCGACGCCGTGGCTTCTGCCGTAGACGCCCTGCTCAAGGCTGACCCCATCTCCAACCAGTTTGAGATAACGGCCATGAACATCGAGTACGACTTTGGCCTGAAAGCCGACGATGTGACCAGCTACAAGGGCATCAAGAGCAACGACAACGGCGACGCCGGTCTGGTGCTGGCCATCCAGCCCGCCGCTGGCAAGGCACAGGACGTCATGGACACCCTCAAGACCTACCAGCAGGACCAGGTGGCTTTCTACGGCAACTATGCTGAGTTTGCACAGGCACAGTCCAACGTGGAGAACGCCATCATCGACGGCGGCGACGACCTCGTGGTGATGGTCATTGCCTCCAACGGCTGCTCTTCTGATTTGACCAGCGCCGTGAAGGACGTTCTGGGCAAATAAACAGACTCTCTCGGGCCGGTGCCGTGGCGGCATCGGCCTTTTTCGGCTTTATCACAATGTTAAAAGGAGGCTGACGCCGTGGTCTTCAGCACCATCATCTTTCTGCTGCGCTTTCTGCCCATCACACTGGCGCTGTACTATCTCGCACCCCCGAAACTCAAAAATACCGTTCTGTTCCTGTGCAGCCTCGTGTTCTACTGCTGGGGCGAGGTGCGTTTTTTCCCGGTCATGCTGGCGCTCATCCTCATCAACTACCTCTGCGGCCTGGGGCTTGAGCGCTTCGAGCAGAACAAGACCGCCCGTCTCATCCTGCTGCTCATCGCGCTGGCGGGCAGTCTCGGGATGCTCTTCTACTTCAAGTATGCAAATTTCGTGCTCAGCAGCATCAATGCCATCTTCGGCACCGGTTTTGCGCCCATTCAGGGCATCAGCGTACTGCCGCTAGGCATCAGCTTCTACACCTTCCAGACACTTTCCTACACCATCGACGTCTACCGCCGGGATGTGGAAACGGAGCATAACATCATTGATTTCGGTGCTTACGTCGTCATGTTCCCCCAGCTCATCGCCGGCCCCATCGTCAAGTACCGGGATGTCTCCGACCGTCTCCATGTCTACAAAGGCCGCTATGAGCTCAAGCAGATCGAGGACGGCATGACCCTGTTCACTTTCGGCCTGGCAAAGAAAGTCCTGCTGGCCGACGCCATCGGTGCGCTCTGGACGGACATCATCGGCGTAGCGGACAGCTCCTCCGTCTCCTTCGTGGGCCTCGCCAACGCCTCGACCCCGCTGGTCTGGCTGGGCGTCATCGCCTATTCGCTCCAGCTCTATTTCGACTTTTCCGGCTACTCCCTGATGGGCATCGGCATGGGCAGGATGCTGGGCTTCGACTTCCCCCAGAACTTCAACTACCCCTATATCTCCGCGTCCATCACCGAGTTCTGGCGGCGCTGGCACATGACGCTGTCCGGCTGGTTCCGGGAGTATGTGTATATCCCCCTCGGCGGCAACCGCAAGGGCCTCAAGCGACAGATCTTCAACCTGTTCGTCGTCGAACTGCTCACCGGCATCTGGCACGGCGCGAACTGGAACTTCATCTGCTGGGGCCTGTACTATTTCGTGCTGCTGGCTCTGGAAAAGCTCTTCCTCCTGCCCTACCTCAAAAAGGGCAGGGTCTGGCCCCATATCTACACCCTCTTCCTCGTGGTCGTGGGCTGGGCCATGTTCGTGGGCAACGACGCAGGCGTGGAGTTCGGCCTGCTGTTCCGCAAGCTTTTCATCCCTTCCGGCGGCGTGATGCCCCTTTACTTCCTGCGCAACTACGGCGTACTGCTGGCGGTCTCCGTCGTCTGCTGTACCCCGCTCATCGAAAAGCTGTGGAAGCTGCTTTCCCGCAATGTCATCACCAAGGCGCTGACCATTCTGGTTCTGCTGACAGTCTCGATGGCTTACGTCGTGGGCAGCACCAACAGCCCGTTCCTGTATTTCAACTTTTAAGAGGAGGCGTGAACGATGGACAAACATTCAAAGCGCTCCGCTTCGATTTTCCGCTATCCGGTCCTTATCGCATTCACCCTGTTTTTTGCCGGGCTGTTCGTGCTGGACCTTGTCACGCCGGACCGGGCCTACAGTGAACTGGAAAATACCACCCTCTCCCAGCGGCCCAGTCTGTCCAGCGTCTCGGCTGATGGGCTGAACAAGTTCTTCACGGCCTACACGAAATACGTCAAAGACCAGGTGGTGGGCCGTGACAACTGGGTCGCCCTGCAGAGCACCGTGGAAACGAAGGTGATGCAGAAGGAGCAGAGCGGCGGCATCCTGCTGGGCAAACAGCAGATGATGTTCCCCCGCACCTACGGCCTCGTTTCCAGCGAGACGCGCACCCTGCCCAAGAACACCGCCGCGCTGGAAGCGCTCTGTCAGCGATACCCGGGCAAAGTCAACGTGATGCTGGTGCCTGCGGCGTCCGCCATCTACCCGGAAAACGTCCCTGCGGGCGCTCCGCTGCTGGACGAGGACTGTTATCTCGACTCGCTTTCCGATGCCGTACAGGCCGCCGGAGGCCGCTTTGTGGACGTGCGGCAGACCCTCACCGCGCACAAGGACGAATATATCTACTACCGCACCGACCACCACTGGACGAGCACCGGCGCATACTACGCCTACAAGCTGCTCTGCGACACCCTGGGCCTTACGCCCTTTGATCCCTCGGCCCACACCGTGCTGACGGCAGACGGCTTCTACGGCACCCACTACTCCAAGGCGCGGACGCCGGACGCAGAGCCCGACACCATCACTTATTATGACCTGCCGAACGCGCTGACCATCTACTCGGTCAGCGGCCCCGGCCAGCCCGCCGACGGCGAGACGACCGGCCTTTACGACACGGCCAAGCTGGACGTTTACGACAAGTATGCCATGTTCCTCCACGGCAACAATGGCCTGAGCCGCATCAAGGGCGACGGCACCGGGCGCATTCTCGTCATCAAGGACAGTTACGCCAACTGCTTCGTGCCTTACCTGACGGCCAACTACGCCGACATCGACGTGGTGGATTTCCGCAATTATAACTACGGTCTGGACAAGCTCATCGCGGACAACGATTACGACCAGCTCCTCGTGCTCTACAGTTTCGACAGCTTCAAGAGCGACCCCTACCTCTACCGGGCCGGCGTAGCGGGCTGATACTGGGAATTATTGCAGTATTTTTCCACAAACTTCCGAGGTGTTTTTCATGCATTTTCCCGGGTTTTTGTGGTTTCTGTCCAAAACCCTTGCACAAAATCCAGCGTTGTAGTAGAATGATGCTGTCAGAGAAGTTAGCTCTGCAAGAGGGATCTTTGCAGCGCGGTGCGGTGCGCCGTCTGCTGATATGAAGGAGTGATTCTTTATGAAGAAATATATGGAGTTGCCTGCTGATTACGCAGTGCTTTCTGACGATGAGATGACCTACACCACCGGCGGCAGCGCTGTTGGCGGCGTCGTCACCATCGTGGGCGTGGCCGTTCTGGCATCCAGCTATGTCTGGGGCATCTCGCAGGCCAGAGACTGGCTGAGCGTTGACAGCAACCGCAGGGGCAATCCTCTCACCGTTATGGGCCGTGCAATGGACGCCATCAGCGACGATATGTCCAAATCGCCTTCCAACTTCCTGCGTGACGTTGTTTCTACCGGTACGGTGGTGGCTCTCGCTCCCCTGAGCGCGCTGCTGCTCATCCTGTAAGTTTCCCCTGCGGCTTTTCGGGAACTTCTATCTTTCGTCAAACCGGCGCACACCGCGCTGTTTTGGGATATTGTTCGTAAAGGAGTGCTACTATGGAAAACATCATGATGCTGCCCGCTTCCTACTGCGTGATGAACGAAGAGGAAATGACCTATACCACCGGTGGTGCCAGTGCTATTCAGGCTATCGCTGCATGGGTCTTCCCTCCTTATGCATGGCTTGCGGGCGTCACGGCTATCCGTGATTACCGCAAGAAGAACCCTAATACTTGGACTCAGGACGGTCTGGACTATTTCGCAAATGATATGGGGAAGAGTGTATCTAATTTCCTCTATGACCTTGCGTGTGCCAGTTGGGTTCTGGGTACCTCCGCTACCGGAATTGGCCTTGTGATTAACGCAGCTATTATCCTGCTTTAATAACTCAGGAGACTCCAAAGAACAACAAAGGCGGCGGCTCTTCCCGCAAGGGAAGGGCCGCCGCCCTCTTTTTATCTGTCCATACAAAAGCAGAGGCTCCCAAACCGGATGCCTCTGCCTGTTTATGGACGTGTTGATTTAGTTATTGAACATATCCTTCAGCTTTTTGAAGAAGCCCTTGCGCTTTTCGTAGTTATCCTCTTTCAGGGTACCCTCGAACTTCTTCAGGGCCTCACGCTGGGTACGGCTGAGCTTCTTCGGGATCTCGACCTCGCACTTGACGTACATATCACCGCGGCCTCTGCCATTCACATACTGGACGCCCTTGCCGCGCAGGCGGAAGGTGGTGCCGCTCTGGGTGCCTTCCGGCACATTGACCTCGACCTTGCCGTCGATGGAAGGCACCGTGATGGTATCGCCCAGGACAGCCTGACTGTAGGTGATGGGGAAGACGACGTAGATGTTGTTCTCGTCGCGCTGGAACACCTCGCTGGGCTGGACAGTCACCGCCACGATGACGTCACCTGCGGGGCCGCCGTTGGTGCCGGCATTGCCCATACCCGAGAGGCGGAAGCCCTGATCGTCGTCGATGCCCGCAGGGACATTGGCCTCCAGAGTCTTCTTGACCGCGATGGTGCCGCTGCCGTGGCAGCTCTTGCAGGGGTTCTTGATGAGCTTGCCCTTGCCGCCGCAGCGGGAGCAGGGCTGCTGGGTCTGCATGACGCCGAAGGGCGTACGCTGCTGACGAATGACAAAGCCTCTGCCGCCGCAGTCAGGGCAGGTCTCCGGGCTGGAACCGGCGGCGCAGCCGCTGCCGTGGCACTCGGTACACTCCTGCTGACGGGTGATGGTGATGTTCTTCTTGCAGCCATGCACCGCCTCGTCAAACGTCAGGGTGATGCGCACCCGGATGTCCTGGCCCTTGCGGGGGGCGTTGGGGTTCGCCGAACGGCTCGAGCCGCCAAAACCGCCGAAGCCGCCGCCAAAGATGTCGCCGAAAATATCGCCGAGGTCAACACCGTCGCCGCCAAAGCCGCTGAAACCGCCAAAGCCGCCGGGGCCGCCGCCGTTCTGGGCAGCGTAGTTGGGGTCAACACCGGCAAAGCCGTACTGGTCGTAGAGTTGGCGCTTCTTCGGGTCCGAAAGCACCTCGTTTGCCTCGTTGATCTCCTTGAACTTTTCCTCGGCTTCCTTGTCGCCGGGGTTATAGTCCGGGTGGTACTTCATGGCCAGCTTGCGGTAAGCCTTTTTGATCTCCGCGTCGGTGGCCGTCTTGGATACACCCAGCACTTCGTAGTAATCACGTTTCTCCTGTGCCATAATCCAATCACCTCTCGTATAAGCAGCAACCTCCCCTATATAGCAGCGCACTGCCGCTTCCAGTACAGACAGCCTCAAGCAAATCTGTACAAGCCTGACCGGCCTGCCAATGGCTCCCCTATCAGGGGAGCTGGCGAGCGTCAGCGAGACTGAGAGGTTTTCTCTATAACCAGCAAGAGCCGCCCCGGCAAAACCGGAGCGGCTTTTGCTATTCTACGCGCATACCCGCCGGTTTGGCCGGATACGCACTGCTGTGTCTCAAATCAGACTTCCTTGAAGTCTGCGTCCACAACGCCGTCATCGCCCGGCTTCTGCTGGCCGTTTGCGCCAGCATCGGGGCCGGGCTGTGCGCCTGCGGCCTGCTGCTGTGCAGCAGCGGCAGCCTGATACATCTTCTCGAAGACGTGGCTCAGAGCATCCTGCTTTGCCTTGATGTCGTCAATGGAGCCGGACTGGACAGCGGTCTTCAGGTCGGCCAGCTTTGCCTCGGCCTCGCTCTTGACATCGGCGGGCATCTTGTCGCCGTTCTCCTTCAGCATCTTCTCAGTCTGGAAGACCATCTGGTCGGCGCCGTTGCGGATGTCCACTTCCTCGCGCTTCTTCTTATCGTCGGCAGCAAACTGCTCAGCTTCCTTCACAGCCTTGTCGA
>OBIX01000344.1_pt1 | contig 10989 bp, 8 predicted proteins | sample 1496251 | NCBI WGS metagenome assembly OBIX01 (sample SAMN05065742, study PRJEB22554) | human gut metagenome | biome: ENVO:2100002; feature: ENVO:00000062; material: ENVO:00002003 | host: Homo sapiens | place: USA | reverse complement strand
CAGCAGCCGCTTCTCTTTTACACAAAAAATACGCCCCGGTCACCTTGCGGTGAACGGGGCGCTAAAACGAAGTTCGTTTTTTACTGCGGCAAGATCCCTGCAAAGCAGGTCTTATGCAGCAGGCGGAGCAAGGTATCTGCAAGCAGACCTTATGCTCCTGACACACGCGGGGTGTGCTTTCAAGGACCCTCGCGGGCGCTTTGGTATCTCATATCCCGCTGCAGTGCTTCGCACGGAACAAAGCACCGCCCGGGAAGTGAAATCAGATAGAACTCGTATGGCGAATGCTGTACTTCAGCACATTACCTGCATGGATGGATGCGTTTCTCCGCTTCGTACCGCTGCATTGCGCAGTAACCGCCGGTACGGGGCAGCCGCCCTCTTGCATTGTGGGGCTAAGGTGCCGCAAATATCTGCATCCAAAGCGCAGAAGAATGCTTACTTGTACAGGTCGACCAGACGGGTCAGGTGCTCGTAGCGGTCGTTTGCAACTTCCTGGTTGCGTGCGAACAGCTCCTTAGCACGGTCGGGGAATGCACGAGTCAGGCGGCTGTAACGGGTCTCGTTAGCCAGCAGTGCCTGATACTTCTCGTTATCCACAGCCTTGGAGGTCAGGGTGAACGGATTCTTGCCCTGAGCCTTGTTTGCCGGGTTGAAGGTGAACAGGTTCCAGTAACCGGCCTCAACTGCCTTCTTCATCTCGTTCTGGCAGTTGGTCATGCCGCCCTTGACACCGTGCAGCTCGCAGGGAGCGTAGCCGATGATCAGAGACGGGCCGGGGTAAGCCTCAGCCTCAGCGATGGCCTTGACAGCCTGAGCCGGGTTAGCACCCAGTGCGATCTGAGCAACATAGATGTAACCGTAGGTCATAGCGATCTCGGACAGGCTCTTCTTGCTGATTTCCTTACCAGCAGCAGCGAACTGGCAGACTTCACCAATGTTGGAAGCCTTGGATGCCTGTCCACCGGTGTTGGAGTACATCTCAGTATCGAAGACCATCACGTTGACATCCTCGCCGGAAGCCAGAACGTGGTCCAGACCACCGAAGCCGATGTCGTATGCCCAGCCGTCACCACCGAAGATCCAGACGGACTTCTTGGCGATGTACTGCTTGCTCTTCAGGATCTCTGCAGACTTCTCGCAGCCGGCAGCAGCAGCCTTCTCCAGCTCAGCGATCAGGGCCTTTGCGGGCTCGTCGTTGGCCTTGGTGTTGTTCTTGGTTGCGATGAACTTCTCGTAAGCAGCCTTCAGCTCAGCAGAAGCCTTGTCGGAACCAGCAACCTCTGCGATCTCCTTGATCAGGTTCTCGCGGATGGTCTTCTGGCCGATGTACAGGCCCAGACCATGCTCTGCGTTATCCTCGAACAGGGAGTTGCACCATGCAGGACCATGGCCGCTGTCCTTGTTGACGGTGTACGGAGAGATGGAAGCGGTGCCGCCCCAGATGGAGGAGCAACCGGTAGCGTTGGAGATGTACATCTTCTCGCCGAACAGCTGAGTGATCAGGCGAGCGTAAGAAGTTTCGGCACAGCCTGCGCAGGAGCCAGAGAACTCCAGCAGCGGCTGGTTGAACTGAGAACCGATGACGGTATCGTCAGCAAACTTGGAAGGCTTCTTGGAGATGTTGGCCACGCAGTAGTCGAACACTGCCTGCTGATCGGCCTGGCTGTCCTGCGGCACCATGGTGATAGCCTTGGTGGGGCAGACGGTGACGCACTCGCCGCAGCCCATGCAGTCCAGAGGAGACACAGCCATAACAAACTTGTACTCGTTTGCGGGCTTGTTGTCGCGGCTCTTGGTCTGTGCAGGAGCAGCTGCCAGCTCGTCGGCGGTCAGCTGGAAGGGACGGATGGTAGCATGAGAGCAGACGAATGCACACTGGTTACAGCCAACGCACTTTGCAGCATCCCACTCGGGGACGTTGACAGCGGTGCCGCGCTTCTCGTATGCAGAAGCGCCCTGCTCCCACTCGCCGTTTGCATTTGCCACGAAGGAAGAGACAGGCAGGCTGTCGCCGTCCATACGGGCAATGGGCTCCATGACATCACGGATCTGCTTGACCAGCTCCGGACGGCCGGTGAGAGCCTTGGGTGCGGAATCAGCCTCGGGGTTGGACCAGGATGCGGGCACGTCCACCTTGTGGATGGCGTCAACGCCTGCATCGATAGCCTTCCAGTTCATCTCAACGACGTCCTGACCCTTCTTGCCGTAGCTCTTCTGAGCTGCCTGCTTCATGAAGTTGACGGCATCCTCGATGGGCATGACGTCAGCCAGCTTGAAGAATGCAGACTGCAGGATGGTGTTGGTGCGCTTGCCCATGCCGATCTCGATAGCCTTATCGATAGCATTGATGGTATACAGCTGGATGTTGTTGTCAGCGATATACTTCTTTGCCTCGGCGTTCAGGTGCTGGCCCAGCTCCTCATCGGACCACTGGCAGTTGATCATGAACACGCCGCCGGGCTTGACATCCTGGACCATCTTCATGCCCATGTGGATGTAAGCGGGGTTGTGGCAGGCCACGAAGTCAGCCTGGTTGATGTAGTAGGGGCTGCGGATGGGCTTGTCGCCGAAACGCAGATGGCTGATGGTCACGCCGCCGGTCTTCTTGGAGTCATACTGGAAGTATGCCTGAACATACTTGTCGGTATGGTCGCCGATGATCTTGACGGAGTTCTTGTTAGCACCGACAGTACCGTCGCCGCCCAGACCCCAGAACTTGCACTCCTTGGTGCCAGCAGCTGCGGTGATGGGAGCGGGCTTGACTTCCGGCAGAGACAGGAAGGTGACGTCATCGGTGATACCCAGAGTGAAGCGCTCCTTGGGCTGATCCTTCTCCAGCTCCTTGTACAGAGCGAAGATGGAGGACGGCGGGGTATCCTTGCTGCCCAGACCGTAACGGCCGCCGGTCAGAACCACATCGTTCAGGCCAGCCTCACGCAGGGTAGCGGCAACATCCAGGTACAGGGGCTCGCCCAGAGAGCCGGGCTCCTTGGTGCGGTCCAGCACAGCCACCTTCTTGGCGGTCTTGGGCAGGACCTTCAGCAGGGAAGCGGAGACCCAGGGACGGTACAGGCGGACCTTGACGATACCGACCTTCTCGCCCTTGGCGTTCAGGTAGTCGATGACCTCATCAGCAACGTCGCAGATGGAGCCCATAGCCACGATCACACGGTCAGCATCGGGTGCGCCGTAGTAGTTGAACAGATCGTAGTTGGTGCCCAGCTTTGCGTTGATCTTGGCCATGTACTTCTCAACAACAGCAGGCAGAGCGTTGTAAACGCTGTTGCATGCCTCACGATGCTGGAAGAACACGTCGCCGTTCTCGTGGGAGCCGCGCATCTTGGGGTGTTCGGGGTTCAGAGCCTTCTTACGGAACTCCTCCACAGCCTCCATGTTGCACATTTCCTTCAGATCGGCGTAATCCCACTTCTCGATCTTCTGGTACTCATGAGAAGTACGGAAGCCATCGAAGAAGTTCAGGAAGGGAACCTTGCCCTCGATGGCGCACAGATGTGCGACAGGGGACAGATCCATGACTTCCTGCACGCTGCTCTCGACCAGCATTGCAAAGCCGGTCTGACGGCATGCCATAACGTCGCTGTGATCACCAAAGATGTTTAGGGACTGGGTAGCAACGGTACGTGCAGAAACATCGAACACGCAGGGCAGCTGCTCAGCAGCGATCTTGTACATGTTGGGGATCATCAGCAGCAGGCCCTGAGAAGCGGTGAAGGTGGTGGTAACAGCACCTGCACCCAGAGAGCCGTGCACAGCGCCAGCAGCGCCGGCCTCAGATTCCATCTCGACGACCTTGACCTGATTGCCGAAGATGTTCTTCTGGCCAGCTGCGGACCACTGGTCCACAGAGTCAGCCATCGGAGAAGACGGGGTAATGGGGTAGATGGCAGCCACGTCCGTGTAGGCATACGCTACATGGGCGGCAGCGGTATTGCCATCCATAGTTTGCTTTGCTCTAGGCATTTTTCTTCCTCCATTATTCAGAATTTGGTACCTTTTGCGCGGGGCAATATGCCCCACATGGGACCGGAGAACCCCATAAAGGCACTATTGCTTGTATACTATAATAGCAAATTCCGCCCATAAAGTAAACGCAAACCGCTCAACAAACGCACCAAAAATAAAGAAATTTTTTTAGCGCTTTTGTACGTCTTTAGTTCGTTAAAGTGAGCACTGGCGCGGATTTTCCGGTTTTGGCCTGCCTGCTTTGCCAGATCCTGTAATTTTTTTGCAAAAAGGGGAGGGAACCCTCTCAGTCACGGCTTGCGCCGTGCCAGCTCCCCCAAAGGGGGAGCTTTATTTGTGCTGACCGGAAGATACAAAAAGCTCCCCCTTTCGGGGGAGCTGGCGAACGCAGTGAGCCTGAGAGGGTTCACTCTCCCTTGTATTTATCACATCTTTATTGACAACAAACCTCATTTTGCCGTAAACTGAAGCCATAGAAAACCGGCGCTGTGCCGGGCAAAGAGGGTAATAAAATGGAGAAGACCGTGCATTACGAAAAAACACTCACCAGTGAGGTGCTCTTCGAGGGCCGGGTGATTACCCTGACAAAAGACACTGCTCTGCTGGAAAACGGCAAGACCGCCGAACGCGAAGTGGTGCATCACCACGGCGGTGCGTGCATCCTGCCCTATTTTGAGGACGGCACCATCTGCATGGTGCGCCAGTTCCGCTACGCCATGCAGCAGGAGCTGTGGGAGCTGCCTGCCGGCAAGCTGGAAAAGGGTGAGGACCCCTTTGAAGCCGCCAAGCGGGAGCTGGGCGAGGAGTGCGGCCTGACCGCGGACAATTATATCTCTCTGGGCCAGTTTTTCCCCACCGTGGGCTATGACACCGAAGTGATCTACACATGGGTCGCCACCGGCCTGCACAAGACCCAGATGCATCTGGATGCCGATGAATTCCTGACCCCTGACCGTGTGCCGCTGGATAAAGCTTATGAGATGGTCATGAGCGGCGAGATCCGGGACGGCAAGACCATTGCCGGTATCCTGAAGCTCAAGGCCCTGATCGCCGAGGGCAGGCTGTGAACATCCTGTACGAAGATGCCGCCCTTGTGGTGCTGGACAAGCCCGCCGGACTTTCCAGCGAAGAGGGCGTGCCCGCAGCCCTGCGGCAGCTGTGGGGCCAGCCGGATGCCTTTGTAGGCGTGGTGCACCGGTTGGACACGGGTGTGTCCGGCCTGATGGTGTTTGCCAGAACGCCCGGGGCTGCGGCCGCACTCAGCCGTCAGATCACCCAGAGCCAGAACGCCTACGCTGTGCAGGATGGCCGGGCCGAGGGCAGGGCAGAAGAGCCGCAGTTCATCAAGCAGTACCGCGCCGTCATTGCAGGCGGGCCGGACGAAGCACTGCCCGCCGAAGGCACCCTGCGGGACTGGCTGTTCAAGGACAGCCGCCGGGGCCGGGTGTTCCCGGTCAGCCGCCCCCGCAAGGGCGTGCGGGAAGCCGTGCTGGAATACCGCATCGTGAAAACGGCAGGAGAGATGAGCCTTGCTGAGATCACGCTGCACACCGGCCGCACCCATCAGATCCGGGTGCAGTTTGCATCCCGGAAGCATCCGCTGGCCGGAGACGGCAAATACGGAAGCCGCGTAAAAGGCAGCATTGCCCTGCAGAGCTGCGGCCTGCAGTTTTTGCACCCGGAGACCGGAAAGCCCATGGCATTCACGCTGCCGCTGCCGGAGGGTGCGTTCTGGAAACCGTTTGAAGAATAATGCATTTTCATTAGGTGAGAGGTATGGAACAATACAAAACTGATGCTGAGATCTATGCTGTGCTGGAGCGGGAAATCATTGACCTGACCATCCGCCCCGGCTCTTCGCTGAGCGAAAATCCGCTCTGTGCCCGCTTTGGCGCACCGCGCACCCTGATCCGGGTGGTGCTGCAGAAACTGCAGGAAAACGGGCTGGTAAAGATCGTGCCTTACAAGGGCACCACCGTTACCCGGCTGAACCGCCGCATCGTGGACGAGCTGATCTACGAGCGCACCGCCGTGGAAGCCCGCGTATTGCGGGATTTTTCGCCCCGGTGCACCCCGGAGCAGCGGGCGTTGATCCGCAGGCGGGTGGAAGCCTACGAGGCCCTTGCGGCCATGGAGAGCCCGGATTACAACAAGCTGTACGAGGCCGACCGTGCCCTGCACGGGACATGGTTTGCGGCCATGGATAAAATGTACCTGTGGAGCACCCTGCAGAACGCCCACGCCGACTACAGCCGCTTCCGGATGCTGGACACCATGACCACCGGCGGCCTTGCCGAGGTGATCGCAGACCACCGCAACCTGATGAACGCCATCGAGCGGTGCGACCTTGCCGCCTTTGAACCGTTGGTGGAACGGCACCTGTACGGCGGCATCCGGCGGCTTGGCTCCAAGATGACCGAGGAATATGCCGATTATTTTGAGCCGGAAAAGTAATTGTTCTATGTGGAACATTTTATAAAACAAAAGGGCACAGCGCATTGCAGCGCCGTGCCCTTTTGTTTTATGCTGTCTGAATTTCAGAACACCCCGGAAATAAAAATTTCCAGACCAATGCCAATGAGGATGATGCCGCCCAGAATGGATGCCTTGCCGGAGAGCTTGGTGCCAAACTTTTTGCCGATGCGCAGGCCCGCCATGCAGATAAAGAAGGTGACCACCGCAATGATGAGTGATGCCGCAAGTGCCATCAGCCAGCCGTATTCCGAAATGGTGAAGCCCACCGAAAGCGCATCAATGCTGGTAGCCACGCCCTGCATGAGCAGTGCACCCGCACTCAGCTCTGCTGCTTCTTCGGCCTCTTCGCCCTTGATGCCATCCACCAGCATTTTGCCGCCAATATAGCCCAGCAGAGCCAGCGCAATCCACGGGATGAACTTTTCAAACGAAGAGAACAGCTCCACAATGGTGTGCACGCACACCCAGCCCGTCATGGGCATCACGGCCTGAAAAAGGGCAAAGGTGCCCGCGATCCTGCACATGGTTCCCCTGCTCATGCGGGGGTCGTGCAGGCCGTTTGCCATGGACACCGAGAACGCATCCATTGCAAGGCCCACGCCCAGCAGGGCACTGTTGAGGAAAAATACAAAGCTCCATTCCATATTGTCTGCCTCCTGAATCTGACCAGAATATCGGGCAATACAAAACCCGGTCCCGGGCGCACATGTACGTCCGGGACCGGGTGATTTTTTGAAACCAACTCCATGTGCACGGGCGCTGTTCTATGCGCCAAAAACACATGAGTCTCGCAAATGAAAGCAAGCCAGACCGGAACCAACGGTCATCATGTTGACTTGCTGCGCCCTGCAAAAGCGCCTGCTACTCCCCCACGGGTATTTGTGATTGTTTTGCCATTGTAGCATATCTTTGCAGGGAAGTCCAGACAAACCTGCGCGGTTACACGGTATTTTTCCATCGGCGGGCAAAATACCAGTCCTGTGAAATAATAAAACACAGGGTGTTGCCCAGTGCCCTCAGGGTAACAGCATGTTCCTGACGCAAGGCCCGGCGGGCGCAGCGCTCGTACTCCCTCGCCTGCTGCATCCGGGCACTCCGGCGCTCTTCGGCGGTCAGGTGCATTCCCACATCGATCAGGGAGTGCAGCAGTGCCCAGTACAGCTCACACAGCGAGCCCGTGATGCCATGGCGGCGGACGCACTCGAACACGGTATAGTTTGCTTCCACACGGTCGAGATTGCGCAGGGTGACTTTGCTGTTGACGATGCTGCCCGCCACCTTGCGGTAAAGGTACAGCGCATCCGGGATATTCGCGATTCTGTCCGCTTTTTCGTAGGCGTAGGCGATCAGCAGGGTGTCCTCGTTCAGCTTGCCCTCTGCAAAGCGCAGCTGCGCAAAAATGCTGCGGTGGTACAGCTTGTTCCACACCACCATGTAGGGCAGAAGGGTGCTGTGCTCCAACGCCTGCTCCGGGGTCAGCACCTCCCGCCGCACATACAGATACTGCTTCCGGATGGGGGTCAGGGCTTCGTCCACCTGCCGGTAATTGCACACGGCCATCTGTGCACCGGCCTCCTGCGCCGCATGGTAAAGCTTTGCGCAGAAGTCCGGCGTGATGGTATCGTCTGAATCCACAAAGGCGATCCATTCGCCCTCTGCCGCGTCCAGCCCGGCATTGCGTGCCCCGCTCAGGCCACGATTCTTCTGGTGGATGACCCGGATGCGGCTGTCCTTTGCCGCTGCGGCATCGCACAAAGCAGGGCAGCTGTCCGGAGAGCCATCGTCCACCAGGATCAGCTCAAAATCCGTGAAGGTCTGGGCAAGGATGGAAGAGATGCAGGCGCTCAGAAAACGCTCTGTCTTATATACCGGCACGATGATGCTGATCTCCGGCTGTTTTTTTTGTTGTTCCTGCACAATAAACTCCTCATTGCTTCAGGTCGTTTTCTGCCGTCTTTCCGCCCTTTTGCGGCATAGATCCAGATAACTGCAGGCCGATGCAGCGCAGACCACTGCCGCCCACAAATTTTTTAGTGTTACGCCGCGGGCTTGTATCAGCCGATGGCGGGCTGTACGCTCATACGCAAAGGCTTCCTTCATCCGGGGGCTTTTGCGCTCTTCCGGTGTCAGGTGCAGCCAGATGTCCCACACGGCAGTCAAAATCGGGCGATAGGCTGCACACAAAGCATCTCGGATGCCGTTTTGGTACAGCACATCAAACAGGCGGTACCATGCTTCCACCCAGTCCAGTGTTTTCAAGGTAGTCTTGCGGTGCATGGCACTGCCGGTAACGATGCGGTAATTGTATAAAAAATCCCATACACCGCAGGCAGAAGCCGTTCTTGCGTAAATGACCGGCATGAGACAGGTATCTTCAAACGCCTTGTTTTCTGGATAGCGCAGATTTTCCAGCAGTTTTCGGCGATAAAGCTTATTCCACGGAACCTGAAAATCCGACACCACCATCCGGCGCAGAACTTCCTCCTGCGGCAAAAACTCGTTCAAAAGGCGATGTTCTCCGCCTGCAAGCGTTTTGCCCGTTTCATCAATGCACTGACTGCTGCAGATTGCAAAATCTGCACCCGTTTCCAGCACTGCCTTATGCATTTTTTCCAGATACTCCGGTTCCACCGTATCATCCGAATCCACAAACGCGATCCAATTTCCCTGTGCTGCATCCAGACCCGCATTGCGGGCTGTACTTACACCGCCGTTTTGCTTATGGATCACCCGCACGCGGCTGTCCCTTTTTGCTGCTGCATCGCACAGGGCAGGGCAGTTGTCCGGTGAGCCATCGTCCACAAGGATCAGTTCAAAATCTGTAAAGGTCTGAGCGAGGATGGAATCAATGCACTCATTCAGATATTTTTCCACCTGATACACTGGCACGATGATGCTGATCTCCGGATATTTCTGCGGATTCTTTGCATTCCGCCCACTCACAGCGCGTTCTCCTTTCGGACCGGTTTGCGGTGGTACTTATAGTCATAGTAGCGCTGTGGCGCTACAAAATTGAGCGCCGTTTCCAGCACGTTGCGCAGGGTATAGGCCCCGCCCTGCCGGATCTCCGCTTTTGCTTGTGCAATGCAGGCTTCGGTCTGCTTTACCTTGGCATCCTGCCGCAGCTCCGGCGGGAGCCGCTTTTTAATGCCCCGGAAATATTTTTTCATCAGCGCATATTGTAAAAAAGCGGCGTCCTTTTTGCCGTGCTTCAGGGTGCATTGCAGAAGTTTATAGTTTGCCTCGACCTCCTCCAGACTTTTCAGAGTTTTTTTTCCGCGCATGATGCCCTGCGGGTTCAGCCGGTAGTGGTAGAGCGTTTCGCCCACGCAGGCCACCTTGGTGACCTGCTCGTAGACGGTGGGTGTGGTAAAGGCATCCTCGTAGTTTTTGCCCATCGGGAAGCGCAGCGTCTCGAACAGTTCCCGGCGGTGCAGCCGCGTTGCCGCCTGAATGAGCGGCGCGAGACGAATGCGGTGGAACGCTTCGTCCTGCGAGATTACTTCGTCCCGCAGCGGGTGCTCCTGATAGCCGCTCAGGGAGCCGTCCACTTCCAGAAACAGCATGTTGCAGGCCGCAAGCTCTGCGCCGGACTCCGTCGCCGCACGGTAGAGCTTCTCGCAGAAGGTCTTTTCCACGGTGTCGTCCGAATCAATGAAGGAGAGCCAATTTCCCCGTGCAACATCGATTCCGGCATTTCTCGCCCCGCTCAGCCCCTTATTCTGCTGGTGGATCACCCGCACGCGGCTGTCTTTTTCCGCCGCTGCATCACACAGGGCAGGGCAGTTGTCCGGGGAGCCATCGTCCACCAGGATCAGCTCAAAATCCGTAAAGGTCTGTGCCAGAATGGAATCAATGCATTCGTTCAGGTATTTTTCCACCTTATACACCGGCACGATGATGCTGATCTCCGGGGATTTTTTTTGCTTTGTCATGTTCCTTAAACCACTTTCTGTGTTTATTTTTATTCTTCACACGCTATTTCTATTATACATGGTTTGGATGGATTTGAAAAGAAGCCGCCGTACAGAAATCTCTGCGCGGCGGCTTCTTTCAAATCTTATTGTGTTTTCAAGGTTTATTCTTCGCTCTTATCGTCTGCTTCCGGGGCTTCTGCAGCGGCGGCGGCATCTGCAGCTTCCATGGCGGCAAGCTGCTCGGCAGTCGGCTCTGCATCGGCATCGGAGGTGTCGATCTGCTCGGTCTGGGCCTCATCGTCGTGGTCGGTGCGGGCAAGCACCATCACCTTGTCGTTCTCACCCAGACGCATCACCCGCACGCCGGAACCGTAGCGGCTCTGCAGCGGGATCTCGTTGGCGTGCAGGCGGATGATGATGCCCTCCTGGCTGCTCAGCAGCACGTCGTCCACATCGTCCACGATCTTGACCGCAGCCACCTTATCCTTGGCGGCATCATAGTTGCGGATGCCCTTGCCGCCGCGGGCGGTGATGCGGTAGGTGTCGATGTCCGACCGGCGGCCCTTGCCGTTTTCGGTGACGGTGAGCACCGTGCCGCCCTCGCGGCAGA
>OBIX01000326.1_pt1 | contig 11392 bp, 8 predicted proteins | sample 1496251 | NCBI WGS metagenome assembly OBIX01 (sample SAMN05065742, study PRJEB22554) | human gut metagenome | biome: ENVO:2100002; feature: ENVO:00000062; material: ENVO:00002003 | host: Homo sapiens | place: USA | reverse complement strand
ACTGGGCAGTTCTGGATCACATCAATCAGGCACAGAGCAGAGTGGAGAATACCAAGGATCAAATCAAGAGAGTCCTTGCACTTCTGAAAAAGATGCGCGAAGATGTTGATGTCCAAATCGCTGATGAAAAAGAGAAGCAGGAGCAGCTTGCAGTGGAAACTGAGCTGTAAGTTTGAAGCATCCACTTATGTGATATGACTCGATAAAACCGAATTTACAGGAGGTGTTTCGATGAAAACAAGAAAGTTTGCCTTATGTCTGGCAGCGGTTTTTCTGGTGGCGATTTATATCAATATTCAGAGAAGCCATACTTTCACCCTTTCAAACGATGAAGGCACCATAAAGACAGAACAAATACAGCCACTTTGGGGAACTGTAAAAGTGAGCGGTGATTGTGATACTGAGGTGGTCTTTACCGATGTAGAGACTGGAGAAAAATACAGAATCGGATATATTACACAGGGCGTAACGGAAAGAATCAAACTCGAAAGAGGCAAATGGTATAAGGTGGCGGGCGGAGGCAACCTTACACTGAATCCGGTAAACATTCGAGTCGAATAAATGTAAGTTCCTTGCGGGCAGCTATGAAAGCTGAAGCTGAGAAGAGAGTTTTGAATATTCACATATGAAGGAGTACAGTTCTATGAATTACGGATGGGCAACTGTTTTCACTTTAGCGGCATGGTTTGCAGGGCTTGTGATTGATGTAAATGTGCGGGTCGGCGACCTCGGTTTACGAACCGTGCTTCCCGTCATCGTGATGGGCTGCTGCATCATGAAATTCATAAAGGACAACAATATTCAATAATCGATTTTTATTACATCCCTTGCGGGCGACCCTCAAAACGGTTGCCCGCTATTTTTATACCCTAAAATCTGAAGAAGGAGGCCAAAATGCCAAGCAAAACCGAAGAATATCTCGCCCTTGCCCAGCGCACGGCGAACGGCTTGACTCGGTACTGGGAAAGCTGGACGGACTATCTGACCACCGCATCCCGGCTGTACAAGTACCCCTTTGCAGACCAGCTGATGATCTACGCCCAGCGGCCCGATGCCACCGCCTGCGCCGACTATGACATCTGGAACAACCGGATGAACCGTTATGTCCGGCGCGGTTCTAAGGGCATCGCCCTGCTGGATGAATCCAGCGGATTCCCGCGCCTGCACTACGTTTTCGATGTGTCGGACACCGGGGTGCGCCGTAATTCCCGTGACCCCGACCTGTGGCAGTACAACGATGACCTGAAACAGCCGGTTTCAGAAATGCTCGCCGCCACCTACGGCATCAGCGGAGAGCGTGTCAGCCAGCAGCTTGCGGATGTTGCCGGGAAACTGGTGGCGGATTACTGGGACAACAACAGCGAGGACATCAGCGCCATCGTTGACGGTTCGCTGCTGATGGATTATGATGAAGCCGGGGTGGAGATGCAGTTCAAGTCTGCCGCCGCCATTAGCGTCACCTACACGCTGCTGGAACGCTGTGGATTTGAGCCGGATGGCTATTTTGACAAAGACAGTTTTCAGGCCATCTACGATTTTTCTACCCCGGACACTGTCTACACACTCGGTGCCGCAGTCAGCGACATCAGCCGCGAAGTCCTGCGCACCGTCGAGCGGGCAGTCAAAACGACCATCCGCCGCCGAAACAATGAAAGGAGCCAGCATGAATATGAGCAGCAGGAACGTGACCTACTCGACCGTCGGGGACTACCAGCTCCCGAACCTGATCCTGAACCAGCCCCGGAAGCCGCTGGGCAAGTACGGCAGGCTGCGCCGGACCTACCTGAAGGAGCAGCGCCCGGTGCTGTACCACACGATGCTGATGAACGGGAGCCTGTACCCGCACCTGATGGAGGTGGAGCAGACGGCAGAGAGCCGGATGCGGCAGACCATGGAGCAGCTTCTGAAGCAGAACCCGGCACCGGACAAGGAGCAGAACCAGATGGCGTGGGTGCAGCACATGAACAGCCTGAAAGCGCAGGCAGAGGAGCTGGTGCTGACGGAGCTGATTTACAGCTAAGTTTTCTGGATGCTGTCATCCCCACCGAAGCCCAGCAAATTGAAATGATCGACCAAGCGGAGAGCGAAAAAACGCCCTCCGCTTTTGTTTTGTCGCAGGCTGAAATCGAAAACGAACTGCGGCGGCACGGTTCTGGATTTGTGGGCGGCAAGCAGCGCATTATGGCACTGTACCAGACCCAGCCCGACCGCAACCTCCGTGCCAAGACGCTAGCAAAGGAGTACGGCATCGGTGGGCACTCCCACGATTTTCTGGACGGAAGCCGAGGTTTTGTGAACCACGACTGGAAGGGGCTGGAATTTGACCATTACCCCGACCACCAGAAATTCACCCTGAAATGGGCACAGGTGGAACAGTATATCGACCTGATGATCCAGTCCGACCGCTACCTCACCGACAAGGAGAAGGAGCATTATTCGCCGCCTGCGCCGGTCAGCACAAAGCCGGATGACATCCTGACCCGTGCAAAGAATCTGCTCCGGGAGTTTTGTCAGGAAGAGTATGATTCCGAGCCGGATTTTTCTGACCTGTCCAAAATCGACATCGCCTACACCTACGCTACCGACGAAGAGATTCCCATACAGGTCAACGTGGATTTGATCGGGTATCGGGTGGAGCGGTATCTGGGAGATGTGCTGATAGACCAGCGGCAGTACGAAAGTCTGGAAGAACTGATTGAAACCGAGTTGGAGGCTCTGGATTTTTCAGAGCTGGTCAGCGTCACGGATGAAGAATTGGAGCACTACCACCGCAAGGCGGAGGAACGCCCGGCACTGCTGCCGCTGGCTGCCGCCACAGAGTACAACAACCTGAAAGAGCAGCACCCGGACGCTCTGGTGGGCTTTGAGCAGAACGGACAGTTTGAGTTTTACGGCGAGGATGCCCGGAAGGTCTGCGAGCTTGTGGGTGGAAAGCTGCTGGAAAAGGAAACGGCACTGGGCACCGTCCCGGTCACCGGCTTCCCCAGCGACCAGTGGGCGTACCGTGCCAAGCAACTGTGGCAGTGCGGCGAGAACGTTTATCTTGCCGGGCTGAATGAGGACGGCACTCATCACCAGACCAAGTATCTGCGCCGGGAGGATTATCTGCCGCTGGGTGCTACCATCCACATGGAGGGACGAGCCTTCCGAGTGGATACGGTAAACTATGATAGGGGTAGCGTGACCCTGCAGGATGTGGCACTGGCAGAAATGCGGATGCCAGTTTTCCGGGAGGAACCGCTGGCGCTTGTCCGGGAGTTGTACGAGCAGGAACAGGATGTGATGGAACACCCCCTACCCGATTACAAGGTCGGTGACAATGTTATCGTTGACCTTCCTACCCGAACCATCGAAGGAACAATCGGCTATGTGGGTGAAACGGATGTGCGCATCGACACCAGCGCACAGGGGCAGTCGTGGGATAACGAGGTTATCAACAAACGACAATTCGAGGACGGTCTGCGGCAGGTTGAGCCGGAACTTCCCGATGGAGAACTGGATGCGTTGCCTATCTCTGCCGTGATGGACGGAAAGGTGCAGACCTTCCCGGATGCCGCTGCCTTGGATGAAGCCCTGAATGCTGAACCTGCGCCGGAGCCTGCCGGGAACTTCCACATCACGGATGATGATTTGGGTGTCGGAGGCCCCAAACAGAAATTCGCCCGGAACATCGAAGCTATCCGTACCCTGTTCAAGCTGGAAGAGGAGCACCGGGGTACCACCGCCGAGGAGCAGCAGGTGCTTTCGCAGTATGTGGGCTGGGGCGGTCTGGCAGACGCTTTTGACCCCGGCAAAGATAATTGGGCAAAGGAATACGCCGAACTGAAAGGGCTGCTTTCCGAGGACGAGTATGCCGCCGCCCGTTCCAGCACTCTGAATGCTCACTACACCTCCCCGGTGGTGATTCGCTCTATTTATGATGCGGTGGAGCGCATGGGCTTCCAGTCTGGCAACATTCTGGAGCCGTCCATGGGTGTGGGCAACTTCTTCGGAATGCTGCCGGACACCATGGCAGACAGTCGTCTGTACGGCGTAGAACTGGACAGCATCACCGGGCGCATTGCGAAAAAACTGTATCCGCAGGCTGACATTACTGTTGCTGGCTTTGAGACCACCGACCGCCGTGATTTTTATGATTTGGCGGTGGGCAATGTGCCTTTTGGTCAGTACAAGGTCAACGACAAGGCGTACAACAAACTTGGCTTTAGCATCCACAACTATTTTTTCGCCAAGGCCATCGACCAAGTGCGTCCGGGCGGTATCGTTGCCTTTGTCACATCTCGCTACACCATGGACAGCAAGGACAGCACCGCTCGCAAGCACATGGCAGAGCGTGCTGACCTGCTGGGTGCTATCCGTCTGCCGAATAATGCGTTTCGCGCCAATGCTGGCACGGATGTTGTCAGCGACATTATCTTTTTGCAAAAGCGTGACCGCCCCATTGACCATGAGCCGGACTGGGTGCAGCTTGGCAAGACCGAGGACGGCTTTGCCATCAACCAGTATTTCGTAGACCACCCGGAGATGGTGCTGGGCGAGATGACCACCGAAAGCACCCAGTACGGACGGGAGGAATTCACCGTTGCACCCCTTGAGGGCACCAGCCTTGCCGACCAGCTTGCCGAGGCGGTACAGCATATTGAGGGGCAGTACACCGAAGTCGAGGTGGAAACGCCAGATATTGCGGATGCCGAGGCAGAGCGCAAGACGCTCCCTGCTGACCCGGAGGTCAAGAACTTCTCCTACACCGTGGTGGACGGTGAGGTGTTCTACCGGGAAAACTCCGTGATGACGAAGGTGGAACTGTCCGACACCGCCAAGGGACGTGTCACCGGCATGGTGGAGCTGCGGCAGATCGTCAACGACCTGATTCAGCAGCAGTTGGAGGATTACCCCGATGCCGATATTAAGGCAACACAGGAGCGTTTGAACATCGCCTACGATGCCTTTACCGCCAAATATGGCTTGCCGAACGACCGCAGAAATGGGCGGCTGTTTGAGCAGGATTCCTCCTACTATCTGCTGTGTTCGCTGGAAAATCTGGACGAGCAGGGGCAGCTTAAATCCAAGGCAGCGATGTTCACCAAGCGCACCATTCGCCCGGAGCGCAACGTCACCAGTGTGGATACCTCTAGCGAAGCGTTGGCGGTGTCCATCGGAGAACGCGGCAAGGTGGATTTACCCTATATGGCAGAACTGCTGGGCACCCCCGGTGACTATGGGCGCATTACCACCGAACTTTCGGGTGTGATCTTCAAGGACCCCGCCGCCGACCCCACTGACCCGGAAGCCGGCTGGCAGATGGCAGACGAGTACCTTTCCGGCGATGTCCGGGCGAAGCTGCGGATGGCACAGTTCGCCGCTGAGACAAACCCGGAATTTGTGGTCAACGTGGATGCACTGACCAAAGCACAGCCCAGAGAACTGGAAGCATCTGAAATTGATGTACGGCTGGGTGCTACTTGGCTGGACCCGGACATTATCCAGAAGTTTATGACCGAGACGTTCCAGATTCCCTACTATCTGCGCCATGCAGTCAAGGTGAGATATTCTCCCTATACCGCAGAATGGCGTGTGGAGGGCAAAACTGCCACCGGGCGGGGCGATATTATCTCCTCCGAGACCTACGGCACATCCCGTGCCAATGCCTACAAGATTCTGGAGGAGACCCTGAACCTGAAAGATGTCCGCATCTACGACACCATCGAGGATGCCGAGGGCAAGCCAAAACGTGTGCTGAACAAGCGAGAGACCATGCTGGCGCAGCAAAAGCAACAGGTCATCAAGGATGCTTTCGCCAACTGGGTCTGGCAGGACCCCCAGCGGCGCATTGCGCTGGTAAAACAGTACAATGAGTTGTTCAACAGCACCAGACCCCGTGAATACGATGGCTCCCACATCCATTTTGTCGGTATGAACCCGGAGATCACCCTTCGGGAACACCAGCGCAACGCCATCGCTCATGTGCTTTATGGCGGTAATACGCTGCTTGCACACGAAGTTGGCGCAGGCAAAACCTACGAAATGGCGGCATCCGCCATGGAAGCAAAACGGCTTGGCTTGTGCCAGAAATCATTGTTCGTGGTGCCCAATCACCTGACAGAGCAATGGGCATCGGAGTTTTTGAACCTCTACCCAAACGCCAAACTTTTGGTGGCACGGCGCAAGGATTTTGAAACTGCCAACCGAAAAAAATTCTGTGCCCGCATCGCTACCGGCGACTACGATGCTGTTATCATCGGGCATTCGCAGTTTGAGCGCATCCCGCTGTCTTTTGAGCGGCAGGAGCGCATTATTCAGGAGCAAATTTATGAAACCCTTGCCGCCATCAACGAGCTGAAAGCCCACGCAGGTGAGAATTTCAGTATCAAACAGATGGAAAAGACCCGGAAAACGCTGGAAACTAAGCTGGAAAAACTGCGCTCCGATGAGCGCAAGGACGATGTAATTACCTTTGAACAACTGGGCGTTGACAGGCTTTTTGTGGACGAGAGCCATTTTTACAAGAACCTCTTTTTGACCACAAAAATGCGGAATGTCGCAGGATTGTCCACCAGCGAAGCGCAGAAATCCAGCGATATGTTCGGCAAGTGCCGCTATTTGGATGAGATCACCGGCGGGCGTGGCGTGGTGTTCGCCACGGGCACGCCCGTGAGCAATTCCATGACCGAACTGTACACGGTCATGCGGTATTTGCAGTACAGCACTTTGCAACAGAAAAAGCTGACCCACTTTGACTGCTGGGCATCTACCTTTGGCGAGACCACCACCGCCATCGAACTAGCCCCCGAAGGTACAGGCTATCGGGCGAGAACGAGATTTGCCAAGTTCTTCAACCTCCCGGAACTGATGTCCATGTTCAAGGAGGTTGCGGACATTAAAACTAGCGACCAGCTCCATCTGCCTGTGCCCGAAGCAAAGTTTGAAACCGTGGTGGCAAAACCCTCGGAGATTCAAAAGGAAATGGTGCAGGAACTGAGCAAACGTGCTGCAGAAATCCACTCCGGTGCAGTAGATGCCTCCGTGGACAATATGCTCTGTGTCACCAACGACGGCAGAAAGATCGGCTTGGATGTGCGCCTGATGAACCCCATGCTGCCGGACGACCCCAACAGCAAATTGAACGTCTGTGTGCAGAACGTGTTGAAGATCTGGGAGGAGGGCAAAGATCAGAAGCTGACCCAACTTTTGTTCTGCGACCTCTCGACGCCGAAAAACGACGGCAACTTTAACGTGTACGATGACATTCGCAAGAAGCTGGTTGCCGCCGGTGTGCCAGAGAACGAGATCGAGTTTATCCACAACGCCGACACCGAAGCGAAAAAGGCGGCATTGTTCTCCAAAGTGCGCTCTGGCGATGTGCGAGTTTTGCTTGGAAGCACGGCGAAAATGGGAGCGGGCACCAACGTCCAGTCCCGACTTGTGGCGGTGCATCATCTGGATGTTGGCTGGAAGCCCAGTGACATGACCCAGCGCAATGGTCGAATCATCCGACAGGGCAATATGAATAAAGAAGTCAAGGTGTTTAACTACGTTACGGAAGGGACATTTGACAGTTATTTGTTCCAAACTTTGGAAAACAAACAGCGATTTATCAGCCAAATCATGACTTCAAAATCCCCGGTGCGCTCCTGCGAAGATGTAGACGAACAGGCACTTTCCTATGCGGAGATCAAGGCACTTTGCGCCGGAAATCCGCTCATCAAAGAGAAGATGGACTTGGATGTGCAGGTGGCAAAGCTGAAGGTGCTGAAAGCCGACCACCAGAGCCAGAAATTCCGCCTGCAAGACAAGCTGCTGACCAAATTCCCGGCTGATATTCAGGAGACGAACGCCCACATTGCCGGGCTGAAAGCCGATGCACAGCTTGCCGCCGCCCACCCGCAGGTGCAAGAGGGTTTCTGCGGCATGACCATCAAGGGCGTGACCTACGATGAGAAAAAGACCGCCGGTGAGCGACTGGTCCTCGCTTGTTCCGAACTGCCCAACGCCGAAGAAAAGGTCATCGGCAGCTACCGGGGCTTTGAACTGTCCCTGCGGTTCGATACCTTCCGCAGTGAGTATCAGGCACTTTTGAAGGGGCAGCGGAAGTACACGGTGCCCTTGGGCACCGACCCGCTGGGCAACATTATCCGGCTGGATAATTCGCTGAACAGCTTCCCGGAGCGCATCACCGCCGCAGAGAACGAGCTGGCTACCCTGCATCAGCAGCAGGCGGCGGCGCAGATTGAGGTGGAAAAGCCCTTCCCACAGGAGGAAGAACTAGCAGAGAAGTCCGCTCGGCTTGCAGAGCTGAACGCCCAGTTGGACGTGGACGAAAAGAGCCACGAGCCGGAACAGGAGGAAGAACCAGACGAGGATGCACCCCGCCGCCCTTCAGTGCTGGCGGCGTTGGAGGAAAAATCCGATAAGCCGGAGCCTGTGAAGCCCTTCCGCAGTTACTACGACAAGGATGGTGATGCACGATGAAAGAAAAGCGGGATGAAACCATCATCCTGCGCTTGAGCAAAACAGAAAAGAACCGTATCTATGAAAAGATGCTCAGTATGGGCATCCGAAGCCTGAGTGCCTATATCCGCAAGATGGCACTGGACGGCTATTGCCTACACCTCGACTTGAAAGAACTGCAACGCATGGCATATCTCTTGCAGATGTGTAGCAACAATCTGAACCAGTACGCCAAGCGTGCAAACGAGTGCGGCAAGGTCTACGCCGCCGACATGGAAGATCTGCGGCAGCGGCTGGATGAACTGATTGACACTGGCAAGCAAATTCTTTCTAAGCTGGCAGAGCTATAAAAATTCCCGCAGTTGGAGGACTGCGGGTGTACATATAATGCTTGACATCCTTGCAACGTAGTAGTCGATACCTTTATAATAAGGGCGAACAGAAAGGAAGTGCTTGATATGATGTCTATGCTGAAGAAAATTGTTCTTTTCCCGATTTCTCTCTTTGTGGCGTTTCTAGCTCTGATGGCAAGGTGGCTGCTAACCCTGTCCAGCTATGTAGTTGCTCCGCTGATGCTCTACATCTTCGGCTGCGGCATCTACACTGTTTACCGTCAGACTTGGAATCAGTTCTTTATCCTGCTGGTAGCCGAGTTCATCTGCTTCATCCTCTTTTTCGGTGCAACTGCCATCACCGAGGGCATCGGGCGTTTCAGTGAGTGGCTTGCAGAACTGTGAGGGATGCTATGAGCAAACAGAAGATAGAAGATTGTTATTTTGAACACAACAGCACGATTTTTTCTGAGATGCTGGGTGAGGATGAAGAGTATCTGCGACTGAAAAAAGCCAAACGAGCAGCTGAGGAAGCCTTGCAGAGCGTTATCAGCAAAGAAGCGTGGAATCAATATCTCGCCTTAGATGAAATCTGCAATGAGTTGGAATGCGCCAGATACAAGGCAATGTATCTGGCGGGTGCTGCCGATTACGAAAAAATATCCAAATGATCTCAATGCCGCCTCCGGGCGGCATTTTTTCTTTGCAATAGGGGGTGATGATGCTGGCAGCAACACGGCTGATTGCGCTGCACAAAAACAAGGGCATGACCGTTGCGGCCTGCCTGAAAAATCGCACGGACTATATTGAAAACCCGGACAAGACCGAGCAGGGGCAGTATGTCAGCAGCTATGCTTGTAGCACCCTGACAGCAGATGAAGAATTTATGCTCACCAAACGGCAGTACGACCTTGTGAACGGACGAAGGCAGAAAAGCGATGTAATCGCTTATCAGATACGGCAGTCCTTCCGTCCGGGGGAAATCACCGCAGAGGAGGCTAACAAAGTAGGCTACGAACTGGCCATGCGTTTTACCAAGGGCAAGCACGCCTTTGTGGTGGCAACGCACACGGACCGGCAGCACATCCACAACCATGTGATCTTCAACTCTACGGCACTGGATGGCACCAAAAAGTTCCGGGATTTTTTCTTTTCAGCGTTGGCAGTGCAGCGGTTGAGCGACCTGATTTGCTTGGAACACCAGTTGTCCGTCATTGAGAAGAAGCCCTATCGGGAACGGCAGAAGCGTGTTCTCTATCCTCCCAAGGAAAGCAGCAGAGACCGCCTATGTGGAATCATCGACACCATCCTTGCAGAAAAACCGGGGGATTACGAAGCGTTTCTGCAAAAGCTGGAGCAGCAGGGTTATGAGGTGAAGCGTGGCAAGTACACGGCGGTGAAGGGCAAGGGACAGAAACGCTTTATTCGGTTCCGAACTCTGGGCACCGGCTATGGCGAGGACGAAATCAAGGCGGTGCTGGAGGGAAAGGCGAAGCACCAACCGTACCAGAAAAAGCCGCCCAAAGAACAGCCTTTCCAGTTGCTGGTGGACATTCAAGGGAAAATGGCAGAGGGCAAAAGCGTCGGCTACAAAAAGTGGGCAACGAAGTTCAACCTGAAAGAGATGTCCAAGACACTGCTATTTTTGCAGGAGCAGAAGATCAGCAGTGCCGACGAACTGCGGGAACGTGCAGCGGCGGCAACCGAACGCTATCATGCCATGGGCGATTCCATCAAGGCAGCAGAAGCAAGGCTGACGGAGATTGCCGTGCTGAAAACCCATATCATCAACTATGCCAAGACCCGTGAGGTATACGCCGCTTATCGGAAAGCCGGGTACAGCAAAGCATTTCTGGAAGCCCATCGGGAGGAGATCACTCTGCACAAGGCGGCGAAAGCTGCCTTTGACGAAGCCGGGCTGCAAAAATTGCCGAAGGTCAAGGAGTTGGATGCGGAGTTTGCAGAACTGCTGACCAAGAAGAAAGCATCTTACCCGGACTACCGCAAGGCACGGAACGAGATGCAAGAACTGGTTCGTGCGCAGAAAAACGTAGAACGCTTTTTTGCAGAGGAAAAGGACACCACCGAGAAAACCCAGACTCGATAAACGAATACCGCCGAGGAGCTTTCCTACTTGGGAAGCGTCCTCGGCGGCTTTTTTAGTTTATATAGCAGCGGTCCTGTTTTATAAGCCAATCTTCACACAGCCGCTGGGCTTCGTCCTTTGTGCAGCAGGTGCAGTTGAAAAGCCTGCCACGGAAAGAGCAGTAGGTGTAGTGTACCTTCGGGACTCCATTGGCATCTCGAAAATCAACGTAGCGTTCCTCACCGGGCAGCAGATAGATCGTATCCATGTTCAGCAGCTCCTTTTACCTTCGTTCATGTGCCAAGGGGCACAACGTTTGCTATTGTACCATGTACCGTCCCAAAAGACCATTGCTTTTTTGACCAAAGATACGCACAAAAATTTTTCGTCCCAAAAGTATCCAGATGGCGTTGAGTAAACGCTATTGGATTGTGTATAACAAAAATTGCGACAGGTATGCTATTTGTGTGTAACAAACACAATTAGAATGTGAGGTCGCTATGAATACGCTTTTGGGTCAACGAAT
>OBIX01000324.1_pt1 | contig 11497 bp, 10 predicted proteins | sample 1496251 | NCBI WGS metagenome assembly OBIX01 (sample SAMN05065742, study PRJEB22554) | human gut metagenome | biome: ENVO:2100002; feature: ENVO:00000062; material: ENVO:00002003 | host: Homo sapiens | place: USA | reverse complement strand
GTTCGACACCCTGCAAAACAACGACGCCTACCATGCACTGAAAGCTGTGGACGGCCTTATCATGACCGGCGCTACTGGCACGAATGTCAATGATGTTGCCGTGGCGTTGGTGGGGGAGAAGTAAAAATGTGATTCTGGTATGAAAGAGGGGAGGCTCCCATGTACGTCGATTGGGAATACTACAAAATTTTCTATTATGTGGCGAAGTATCAGAACTTTACGAAAGCGGCGCGGGTGCTGGGCAACAACCAGCCCAACATCACCCACTCGATGAACCGGCTGGAAAGCCAGCTGAACTGTGTGCTCTTTACCCGCTCCAACCGGGGCGTCACCCTGACGCCGGAGGGCGAGATGCTCTACTCCCGCATCGCCTCGGCGGCGGTGCAGATACAGGACGCGGAGGAAGAGCTGAGCGCCAGCGCCACCCTCGAGCATGGCTCCATCAGCATCAGCGCGACGGAGACGGCGCTGAACATCTATCTGGCCGAGAAGCTGCGGACGTTCCACACCGAGTATCCCGGCATCCGGCTGCGCATCTCGAACCACTCTACGCCCCAGGCGGTGCAGGCTGTGAAGAACGGAGAAGTGGATTTTGCCATCATCTCCACCCCGGCGGAAGTAGAACAGGGCCTGAAGATGGTGGAACTGAAACCGTTTTATGAAGTGCTGGTGGGTGGAAAGACCTTCACTGCACTGGCCAGCCAGCGCCTGACGCTGAAGGAACTGAGCTGCTATCCGCTCATCTCTCTCAGCGATGAGAGCATGACCCGGAGCTTCTACCGGCAGTTCTTCCTCGACCACGACGCCGTGCTCCGGCCCGACACCGAGGCCGCCACCACCGACCAGATGCTCACGCTGGTGAAAAGTGAGCTGGGCCTTGCCTTCGTGCCGGAACCGATGACGAAAGAGCTTCTGGCCAGCGGCGAGCTTGTCGAGCTGCATCTGCAGGAGATCATTCCTTCCCGCTCTATCTGCCTCGTCTACGACCATCACCGCCCGCTGAACACGGCGGCCCGGAAGTTCCAGCAGATGTTGACAAAAGCGGAGCCGGGCCATCCGGCAGCGCCGAAGCAGGCGGAGGGCGTCTCTTTCGTATCCCAATAAAATGATTTGTCGTTGTCCCATACCGGAAAGCTTCCCTTTTGATATGGGAATTTGTTGCAGCGCTTTCAGGCAGCAGTGCTATTATAAAAGAATTTGCAGGATGGGTAAGACGTATCTTGGATATGGCTGCAATATTCGTTCTGTATTGGAGAAACTGCCGGCCTTTTATTTTACAGGTCAGATGGACCCGCCATTGGTCGCCGCGACTTCGCCATACCAGAAGGCACTGTCTTTCGGGATGCGCCGCCCGGAAGCGTAATCGACGTACACCAGACCAAAACGCTCTCTGTATCCGCTGTGCCACTCGTAGTTGTCCAGCAGGCTCCAATGGAAGTACCCTCGCACGTCGGCACCGGCCTGAATGCCCTCGGAAAGTTTTTCCAGATAGCGCGCCAGAAAATCAATTCGCTCCACGTCATGCACCTTGCCGTCCCGATAGATTTTGTCGGTGCAGGATAAGCCATTCTCCGCGATGAACATGGGCAGTCCATACCGCTCCTGGATGTAACGGGGACCCCAGTTCAGGCTTTCCGGCTCTACCGGCCAGTTCATGGCTGTGTGAGCGTATCCCGCAGGGCGCTCCACATAACAGGGGCCATTCGTTCCCATCTGTACAGGCGCGGCATTGTAGATGTTCAGCCCGAGCATATCCGGTCTGCCCAGAGACAGGGCGTCGTTGATGTATTGCGGCACAGCACCGATGCAGGCGGAAAGCTGCGGCCCACAGAGGTCCGGTCCGGGCCAGCGGCCAAGGCACAGAGGGTCGAGCGACATCGTGTGGGTGAAGGCCCAGTCCTCGTCCGGGCAGGCAAAGGTCAGAGCCCGGGCGGCGTCCACATCTGCTTTTGCCTCAGATGCGGGGTAGCAGATGCGGCCTGTGGAGACGAAGCCCACTCTGTTTTCGGCGTCCGTATGGCGGAGCTCCTGCGCGGCAAGGCAGTGCGCATAGATGATATTCTGCCAGCAGGTGAACTGCCCTTCCAGCGGGAGTTTCAGCCCCGGCGCATGCTCACCTGTCCCATAGCCCATTTTCACGATACAGGCAGGCTCATTGAAGGTGAACCACTGGTGGACCCTGCCTTTGAAATGTTCTGCCATTTTTGCCGTGTAGACTGCAAACGCCCGGGCGGTGTCTTCATTCTGCCAGCCGCCCTTTTCTTCCAGCGCCTGCGGCAAATCCCAGTGATACAGCGTAATATACGGCTCGATGCCCGCTTCCAGCAAAGTATTCACAAGACCATCGTAATAGGCAAAGCCTTTTTCGTTCCAGTCCGTGCCGCCGGTGGGGGCGATGCGCGTCCACGCCACAGAGAAGCGATAGGCTTTCAGGTGCATCGACTTCAGCAGTTCGATGTCTTCCCGCCAGCGGTGATAGCTGTCGCAGGCGGTATCACCGGTCTCGCCCCGATAGGTGCGGCCCGGTGTGTGGGAGAAAACATCCCAGATGCTCCGGCCTTTTCCATCCTCGACGGCACCGCCCTCGATTTGATAGGCTGCAGTCGCAGCGCCCCATACAAATTCTTTTGGAAATACTGCCATGTTCGTTCTCCTTTTATCTCGTCAGATACATGTGTACAGGAACTTGAGATCCTTACTGATTATAGTATACTCTTCTGTGGCTGCCGGTGCAAATAGCATTTTATTGGTGATCATTGTGGAAATACACATCAGGATACGCTATACTAAAACAGAGAACATGGAATTCATCTGGCGAAAAAAAGCCAAAGGGAAGGAAAACCAGAATGATAGACAAAATGCTCGTGCGCGGGGCAAAGGTACACAACCTGAAAAACATCGACGTGGACATCCCGCTGAACAAGATCGTGGGCATTGCGGGCGTGTCGGGGTCGGGTAAATCCTCGCTGGCGCTGGGGGTGCTGTATGCCGAAGGCTCCCGCCGGTATCTGGAGGCGCTGTCCACCTACACCCGCCGCCGGATGACCCAGGCTTCGAAAGCCTCGGTGGAAGAGGTGCTGTATGTCCCGGCGGCGCTGGCGCTGCACCAGCGGCCGGGCGTGCCGGGCATCCGCAGCACCTTCGGCACCGGCACGGAATTGCTGAACAGCCTGCGGCTCATGTACTCCCGCCTCGCAAGCCACCGCTGCCCGAACGGGCATTACATCCCGCCGACGCTGGCTGTTGCGGCGGGCAAGGAGCTGGTCTGCCCGGAGTGCGGTGCGTATTTCTATGCGCCGTCGGCGGAGGAGCTGGCTTTCAACTCTCAAGGTGCTTGCCAGAAGTGCGGCGGCACAGGCAGCGTCCGGACGGTGGACATCGCGTCGCTGGTGCCGGACGACTCGCTGACCATCGACGGCGGCGCAGTGGCCCCGTGGAACAGCCTGATGTGGTCGCTGATGACAGACGTCTGCCGGGAGATGGGCGTGAGAACGGATGTGCCGTTCCGCGACCTGACCGAACAGGAAAAGGACATCGTCTACCACGGTCCAGCAGAGAAAAAGCATATCTTCTACCACGCCAGGAACTCGAATCAGGCCGGCGAGCTGGACTTTACCTATTACAATGCCGTCTACACTGTAGAAAATGCTCTTGCAAAGGTCAAGGATGACAAGGGCATGAAGCGGGTGGAAAAGTTCCTGCGGGAAGATGTCTGCCCCGAGTGTCACGGCTCACGGCTCTCAGCGGCGGCGCGTGCGCCGAAGCTGCGGGGCATCTCGCTGGACGAAGCCTGCCAGATGACGCTGGAAGCCCTCGTGGAGTGGGTGAAGGGCGTGCCGGGCAGCCTGCCGAAAGAGATGCGCCCGATGGCGGAGAGCATCTGCGAGGCATTCGAAAGTACCGCCAAGCGGCTGATGGACTTAGGTCTGGGTTATCTGACGCTTGACCGCTCGGCCTCGACCCTTTCCACCGGTGAGCGCCAGCGGATGCAGCTGGCCCGGGCCGTCCGCAACCGCACCACCGGCGTGCTCTATGTGCTGGATGAGCCATCCATCGGCCTGCATCCGTCGAACATCGTGGGCTTGACCGGCGTGATGCACGACCTCGTGGCCGACGGCAACTCGGTCATTCTGGTGGACCACGACACCCAAATCCTGAAAGAGGCCGACTGGGTGATCGAGATGGGGCCGGAAGCGGGAGTCAAGGGTGGACATGTCATTGCCGAAGGGACGATAGCTGATTTGGAGGCAAAGCCGGAGTCCCAGATCGGGCCGTTCCTCTCCGGAAAAGCTGAGACGAAATTGCGCCGGTGTGCCAGGGAAGAAGAGATGTTCGCAGAGGGGGCTATCCATCTCTCTACCGGCAGCATCCACACGGTCAAGCCTTTGGAACTGGACATTCCCAAGGGGCGGCTCACCGTGGTAACGGGCGTGTCCGGCTCCGGCAAAACGACGATGGTGCTGGAAAGCCTCGTGCCGGCGCTGGAAGCAAAGATAAACGGCAGCGCCCTCCCGGCACATATCCGGGAGATTCGCGCCGAGGGCATCGCGCACGTCAAGCTCATCGACGCGACGCCCATCGGCATCAATGTGCGCTCTACCGTGGCGACCTACGCGGGCGTCCACGACGAGCTGCGGAAGCTCTATGCCAAATCTCCGGACGCCAGGCAAAAGGGCTTCAAGGCCAGCGATTTTTCCTACAATACGGGCAGTCTGCGCTGCCCCGGCTGCGACGGCACCGGTGAGGTGAGCCTGGACGTGCAGTTCCTGCCGGATGTGAACATCGTCTGCCCCGACTGCCGGGGTTCCCGCTACGCGTGGGCGGCTTACGGCGTGAAGCTGACCAACGAGGCGGAGCAGGCCGTCTCCCTGCCGGAACTGATGGAGATGGACGTCAACTCCGCCCTTGCGTTCTGCGGCGGGATGAAGACAGTGAGCCAGCGCCTGCAGACATTGCAGCAGCTGGGTCTGGGCTACCTGACACTGGGCGAAGAGACGCCCAGCCTCTCCGGCGGCGAGGCCCAGCGCCTCAAGCTGGCCAGCGAGATCGGCCGCACCCAGACCGACTCGGTGTTCGTTTTCGATGAGCCCAGCATCGGTCTCCACCCGCTGGACGTGCAGGTGCTGCTGCGGGTCTTCCAAGCCCTGCTGGACAACGGAGCAACGGTGGTGGTCATTGAACACGACCTTGATGTCATCCGCAACGCGGACTATGTCATCGACATGGGGCCGGGCGGCGGCGAGAGCGGCGGCCGCGTCGTGGCAACAGGCACGCCGGAGGAGATCCAGGGAAACCCGGAGAGTATTACCGGAAGATATTTATAACAAAAAGGGGGCAGGTGCTGCATGACACCTGCCCCCTTCGTCAGTATTCTTATTTGCTTTCCGGGACACCGCGCAGTTCGGCACGGATGGCACGGAAGCGCTCGGGAACATCTTCTTCCCGGATATTTTTGACGAGATCCGGAAGCTTTGCGGTTTCGCCTACGGGATAGACCATGATGCACCTCCGATGCTTCGCTGACGATCAAAACAAAAAGTTAATTCTCGGAAGAAATATCCCGACCGAAATATTTCTCGCTCAGCTCCTTGAGGGTGCCGTCAGCGCGCAGCTCATCGATGGCGCTGTTGAGGGCGTCGAGGAAGGAAGAGTCTTCGCTCTTGACGATAGGAATCGCAACGTGAGAAGCATCTTCGGTCTGGGCGACCAGCTTGAAGTCGGCGTCCGGATGGACGTTCAGGTAGTCGTAGAAGGAGACGTTGGCGTTCAGGGTGGCGTCGATGCGGCCAGAGGTCAGCAGCTGGATGGTCTCTTCCAGCGTGTCGATGCCCTGCACGGTCGCGCCGTAGCTCTCGGCCAGCTCCATGTAGGTGGAAGCGAGGCTGTTGGCCGTGGTCTTGCCGGCAAGGTCCTCGAAGCTCTTGATGTCGTCGTTATCCTTGCGGACGGCGAGGGCGGTGTGGATGTAACCGTAGGGAGTGGTGAAGTCGTAGGTCTTGGCGCGCTCTTCGGTGACTTCGACACCGTTGCAGACGAGGTCGTAGCGGCCAGCATCCAGACCGGCAAACAGGCTGTCCCAGTCGCTCTCGACGTACTCGGGCTCGACGCCCAGCTTCTCGGCAATGGCACGGGAGACTTCGACGTCGTAGCCCACGAGGGTGTCGCTCTCATCGTGGAAGCTCCAGGGCTGCCATGCGCCTTCCAGCGCGATGATCAGCTTGCCGTTGGACTGGATGGTCTCCAGCTTGTTGGCGGCAGCAGCGGAAGCAGAAGCAGCGGTGCTGGAAGCAGTGGAGGCAGAAGTGTTGGAAGAGCAGCCAGCCAGCGAGAGAACACCGGCAGCGGCCATGACGCTCATGAGAGAAATAAAGGTTCTGCGTTTCATAGGTGATGATCCTTTCTTATTCAGTATGGGAAATTTTCTGAAGGAACTCACGGGTCCTTGCCTCTTTGGGATGGGCGAAGAACTCCTGCGAGGGGGCTTCCTCGACCACGACACCGTTTTCCATGAAGACGGTGCGGGACGAGACGTTGCGGGCAAAGCCCATCTCATGGGTGACGACCAGCATGGTCATGCCCTCCTGTGCCAGCTGCCGCATGACGGCCAGCACTTCGCCGGTCAATTCCGGGTCGAGGGCGCTGGTGGGTTCGTCGAAATAGATGATCTCGGGGTCAGAGGCAAGAGCGCGGGCGATGGCCACGCGCTGCTGCTGACCGCCCGACAGCTGACGGGGATAGTAGTCGGCACGGTCGGCGAGGCCGACCTTTTCCAGCATCTTCATGCCGACGGCATCAGCCTCCGCTTTGGGCATCTTCCGGGCGACGATGAGGCCCTCGGTGACGTTCTGCAGGGCCGTTTTGTTGCGGAAGAGGTTGTAGTTCTGGAAGACGAAAGCCGTCTTGCGGCGCAGCCGCGCGATGCTGGCGCGGTCAGCGTGGGCGAGGTCAAATGTCTCGCCGTCGAAGGTGAGCTTGCCTGCGTCCGCCGTCTCGAGGAAGTTGAGACATCGCAGCAGGGTGGTCTTGCCTGAGCCGGAAGGGCCAAGGATGGCCACGACGTCGCCCTTTTCCACCGTCAAATCGACGCCGCGCAGTACGTCCAGACTGCTGGTCGGCTTGGGGGCGCGGCCAAAGATGCCGAGATGGACGCCGGGCTTTGCGTAAGTATGGAAGGATTTGTGGACGCCGCGTATCTCTAACATTGCCATAACAGCCACACTCCTTTCTTACTGGAAGCCGTGGGCGTTGAGCTGGCGCTCCAGCAGCCCTTGCAGCTTGGTGATGACGGTACAGAACAGCAGATACACCACGGCCACCTCACAGTAGATGGGCAGGAAGATGTAGGTGCGGGCGGCCACGCGCTGACCGGCCATGAACAGCTCGGCTACTGTGATATTGGACGCAAGCGAGGTGTCCTTGATCATGCCGATGAGCGAGTTGGAGAGGGCGGGCACTGCGGTGCGCAGGGCCTGCGGCAGCACGATGCGGCGCATGATCTGCCACCAGCTCATGCCGACGCAGTAGCCGGCTTCCAGCTGGCCCTGCGGCACGCTCTCGAGTGCGCCGCGCATGGTCTCGGCGCAGTATGCACCCTCGTTGAAGGCGAAGGCGATGACTGCCGCCGGGAAAGCGTCCAGCATGATGCCCGCACTGGGCAGGCCGTAAAAGATGATGAAAAGCTGCACCAGCAGCGGCGTGCCGCGGATGACCCAGATGTAGAACCGGGCCAGCTGGCTCAGCACCGGCACTTTGGCGTACTGCACCAGCGCCACGGCCACCGCCAGCACCATCGCCAGGGTGAACGAGACGAGGGTGAGGGGGATGGTCATGGTGAGGCCCGCCGAGAGGATGCGGGGAAGAGCCTCCCAGAGCACGCTGACGGTGCGGTTGGATAAGAGTGTTTCCAGCATGGATACTCCTTTTTTAAAATTTGAATAAACAGACAGGACAAGTGGGTGGACATATTATATACCTTAAAGCAGGGTCAAAGTCAAGAGGAAAAAATGAAAATCCTACAAAACCTACCAGAATACTATAACATGATTTGGGAATGAACGCAAATGGTTTCGAAAAATTGCATGGTATAGACGAAATGGGCGAAAAACAGGTGCTGACTTTGTGCAGAACGGCAGAGTAGTTGACGCGGCAGAAGCTTTCGGGTACAATAGGACTGTATAAACCTGTAAAGGTACAAACAGGCCGCACGCCCCGCCAGACGGGAGCGCGGCGGATACGGAGGACAAACGTGATGAAACGTATTGGTATTCTGGGCGCTGGCACCTGGGGCATGGCCCTTGCACGGATGCTGACTGTGAGCGGGAATGATGTGCTGGTGTGGTCGGCCATCGAGAAGGAGATCGACAGCCTTTCCACCACCCGCAAGCACCCCAACCTGCCGCAGATGAAGATCCCCGACGAGCTGCGGTTCACCAAGAGCATCGAGGAAGTCTGCAAAGACAAGGACATCCTGCTGTTCGCAGTGCCGTCGGTGTTCGTCCGCTCCACGGCGGCAAAGGCCCGGCCCTATGTGGCCGACGGCCAGATCATCGTGGACGTGGCAAAGGGCATCGAGCCCGACACCCTGTACACCATGACCGAGATCCTGGCCGATGAGCTGGGCAAGGAAGGCGGCCCGAAGGGCGTGCGTCTTGTGGCCCTGTCCGGCCCCACCCACGCCGAGGAGGTGGCCATCGACCTGCCCACCACCATCGTGTCGGCCAGCAAGGATATGGAGGCCGCTGCCTATGTGCAGGAGGTCTTCACCAACAATGTCATGCGCGTCTACACCAACGAGGACATCAAGGGTGTAGAGCTGAGCGGCGCCATGAAGAACGTCATCGCGCTGGGCGTCGGCATCTCCACCGGCCTCGGCTACGGCGATAACGCCCGCGCTGCCCTCATCACCCGCGGCATCGCAGAAATCGCCCGTCTGGGCGTGGCGATGGGCTGCAATGTCCACACTTTCGCAGGTCTGGCTGGTATCGGCGACCTCATCGTGACGGCCACCAGTATGCACAGCCGCAACAACCGCGCCGGTATCCTCATCGGCAAGGGCGAGACCCCGGAAAATGCCGTCAAGGAAGTCGGCATGGTGGTCGAGGGCATGAACGCCCTGCCCGCTGCGCTGGAACTGGCCGAGCGGTATCAGGTGGAAATGCCCATCGTCCAGACCGTCAACGCCATCGTCAACAAGGGCATGAGTGCGGCAGAGGCTGTCAGGTCCCTGATGGAGCGCGGCCTGAAGAACGAGTTGCCGCATGGCTACGAAAAATAAACGAAAAGGGGCGGTATCATGCCTTCTACCTACGCACACCGCCGCTTTGGTGCGGATGTTCTGGCCCTGCTGCCGGACGGTCTGCGCGCGACGCTGGAACAGCACCGGGAGCTTTACGACATAGGTCTCCACGGGCCGGACCTGATGTTTTATTACAAGGCCCTGCAGTCGAACCCGGTGAACCGTCTGGGCAACGCCATGCACGAGCAGAAGGGCGAGGTGTTTTTCACCCGTGCCCGCACCGTGGTGGAAAATGCAACGGATAAAAGCGCCGCACTGGCTTATGCGCTGGGCTTTGTCTGCCACTTCGCGCTGGACAGCACCTGTCACCCTTATGTGGAGGCCTATGTCCGGGAGAGCGGTGTGAGCCACTGCGAGATCGAGACGGAGTTTGACAACGCTCTGATGCGGGAAGACGGCCTCGACCCCATAAAGTTCTTCACGGCCAGCCACATCAAACCCGGCCGGGAGCGGGCCGAGGTCATCGCGCCCTTCTACGAAGGCGTCACGGTGGACGAGACGCTGGCGGCGATGAAGGGGATGATAACGGTGCATCATCTTTTGCAGGCGGCGAACCCCGTCAAGCGCTGGGTGGTGCTGACCGGGATGCGCGTCGCGGGCAAGTATGAGTTCATGCACGGCCTTGTGGCGAATCCGCAGCCGAACCCCAAATGCGTCCAGAGCAGCCAGAAGCTCGAAGAGCTGTATAAAACGGCTGTGCCGCTGGCGGTAAGGCTCATCGAAGAGTATGCAGAGAACAAGCCGCTTGGGGCGGAGTATCAGCATACGTTTGGGGAGAACTGAGAGGAGCACCGGATGGAAAAGAGCGGCAAATTCCGCCTGACGAGCTTGGAGCGGAACTGGATCCTGTATGACGTGGGCAACTCGGCCTTTGTGCTGATGGTGGCCACCCTTATCCCTATTTTCTTCAATGCGCTGGCGGAAGCCGGGGGCCTGAGCTCGGTGGAGTATCTGGCTTACTGGGGCTATGCCAGCTCGGCTGTGACCGTCGTCACGGCTGTTTTGAGCCCCATTTTGGGGACAGTGGCTGATACGAAGGGCTTCAAGAAGCCTATCTTCATACTCTGCGTCTTCGTGGGCATCGTGGGCTGCTGCGCCATGGGCGCGGCAGCGGCGTGGCTGCCGTTTCTGGTCATCTTCGTCATCGCGAAGGTGGGCTTTTCGGGCAGCCTGGTGTTCTACGACTCGATGCTCAGCGACGTGACCACTCCCGAGCGGATGGACGAAGTGTCCAGCCGGGGCTATGCGTGGGGATACATCGGCAGCTGCGTACCCTTCGTGGTCTGCCTCGGTCTTGTGCTGGGGGCGGGGAGCATCGGCATCAGCCAGATGACGGCGCTGAACCTGGCACTCCTGCTGACGGCGGCGTGGTGGCTGCTCACGACCCTGCCGCTGCTGAAAAGTTATAAACAGCTCCACTATGTGGAGGTAGAAAAGCACGCTGTCCGGCAGAGTTTTGGCCGCATCGGCCACACCCTGCGGCATCTGCCGGAGGATAAACAGGTGTTCTGGTTTTTGCTGGCGTTCTTCTGCTACATCGACGGCGTGTACACCATTATCGACATGGCGACGGCCTACGGCACGGCGCTGGGTCTGGACACCACCGGTCTTTTGCTGGCACTTCTTGTGACCCAGATCGTGGCGTTCCCGTCGGCCCTCATCTTTGGGCGGTTGTCGAACAAGTACCCCTCGGCAAAGCTCATCCCGGTGTGCATCGCGGCCTACGCGGGCATCGCGGTGTTTGCGTTTTTCCTGACCCGGCAGTGGCAGTTCTGGGTGCTGGCTGTCATCGTGGGCATGTTCCAGGGCGGCGTGCAGGCGCTCAGCCGCTCCCACTTTGCAAAGATCATCCCGCCGGAAAAGTCGGGCGAATACTTTGGCCTCTTCGACATCTGCGGCAAGGGCGCGTCCTTCCTCGGCACCATGATCGTCAGCGTGGGAAGCCAGCTCACCGGAAGCGCCAATGTGGGTGTCGGCTCCCTCATCGTCCTGTTCATCGTGGGATTCGTGCTGTTCAGGGTGTCGTGCCGTCAGGGAGAAACGGCATAACAAACAATCATAAAAATCGGAAACGGAGAGAGCTGTCCTGTACGGCTCTCTTTTTATTGTGTTTTTCAAAAATAGTGCCTATCAAAACGGCATAGTTGCGATATGCAGCTTGCGGATGGGGCTTGTGCATTCAAAACGCAGACTGTTGTATTT
>OBIX01000321.1_pt1 | contig 11581 bp, 14 predicted proteins | sample 1496251 | NCBI WGS metagenome assembly OBIX01 (sample SAMN05065742, study PRJEB22554) | human gut metagenome | biome: ENVO:2100002; feature: ENVO:00000062; material: ENVO:00002003 | host: Homo sapiens | place: USA | reverse complement strand
ATGGTAACAAGAACGACAATGTATGCAGACGTTACCGCTGAACTTATCTATAAGGAGGGCGGTGACATTGTAAAGGATGTCATTGAGGAGACTATTCCGAAATGTGACAGCAAAGAGAAGGCTGAGATGATTTTAGAGAAAGAATACAAGGGTAAAATCGTCTCAATCATCACATGTGAAATCAGAGAGGAGAAGAGAGGCATGTCAGACGATGACTTCTACCGCTATTCACACGTTATTAACCCCAAAGACAGCGAGTAGGGGTTAATATAAATCAATCATATTATCATTAAGAAAAGGAGAATGAAACATGGAAAAGCAGAACGCAAACTACAAAGCAGAGGTAAAGGGATGCACAAAGGAGCTTACAGGAAAGGAGAAGGTTGCACTTAAAAACTTTGCAGATATGATACAGCTTGATGAAGCAACGCAGAACGCAGAGGGTGCGGGCGTTATCATCGATGTGGACTATGTGGCCACGGTGCATGTACACAATGAGAAAGCAGATAACCCGGACTATATGAAATACATCTATGTAGACAAAGACGGCACAATGTATATTTCCGGATCTGAGCCACTCTACAGGCAGTATACAGATATTGCCGAGGACATGAAAGATGAGAAAGATCCATGGTCAATCAAGGTTATCAGAAAGCAGAGCGATAACTATAAGGGCAAAGACTTCCTTACCTGTGTTATCATTTAAAGTTTAATCGGCGAGTTCTATAAGCCCCGGAGTTGTTCTGGGGCTTTTTTATTGAGGTGATATTATGAAATCAAATAGTAAATACTATAGTGGGGACTATCTCTTAACCCTTAAAGATAAAGATAAATCCTTACCAGAAATATACATTTGTGATGGCAACAGGACAGCAGGCAAGTCATACTATTTTAAATCAAGACTTATAGATACATTCATAAATAAGAACGGTGTGAATGAGTTTATCTATCTTTATAGATACAAGACAGACATGAACGATTGTGCTAACAATATTTTCGGTGATATAGCTGATAAATATAAAGGTTATGAAATGACAGAGAAAAAGCTTGCTGACGGTGCTGTTGTAAAGTTGATGCTAAATGGAGTTCAATGTGGGTTTTGCCTTGCTCTGTCAATGGCCACAAAGTATAAGAAGATGTCAGCTCTGTTCGTGAACGTAGCTCATATGTTCTTTGATGAATACCAGGATGAGGATGGAAACTATCTTGACGAAGAACCGAAGAAGCTACAATCTATACACACAACAGTGGCTAGAGGACACGGAGAACAGACAAGAAGAGTACCATTATATATGTGTTCTAATACAGTCTCTATACTCAACCCATATTATAACGCCTTTGGGATTAATAAACAGTTGAAGAAATCAACTAAATATCTGAGAGGGACTGGTTGGGTGTTTGAGAGAACATTTAACGAGAACGCAAGTCAGGCTTATAAAGCGTCAAGTTTCAATAGAGCATTTGGCGACAGTAGCTATAACAAGTATGCCGCCGAGAATGTCTACCTCAATGACAATATGGCACTCATAGGAAAGCCAGACGGTTATTCTACGTATCTTCTTTCTGTCCTGTATAATGGCGAGTGGTATAATATTAGAAGATATTCGAGCTGTATCTATGTATCAACAGGAGCAGACCAGACATATCCGTCTAGGATATGTTTCAATGTTGATGATGTTGTGGATGATAGGAGTCTTATGGTTTCAAGTAGTTCATTCATCGTGGTGTCATTAAGAACATATTTTAATAAGGGACTGATGCGTTTTGAAAATCTGAAATGTAAGAACATGGCTCTTGACTTATTGTCTTACATGTGATACTATAATAGTGGTTCCCCGGTTTGACAGACTTTCTGCCAGTGCAGGATGGATACATACGCAGGTAGCGTGCCTGTAGCTGAACGGGTTTATCCCCCCTTAAAATCATCTTACCGGTCACGGACTAAAAGGGCGGCAGAAATGCCGTCTTTTTTATTGACAAAAATTATTCACCGTGATATAGTGTATTAAGAAAGGAGGGATTTTATGAACATGGGCGACATTGTTTCATTAATCTCTACGGTTGGTTTCCCTATTGTGTGTTGTATCGCAATGGGGTGGTATGTGAAATATACCACCGATAAAAACCGTGAACAGATTAATGAAATGAACACACAGCACAAGGCCGAGATGGATGTGTTGACAGCCGCAATCAATAATAACACTCTGGCCTTACAGAAACTTTCAGACAAATTAGAAAAGGAGTGAATGTATGAAGCGATTAAAGAAGGCGTTTTGCACTGTACTGTTGCTGAGTATGTTTCTGACAAGTACGGCATACGCAAAAATGGACGGGATTGATGTCTCCTCATGGCAGACAGGTATTGACATTTCACAGGTAGATTGTGATTTTGCTGTTACAAAAGCCACGGAAGGAACAAGCTATGTCAATCCGGATTGTGATCGTGTATATCAGCAGGCAAAAGCCCTAGGCAAAGAGCTTGGCGTGTATCACTATGCAAGCGGCGGTGATGCAATTGCAGAAGCTAACTACTTTGTAGACAACATTGCTGGGTATATTGGAGAGGCTATACTTGTGCTTGACTTTGAGGGCAGAGCGGCAAACCTTGGCCCGGCATGGGCGAAAACATTCCTTGACACAGTATACACACGAACAGGTGTAAAGCCGTTGATATACATGTCAGCGAGCGTAGTGTCAAGGTATGATTGGAGTCCGGTCAGAGCAGGAGACTACGGTTTATGGATTGCAGGGTATCCCAGAGGAAACGCCATATTCTATGGGTACAATACTGATATTGCAATGAACTATAACGCAGGAGCTTGGTCTGATTGCGTTGCTATGTACCAGTATACTTCAAGCGGAAGACTTTCCGGGTATTCTGGGAACCTTGACATGAATGTATTCTATGGAGATGAGGCTACATGGAACGCATACGCAGGCGGTGGAAACGCCGTGACTACCCCGAGTGAACCTGTAAATACTCCAGCAACTACATACACTGTGCGTAGCGGTGACTGCCTGTATAATATTGCATTGCGTTACGGTGTAAACTGGCAGGACATTGCTAACAGAAATGGTATCCATTCACCTTATATTATCTATCCGGGACAGGTACTTACTATTTCTGGCGGCGGAGTTACAACATATACTGTGCGTAGTGGCGACTGTCTGTCAACTATTGCCACAAGGTATGGGACAACATGGCAGAATTTAGCTAATATAAATGGGATAAGTAACGCTAATCTTATATATCCCGGGCAGGTGTTAAGAATAGCATAATTTACAGGAGGTGTAAATATGCCGTGGATAAGCGGGAACAGGTATCTGAGCATAGATGAAATGACAGTAAATGCTCAAGAGATTATGAACCAGTTAACGAGTAGAGGGTGGACTAAAAATGCCGTGGCTGGTATGCTTGGCAATATGCAATCTGAGTCCACAATCAATCCCGGCATATGGGAAAGCCTTTCTCCAAACGTAAATAGGGGATATGGTTTAGTTCAGTGGACACCTGCCACAAAGCTGATTTCATGGGCTGAGGGTCAAGGCCTTGATTATACGTCAGGTGATGTCCAGCTACAAAGGATAGATTGGGAGGTTGCTAACAATCAGCAGTGGATAGCTACATCACAATACCCTATGAGTTTTCAAGAGTTCAAGGTCTCAACCCTCACACCAGAATATCTGGCTCAGGTGTTCATAAGAAATTACGAAAGACCACTGAACCCTAATCAGCCGATAAGAAGCACGCAGGCTAGGTATTGGTATGACAATCTTGAGGGTAGCGGGTGAGCGTTTACCCCACGACTGTCGAAGACAGTCCCAACGTCTATGCTTAATAACAAGTATTGGTATGGCTCTAACCCGTTTTATCAGTCTGGATATGGACTCCCAAACTGTACCGCTTACGCTTGGGGAAGGTTTTGGGAAATAACTGAACAGGCAGGGGTGACAGGTGTGACCCCCAAACTTTCAACAGGTAACGGTGGGGAATGGTATGGATATACTGCGGACGGATATCCACGAAGCAGTGACCCGTCTCTTGGTGCTGTCATATGTTTTAGCCAGCCGGGTGAAGCAGGACATGTGGCCATCGTAGAGCAGATACTCGACAACGGAGATATAGTAACAAGTAACAGTGGATATTCACGAAACCCCGGAGGGTGGTTAGACAGTAAGTATTTCTGGACGGAGATTAACCCAAAAGACACGGGCTACAGGAGTAGTTGGGAGGTGTCTGGTGGATATGAGTTTCAAGGGTTTATCATAAATCCAGACGCTTGTTCCGGTCAATATCAGCCCGGAGCAAGAAAAAGAAAAATGCCACTTTACTTTTACCTTTTTCCGTGATACAATTAATAAAAAAGGAGGTACAATCATGGAGGAAAATGAAATGACTTTTGAAGAAGCATTAGGAATGATCGTCGATGCCATGCCTGACGTGGAGGGCCTAGAAGAAGCCTTTGACGTTGTAAGAGCGGCAGGAGCAAGAGAGACAAACACAGACAATGAAGACTACAAGACGATGTATGAAGACCTCAAGGAGAAATACAAGAAGCGTTTCAAGGAGGAAATCACAGCAGCGCCCGCTCCTGTTGCAAGGACAGAGCAGGTAAACAAAAAACTCACTGTAGAAGACCTTGATTTTGACGCAAGGACAGAGTAAGAAGAAAGGAGATAACAATGGCAGAAAAAGCAAAGGCTACTAACGCCAATATTTTGAATGCTGTCAGAAACACACTTTCCTATGAAGTGCAGAACCATCTTCCGGAAGTAACTTCTGACAACTTACAGCAAGTCTATAATGATATCCTTAACATTCAGCCGTTAAGAAATGAAATCGTTCCGGCCCTTGTACAGAGGATTGGATTACAGACCATCGAGAGCGTGGCTTGGAGAAATCCGCTTGCCCGCTATAAGAAAGACCCTATGAGATATGGGGCAACAGAAGAAGAAACATATGTGAACATGTGCAAAGGAAAAGTGTATGACTCAAGAGAGTCCTACGAAGCTGCTTTCCAGCAGTACCAGAGTTACATTATGTCCGTATTCCACAAAGTGAACTTAAAGTTACAGTACCCTGTTACAATCACTTTTGACAATCTGAGGAGCGCATTTACTTCTGAATACGGTATAAGAGACATGATGTCTGCAAAAATGGAGAGTGCTATAACAGGCGCTAACTGGGATGAGTACCTTGCTATGAAGGGGCTTATCGCTACTGGCTACGGTGCTGAGATGCTCCCGGCTGTGACAGTTGAAGCTGTGACAGATGAAGCCACCGCAAAGGCTCTTCTCACAGAAATCAAGGCGGCAGTTGGTGAGTTCCAGTTCCCGGAACCCGCTAACAATATCCTTGGAGCTACTTCATCCAGTAAGCCGGGAAATCTTATCTGGATTACAACTCCGAGAGTGAACGCTCAGATTTCCGTTGAAGCGCTTGCATACGCCTTCAATATGGACAAGGCTGACGTTGAAGTTTCTACGGTAATTGTGGACAGTTTCGGAAATGATGCCATACAGGGTGTACTCTGTGATGTACGTTTCTTTAACTGCCGTGACCAGTTCAGAGAAATGAGTGACCAGAGACTTGCTAATATCCTGTCTTGGAACTACTTCTATACAATGGTTGAGATGATTTCCCCGTCCCCGTTCTTCCCTATCCGTGTATTCACAACGGACACTGTCGCTGACACGGGTATAACTGTAACGGTCACTGGCGGTACTTATACACCGGGTACGACTGTTGAAGTTCCTTACACTGTGACAGGTGGGACTGGTACCTATCATCCAAAGCTTGTAACTCTGGAAGTAACCGCTGGTGCAACTTCTCGTGACACGTTTATCATTCCGGGCACTAACCTTTTACAGGTTGGAGCAGATGAAACTGGTAGCTTGACTGTGACTGGCACGTTCAGACCAGACTCAAGTATCACAGGTACCGGGGCATACACAAAGAAGGGTGAATAAAGGAGGTGATGGGCGGTGTAGAAGCCGCCCACTACATGATTAATATGCCATTACAGGGTGACATTGTTCCTAGGTCACCGCAAACACAGCTACGTTTATATAGTGGAGTGCCTTGGGATAACAGTTACCAGCATGTTAGACTTTACAATAACCATAATGACTTGCTTTCGCATCTTGAACAATGGAGGGTTACACCGTCAGCTAGGCTTGATAACCTTACGCCGATACGTGTAGGAGATTATGAAGTGCGTGTACCTTTTACAGAAATGTCTGCTCTGAATATTAACTATGTGGCTTTCCTAAATGCAGGGCTAACAAGTGAATGGGTCTTCTGTTTTGTTACGGACGTAAAGTGGAGGTCTGAGAACACGACAATACTTTCACTTGAACTTGATGTATTCCAAAACAATTTTTACAATGTAAATGTTAAACCGTGCTTTATTGAATATCAGCATATTCCAAGATCTGAAGACACGTATGGAGGAAACCTTATACCTGTTGACCTTGAAAGTGGGGATAACTATTGCGCAAGAACGCAGTTTCAAGCTTACCCACCGAAAAACATTTGCATGTATGTTACTGAAAGTTTAGACGATATTGGGAATGTAAAAGGCAGTATTGTAAATAATGTGTACAGGGCCGCAGAACTCATACATAACACAGTAGCTTCAAACATAAACACTACCATTGGGGACTATGTTAGAGCAGGAAAAGAAGACGCTATTGTTGCACTGTTTATGGCTCCAGACCTTTGTCTAAATGCTGAAACAAGTCCTGGCTCAGAAGAAGATAATATTGACGTGTCAGCCTTTGCCGCTACTCTTTTTGAGGGGTATGTCCCAAAAAATAAAAAAGTCTATAGCTACCCGTGGCTTTACCTATTAGTGGACAATAACGAGGGGACATGTAATCGGTATAATTTTGAGTATTCAGACGATGGCGACATGACACTGCGTTTTAGTGCTATAGGATGTCTTTGCACAAGCCCTCAGATTATGCTTGTCCCTAGAAATTATAATGGGTACTTTACGGCTTACCAAGACACAATGTCTATGACACAATTCCCGCAGTGTGCTTTTAACTCAGATGTATATTTAGCGTGGCAAGCTCAGAACAAAAATACTATTGCTTTGCAGAGAGAAAACGCAAATATTGGAGTTGTAAAGGGAGCAATACAGGCTGGAACAGGTTTGATCAATACGGTGGCCGGTGGAGTTGCCATGTATAAAACTGGCGGGCTAATGGGTGGAGATGCTATGTCTTCCGGAACAAGTCAAATGAACACGGGCGCACAGCAGATTTATAATTCACTGTATACTATACGGTCACTTGATGCTATGCAGAGAGATAAGGCTGTCATACCTCCAAATGTGCATGGTAAAGTTGTCACTGAAAATATCAATGCCGCCAGAAATCTAAACTCTTTTGAGTTCTACACTATGTGTTGTAGACGTGAATTTGCAAAGATGGCAGATGATTACTTTGAAATGTTCGGTTACCCTATAAATGAAATCCAAACTCCAAGACTAAACACACGTACATCTTGGAACTATATTAAAACACAGGGTTGTGGGTTTACAGGCAGAGTTGACTTGTCACAGTTAACATTGTTAAGAAATATATTTGACAATGGCGTGACATTATGGCATACTGATGATGTAGGAAATTATGGACTTGACAATAACTAGGAGGTGATAAAATGAAGAAAAACCCATGGAGGGTGTACGAAGACTTTCAAAAAAGCTGTCATGGGGATGGTTATGAAAGTCAGATGATAGACTTTCATAAAATAAAGACAATCTTCTTTAACAATATATACAACATATTCAACTCCAGATATATATGGGATGGACTTCCTCCGGAAATACAGCCATACTATATTGAGTCAACACTGTTCTGGAGAGCGTCCGGTGTGTTTATCTATGATGATGTCGCTGAGATGTATGCTTTTATGAAAGTTGCACTTCAAGGCATGCCAGATATTTATAACATACCAGAAGGGAGAACTGCCTTTGCACCTAATGGCTACATTGAAGAATACGGAAAAGAAGACTCAGTTATATTGTGGGATAATCCTGCCACCCTTCCGTTCTGCTATGAAGCTGAGATGTACGCTTGCAGGTTAGCTAATGTGTGGAAGACAAAGGATATCAACATATTTGCGCAGAGGACACCTGTAGTTCTTGTCTCGTCAAGTGAACAAAGACTTACATTCCAGACGCTTGGTGAACAGTATTCAAACTATGTACCTGTTTTAAAAGTTTCAGACAATGTTGATCTTGACAGGATAAAAGCTCTTGACATTGGCGCACCGTATATTGTTGACAAGCTTGAGGAAGAAATACGAGCTGTAAAAAGCTCACTGCTCACATCTCTCGGATATGAAAGTAATCCGATTGAAAAGAGAGAGCGGCTTGTGGTTGGAGAAACGCAGGGTAACAACGGGGAGACAGAAGCTAACAGGAATGTTGGACTTGACCTAAGAAAAAGATGTGCAAAAGCTATGAATGAGTTATGGGGGCTTAATGTTGACGTTAGATTTAACAGTAAACTTCCTTCTATGGTAAACGGTTTTATACCAGACTCATTTACTCAGACTGGCAAAATCGGAGAAGAAGGTGGTGAGATAGTTGAGTAAATACACTACCACTGTTAGAGAGATATGCGAGAGCTTTCTAACAGAAGAAGAAAAGTATAGTGATTTACCTGTGTATGATGTCATAAACAAGGTAAAAGCAAACTTCTTCAATTTCACTTTCCCTTGGTATAGTAATAACAACGAAGGAAAAGATGATTTTATGATCGCTTTCCTTGAGAGATATTACAATGATTATATAGGGTTCGAAACACTTGGAATGTGGAAGACATATTTCTCCGCAAAAATGTCAGCGGTGATGCCTTACTATAAAAAACTATATTCTGCGTTGTCTTCTGGAGATGATCCATTTTATAACGTGGATGTACACCACGACACAAACGAAAAAGAGACAAGGGATACAAGTGACTCATATAATGATACCGCTGTGTCAAATACACAGACTGATACCAATACACAGGATATCCATTCAGATAATCCGCAGGTAACAGTGGCCACAAATGATTATGCGTCTACTATGGACAGGGGCGAAGGGGTTACAAATAGCCACGGTACAGGTGATGCTACTCATATTGGCAATGAAAACGTAGACAGAGAAAGGGGTGAGCAACGCCATGAATACGGGATAAGAGGTAAGACAAGAGCGCAACTTATTGATGAGTACAGGGGACAGATTGTCAATATCAACAGAGAATTGATTGACATGTGTTCTACTCTGTTTCTTGGTGTATGGTAAAGGAGGTGCTATATGAGTGATACAGAAGTATTGTTAAAACCTAGCATGTGCATTGGGCTATGTGATGTGCCATCAGTGTACAGCAATAAGCAGTCATATTATGAAGTACTTTGCTACATTAACTATAAGATTAATGAGTGTATTGAAGCTATCAATGGTTTTACTGATGCTTATAAAGAGTACACCGACCAGGAAATCGCAAAGCTGAAAGAGTATGTTGACGGGCTTAACAGCGACATGAAAGAATACGTTGACGGGCAGGTTGCTACTCTTAATGAGAAGATTGACGATAACTATAATACTCTTGATAGTAAGATAGATAGCGTCAAGCAGGAATTGCAGGATAACATTGATACTCTTACTAATTTAGTCTATGAACTTAATCATAAAGTTTATAACTACATTGAGACAGAAATCAATAAGTTATACAAGTACATAGACACATATGCTTGTAAGAATATGAAATGTTTAAATCCCACAAATGGGTTGTACGAAAGTATTTGCAAAATACTTTCTGATATCTGGGATAAGTTAAGGTACTGCGGGATTACATGTCAACAGTTCGATGATGCTGGACTTACGTGTAATGGCTTTGAAAGCCTTAACTTTGATTGCACAGAATTTGACTTGTATGCAGGTTGTATTTTACACAAGTCACCTAGGTTCTACATGCATGACCCATTTACTGGTGACTATGTTTTTTACCAGAATGTTATTTATGAGTTGTACGATTTACATCGTAACAATCCTATCACAGCACAGGAGTATGATAATTTACAGCTCACAGCAGAAACATATGACAGTAAAGAGCTTACAGCGTTTAATTATGATAATAACGCGAAAACTCTTCTGGCGGCATAAAGGAGGTGTTATATGGCAGCCACAAATAAAACAGAGCATTATGAGTTACCTATTTTTGTTACTTCGGACATACCAACATGGCTGGGTGATTGGAACACTGCAATGGGTGATATTGATGAGGCGTTATATACGCTTTCACAGAATACAGCAGATGTAACAAAGTCGTATGTTGACCAGCAGGACAATGCGCTTGATGAAAAAATAACTGGTCTTACAAAAAGAGTTTCAACTCTAGAAACGGAGGGTGATACTCTTGATGGTAAAATAACTGGTCTTACAACAAGAGTTTCAACTCTAGAGACGGAGGGTGATACTCTTGATGGTAAAATAACTGCTCTTACATCAAGAGTTTCAACTCTAGAAACGGAGAACGAAACTCTTACATCAAAAGTTTCAACTCTAGAAACGGAGAACGAAACTCTTACATCAAAAGTTTCAACTCTGGAAACAACGGTTTCTCAGTTACAGGCGGCTATGAAGAATATGGTGAAGTATTCAGAGTCCAACAGTGGTATCACTGCTGGTCAGTATGAAAATCTTGGTTTATATGCCAATGAATAATAAGGAGGTATTTATATGAGTTCTACAAACAAAACACCTAACTATAAATTATCACAGTATGTAGGTACAGACAAGCCGACATATCTCGGAGACTACAACGGAGATATGTTGAATATTGATACGCAGATGAAGGCGAATGCCGATGCCGCTACTAATGCGGAAGCGAGTGCAGGGGAAGCTGTTACTAAGGCTGAACAGGCGCAGACAAAGATTGATAGTATTGATAAACGTGTATCTTCTGCTGAGACAAACATTACACAGTTACAGACAACAGTGCAGTCTCAGGGGGAAAATATCACACAAATTTCAAACACTGCGAACAATGCTCAGACTAGTGCTACGGCAGCTGCCAATAAGGCGGATAGTGTTGAAAAGGAGTTAAACAATTTTGGGAAATGGAGCGGCCAGCTAAACCTTGAAGCTTTTGATGTGTCAATGATAAGGTCAATATTAAAAGGAAACTATAACAATGATTTAAACTTACTTTCTATATACGGGACATGGTCTTATTCAGCCCCGCAGACAGGCTCTCACAAGATAGGTGCTCTTCCTTCTTCTATACCCGCACCTAAGGAAAACAGGACTGTGTATGCAGCTTGTACTGTAGTAGGTAATAATACAGGAAATTTGCAGGTGACCTCAGATATTATTATCGGAACCGACAGATCAATTACAATTAACTATAGCGACGGTGCCGTATATAAAGGATACGGCGGTGCTATTAATGTAATGCTGTGCACAGAAAATTGGAATGATTAAAATTACAGCGTGGGTGGTGCATAACCCACGCTTTTTTTGGTGCAGTTTTATAACTGTCTCTTATACACATCTCCGAGCCCACGAGACGGAGCTACATC
>OBIX01000297.1_pt1 | contig 12010 bp, 9 predicted proteins | sample 1496251 | NCBI WGS metagenome assembly OBIX01 (sample SAMN05065742, study PRJEB22554) | human gut metagenome | biome: ENVO:2100002; feature: ENVO:00000062; material: ENVO:00002003 | host: Homo sapiens | place: USA | reverse complement strand
TCGACTAGTCGTCGGCAGCGTCAGATGTGTATAAGAGACAGGCTGAAAACGGTTGCCGACAAGTACCAAGTTACTTTGGTTATGCTCAATGAATTACATCCGAAATTAGCGATAACTGTTGGAGCATACGAAAAGCTGGTTGAAACAGTCGGAGTGGATTCCACGCTGGCCGTCTTCAACCGACAGGTCAAGACAGTGAAAGAAAAGGAGAAAAAATCCGAGCAGAGATAAAAGTTATTGAGGGTGTATCACAGTGAATGATGCACCCTCAATAATGTTGTAATCAAACGTTACTGATTTTCGTCATCCGAATCCGCATAAAGTTCACATTGGCGAATAACTGTTTCAAGTGCAGCTTCCTGTTCTTCGGGTGGGTATTTATACTTTTTGAGTAGTCGCTTCACCATGGAACGCATCTTGGCACGAGCCGATTCTTTCTGTCGCCAATCAATTGTTTTACTACTACGCAGGGCTTCGGTCAGTTCTTTGGCCATAGCTACCAGTTGGTCGTTTTCGTAGAAGTCACGGACGGCTTGCGGTTTCGTCAAGGCATCGTAAAACGCTTGTTCTTCCTCGTTCAGCCCCAATTCAGACGCTTGTTCCGCATTGGTCCTCAATTCCTCCGCCATTTTCAGCAATTCTTTAATTACTTCCTCGTTGGAAATCAAGCCGCGCAAGTATTCGGCAAGTCGAGCATCGAGCATTTCGCTGAATTTCTCGGCTTCGACCATTCTCTTTTTAGCGTGCTTCTTGATATGTTCTTCGAGTAGCCGTTTGAGTAGTTCGAGGGCGAAGTTTTTCTCTTTCATTTCGGCTATCTCTTTTAAGAAGTTCTCATCGAAAAGAGAAAACTCAGAGCCTTTGGTGTTGAGTATTTCTATCACACCGTCTGCCTTGATTGCCACTTTGAGCAACTGCGTAATGCGCTCGTCTATGATTTTTCGGGTAATCTTCTTATTGCCCGACAGACGCAAGAGCAATGTCCTCACCGCTTCAAAATAGGCTTCTTCGTAGCGTTCAGCAGGAGTCAGCAAACTGCGACAAAGCGAAGCGGCTTGCGCCAAGCGTTTGCTTTCTTCCATGAAGACTTTCTGCGCTTCGGCTGGAACGGCATCCACTAAAATGATGTTGCCGTTTTCGTCGGTTTGTGTGGTAGATTCTGATGAAACAAGGTTATTTTTGTCGAGCAACACGTTGACACCGCCTCTGATGAGGTTCGCACGTTGCAAGTTGGAACAATCGGAAAAGGCGGAATAATCGTAACCGTCCATACATTCACGGCAACGATTGAGGGCAGCGACAAATTGCTGGTATGCGGTGGTCTTGATATTCGGGTCGCCAAAGCGTTTCTTGTCGCGCCCGGTATAGTCGTGCATGGCTTTTTTCAGAGCCTTGGCAATGCCGATGTAATCCACCACCAAACCGCCGCTCTTTTCGGGGAATACACGGTTTACTCGTGCAATGGCTTGCATGAGGTTATGCCCCTTCATCGGTTTGTAAACGTACATGGTGGCAAGTGAGGGCACATCAAAGCCAGTGAGCCACATATCCACCACAATAGCGATTTTGAGCGGTGAGTTGTTGTCCTTGAATTGGCGAGCCAACTCCTCTTTTCGTGCGCCCGACCCGATGATGTCGTTCCATTCCACGGGGTCTTGGTTGCCTTGGGTCATCACCACTCCGATAATGTCTTTCCACTGGGGGCGAAGCTCTACCAGCTTTTTGTAGATGTCTATGCCCGTGGCACGGTCTATCGCCACAATCATAGCCTTACCTGTAAGCAGGTCGGCGCGGTTGTTTTCGTAGTGGTCGATGATGTCCCGGCAAAGCGTGTCGATAGTCTGCGGAGCTGACAGCAGGGCATGAAGCCGTGCGTTTTCATCTTTGGAGCGTTTGATGTCTTGTTCTTCCGCTCCTTCTTCCGCCAGTTTGTCGTACTCGTCATCAAGCAAACGGAGTGTATTTTCGTCCAAATCCAATTTCACCAGACGGCTCTCGTAATAGACGGGCACGGTTGCACCGTCTTCAACAGCTTGGGTCATGTCATAGATGTCGATGTAGTTGCCGAAAACCTCCCTCGTGTCGTTGTCGTCTTGTTCGATAGGCGTACCTGTAAAACCGATGAACGCCGCATTGGGCAGAAGTTTACGCACGATAGCCGCAAAGCCGAGTTTTAGCTCACCCGTTTCCGTGTCAACCTTAGTTTTGGTGTTTGATTGTGTGCGGTGGGCTTCATCGCTAATCACAATCACATCGGAGCGGTTGGTGATAAGTTGTTCGCGGTCTTTGAACTTTTGGATATTGGCAAAGATGATGCCGTGGCTCTTGCGCTTTTCAAGTAGTTCGTAAAGGTGTTCGCCATCGGTAGCCTTGACGGGCTTTTGGCGCAGGTAGTCGCTGCAAGCGGCAAAGGTACTGTGCAGCTGGTCATTCAGGTCAAGGCGGTCGGTCAGCACAAGCAGGGTTGCACTCAACAAATTCTTCAGGAGTTGGTGAGCATAGAACACCATCGAAAGGCTTTTGCCCGAACCTTGCGTGTGCCAGAACACACCGATTTTGCCGTCATTGCGTTGCAGGGCTTTCTTAGTGCAGTCGAGGGCTTTCTTTACGGCAAAATATTGGTGGTAGCCAGCCAGTATGCGTGCCTTTTTATCCACACCCATAGTAAGGGTAAAGTCGGCGATAATATCTATAAACCGATGCTTGGCGAAGATGCCGTTGAAAAAAGTTTCAAAGTCGGCAAATGCCGTACTCTCATAACTTCCGTCCGTGGTTTTCCACTCCATATATCGGTCGAGTGGAGCGGTAATAGTGCCTACACGGGTGTCTGCCATATCGCTTATCACAAGCATTTGACAAGCGGTAAAGAGTTGCGGAACGATGCGCATATAGTTCTGCAACTGCTGGTGGGCTTCCTCTGAGTTGGTGATTTCGCGCGAGGGCGATTTCAGCTCGATAACAGAGACGGGCAGACCGTTAAGGAATACCACGATGTCAGCTCGTTTGGTGGATTTTCCATTAACTACCGTCCACTGGTTCACTACCATAAATCGGTTGTTGTCAATGTTGGCGGTGTCCATTATCTTGATATGGTCGCTGCGAAGCGTGCCTTGGGTGGTCTTGAACGTAACGTCCAACCCGTTTTGCAGCCAGTCGGTAAAAGTAACATTTGCGCTTACTAACGGCTGACTGAACAACTCGCGTATTTGGCGGATTGCTTCATCTACGGCAGCGGTTTTGTCAGCTCCGTTGATAGCCAACATTGCTTTGCGCAATACTCCCGGTATGGTAGCATCGGTAAGCTCTCGCCCGGTGTCGGCTTCAAGGTCAGGACCATAATGATATTCATAGCCCATCTCCTTGAACAAAGAGATTATCGATTGCTCGTATGAATCTTCTGTAAAATGGAATGTATTAAGCATAATAGGTTGGGATTAAATTATCATTTATCCGGCGGTTCAGCTCGATTTTGGAGTCGAGAGAGGAAAGAACGGAGGCTATGGCTTTTTGAGTATCAATCTTAGGATAGTCGATTAGGATTTCTTTCAGTTCTGACTGCTTGATACCAGTTACTGTTGTACCAGTTTCTCTCGCTTTCAGCCTATTTTGTCCGATATTTGACAAAAAGAAATATTTTAGATATGTATTATCCAAAACTCCTTCTTTACCTCGTAGGCAGACTATTCTTTGTGCTAAAGCTATTTTCTCATCCGTTAATTGTGCGACTTCGCCTAATGGAGCTTCTGTCGTAAGAACAACGTCTCCCACCTGCGGAAACCCTCTAACCATCCAACCATTATAATCTTCTGTCGGAAGAAATTCAGTAGGAGTATCTATTCTTCCATTTTTGACTATTTTAGCTGTAATTAAAGGGATACCACAATCAACTTTATTGGGTGTCTTACCACGATAATCAATCAAGGTATCTAAAATATCTATAAGTCTATCCTGTCTCCACTGTTCCATAAAAATATATCTAACTATGTGTTAAAAAGATATTGTTCTGTAAACTTAATATAGATTTCAAATTGTTTTGCATCGTCATTATTTATAAACGAGATTGTTCGATACTCTATATCTTCTATGTTACTTAGAACATAATTTTGTTTGTCTTCATTATTTCTTGTTCCAGCACCGTGTGGCTTAGGTAATAACGATGTCATCCTATATGCCAAATGTTTACTGGTTCCAAATAAAACATATCTATTAGTTTTCTTGTTCCTAAGCTGATACACTCCGCTTCCCAATGGGGCATTTATGTATTCTCCTTTTCTCGGGTCTGGAAAAGATTTCCAATCACTCCATCCAGTATTATATGTTTCTTTCCATTGTTCCATAAATGAGAATTTAGCTGTTTAAATCGTTCGTTTTTACTTCCCAAAAGCCGTTCCTTTTGCCGTTTTTACGCTCAATGATGCCTTTTTCGGTCAAATTTACGGTAATGGTCTTAACTGTTCTCTCAGATTTGCCTATATGCGCAGCGATTTCTTTTTGCGTAGCTTTAGGCTGTTCTCGCAAGAAGTTCAGCACGGCAATTTCTTCTAAAGTGCAACTCAAAGTGCAAATATTGCACTTTGGAGAGGTTTCTTTTGTCGTGTTTGCACTTTGAGTGTCTTGGGCAGAAAGTTCTTGCACAAGCATTGCTCGGTTCTTCAGTTCGTTATGCTCGGAAAGAATGAGGTTTCTAAAGAACGCTTCAATATATTCGGTAGTAGCATAAATTCCTTTGCTTAAGTTGTTATAATTTGCTCGAACCAAAGCGTTGCGGAAATACCAAGAATGATTGGCAAACGCCTCATTACTGATGTCGAAGCCAAACGTGCGCAGATATTTGATTGTAAACACAGCCGTTGTACGGGTATTCCCCTCTCCGAAAGCGTGAATCTGCCAAACCCCGGAAATAAACTTGGCGATGTGTGTGATAGCATCGTTGATGTTCAAATCCTTGTAGCTAAAATTCTTTTCCTGCATAAAATCGTAATCGAGCGTTTCTCGTATGCTGTCAGCACTGGCATAAAGTACGGTTTCGCCTTTCAGCACCCATTCCTTTTTGGTGATATTATAATCTCTGACCTTTCCTGCAAATTTATAGATGCCTTGGAATAGGCGGCGATGAATGGTGATATACTCAACAGGCGAAAATGTAAAAGTTTTCTCTGATAGTATTTCGGCAATACGAGCTGAAACTTTATCGGCTTCTTCCGTTCTGTCTTCAATGTCAGCCCTAATGGTTTTTGATTGATAATAACTATCTATAAGTTGTTTGGCTTCTTCAATAGTTATATCGCCCTCAATATGCTGGCGTGCCGTTTGTATCAGATACTCTGAAGGCTTCAAATCGTCCACCGCCTGCAATCCGATGGCTGTTTGCCAAGCATAGCCTTTTTCTCTTTTCTGAGGCTCACCTTGTCTTATATATTCTTCAAAGTCATTCATCATTCAATGCTTTTAGCTGTTTAAATCGTTGATTTTCAGTTCGCCCGACATTAGTTTCGGAAGAAGTGTATCGCGAAGGCTAATAAGCCTGTCATTTTCTTGTAATAACTCTGCCATCCGCTTATAATAAGAGGCAAGTACCTCATCCATCATTTTTGATTCAGAATCGGACGGTTTTCTTATCTCAAAATCAGGCAATGCTTTCTTGCTAAGATGAAGTACGGTCGTTCCGTTTACATACCCAAGGCTATGCCCCTTAAATAGCTTATTTCTTAGCATTGCTGCAAGTAAAAACCTATAAGGGAATGTTTCTTTGGGTAGGACTTTTACCAAGTCCATTGAGAAGATAATGCTATCATATTTACCACAAGTAAGTAATAATTCAGCATTACCAATCACATCTGCATTTTGGGTAAGGTCGGTATGCGCAACTAAAATATCGAATAAATTAGCATAATGGCATTCTTTAAGTTTTGCAGACGGATTAATTCCCTTAAAACCATCAGCTTTAAAGCCACCATTTCGCCCAAAGTTTTTTATGGTTGCCATGGCTATATTTGAGCAATCGGTCAATTCTTCGCCTGTATATGAATATCCACCAACGAAAGAAGCCACTTCTGACAATGACGTTTCTTCCAAATTAGGATTGGAATTATCCACGAACCACGACTTGAACAACGCTTGCGCCTGCTGCTCTAAATTATCATTTATACGTTTATTTAATTGAATTTTTGCATCAAAGCTGAAAAGTATTTTGCCAATAGTCTTTTGTAAATCATAACTTGGTATTTTAATACTCATTCTATCCAACATTTCATTACTTAAACTGGCTCTTGTTACCATGTTAGACATAGATGTAACTTGATTTCTAAAAATAGCACTTCTGAAAAAATAGGCAGAGAAAATTGAATCAATCTTGATTTTTCCATTAGGACGAAGTCTTTTTGTAAAACCATTATAAGTAGCATTTGGATAATCTTTTAGTGCAACACAACTATATGCCAGTTCATTTTGTGTTTCACTGGTACGAGTCAGGAAAACATCCCCTTCTTTTACCGAGAATTTTTCTCTTTCTTTTTTTGATGACTCAACTAAATCATCTAGTGTATTGGGTAAGAAATGATTCTTGAAAACAGTCTTGAATGAAACAAAATCATAACCATGTCCAAAGAATTTGCCTCCTTTGGATAAGCCGTTATTGAAATCAAATATTTCTCCTAATTTATATTCTTTCCACTCTTCCATAAATGAGAATTTAGCTGTTTGTTTGACCATCTAATTTAGCCTCTATTTCCTTAATAGACGGCATTGTACCTTCAACTTTCTCTGGATAGAGCTTTTCAAGCTCAAATTCGGATATTCCCAATGGGAGATTACTGCCCTCCAAAGCATATTGCGCAAGAAGAGAATCCTTTTGTCGGCAGATGAGCAAACCAATTGTAGGATTGTCTCTTCCCTCTTTTTTAAGGATATGGTTACAAGCCACAACATAACCGCTCAACTGCCCAAGGTCTTGAAAGTCAAACTCACCGATTTTTACTTCAATCACCACATAACACGACAGTTTCAGATTGTAGAAAAGCAAATCGATGAACTTCTCTTTTTGCCCTATCTGAAGCCGAAACTCTTTGCCCACGTATGCGAAACCTGTACCCAGTTCCAATAAGAATTGGGAAATGTTGCCAAGTAGCGCATCTTTGAGTAGCTGCTCATTATACTGACCTTTTATACCTGTAAAGGCAAAGTTGTATGGATCTTTGGTCAGTTCTTGTGCGAGGTCGCTCGTTTCATCAGGCAATGTACGTGTGAAATTTGTCAATGCCTTACCCTCACGCTCATACATGCCTGAATCCAAAAAATTGAGCATCACATCGCGACTCCAGCCTTCTTGTATGGTCTTTCTCACATAATATATAGCCTTTGCAGGTTCTTTGCTGCATTTATCTATTAAGTAGCGGTGATGCCCCCAAGGTATTGAGAACAAATCAGAATATAAATCTTCCACAAGTTGTGGAAGATTTACATTTTCAGATTCTTCCACAACCTGTGGAAGAATTGCTATATATTGACTATAAAGGACATAAAATCGTTTCGCATAGCGGATTGATGTCTCAGAAAGTCCTTCGACATCAGGCATTTCATGGCGCAAGTCACGGCTTAGTGTAGCGTAGAACTTGCTGCCGTATTTGTTGTCTGCTTGTTGCTCTTCAATGTCTTTACCGAGTTCCCAATAATAGCGAAGCAATTCTTTGTTCACTTTTATTGCAGCTTTGATTTGGCTACCACGATAACGCTTTACAAGTTCTTTGACCCATAAAGTATAATCTCTATCCAATATGCCGATTGATTTATCCATAATTATTTCTCTGTTTCTATTTCACTATTTTTTAATTCGCCTGACATTAGCTTCGGAAGAAGTGTGTCTCGAAGAGAAGCCAAACGTGAGACCTCAATACCATTTGCTTGTTTCGTTGAAAGAAGATCAGATACAACTGAATTAAATTTTGATACAACTTCTTTCGTAGGAATAACAAATGATTCTCTCTCAATCAAACTATTGACGTTAAGATTCTTTAGTCCATTTGAACCATTCTCATAAATAAACATTACCCTTAAATCATAAAGGTATTGCCACAAAAGATAAAAGAACATTGAATAATCCTCTTTTATCTCCAATGACTTACAAAAGTTTGTACATATCAAGGCATTGCCACAGTCTGCAACAAAAGCCCTATCAACTAACACAATACGACCTGTCGATTGTGTGGGCGAGCCTCCTGAAATTTCCACAACAACATTTCCATCGCAAAGGGATTTATCGTTAAAATTCTTTTCTAAAATGTAACGGATTGGCATTTTACCTTTATTACCTTCTTTTATGTCTGGGAAATCTGCGCCTCGCATACAAAATGTTTTCTTTGTGTAGTTTCCTGTTGGCTCATCTTTACCCCAATCGCCAGACTTAACCTTTTCAACAAGGTATTCCAATGGTTTTATTTTCCAAGCTTTCGGTATCATTCCAAGCTCAGAATCCACAAATTCACCATCCTTGAACGGCTCAAAATCCACGAACCACGCCTTGAACAACGCCTGTACCTGCTGCTCTAAATTATCATTTCCGCGCTTGATTTTTGGGAAATATATGCTTCTGCCATATGACGAACAAACCCACATACTAATTGATGAATTTGCGGTGAGAGAGTTTAACATTGTTTTGATTCACCATAGCATAGTGCATGGTGGTGTCAATCTTGACATGACCGAGCAACCGTTGCACTTGTTCCACAGGCATACCTTTGTCGATAGCCATAGTAGCCAACGTGCGGCGGAACTTATGAGGATGAACACGCACAATCTTTGCTATGCGACCGATTTTGCGCAACCGGGTTTCCACACCCGATATTTCCAAGCGTTTATGAGGTTTTGCCAATGAGACAAAAAGAGCCTTGTTGCGGTCTTTGCGAGAAGCTAAGTATTGCTGCAAGTGAATCTTTGCACGGGCATTGAAGTAAACGATACGTTCCTTGTTACCCTTACCGAAAACAATACATTCTCGCTCGGTGAAGTTAATGTCTTCACGGTTGAGTTTCACTAATTCGCCCACACGCATACCAGTAGATGCAAGCAAATCAATAATGGCAAGGTCACGGATTTGAGTGCAGTTGTCACGAAGCTGCTCAATGTTTTCATCACTCAACACTTCCTTGACTTGCGTTCCGGTCTTTACCTTGTGAATCCTACGGACGGGACTTTTCACGATGTAGTCTTCTTCTTCAAGCCAAGCGAAAAACGAAGAAAATATCCGGCGGATATTATCAATTGTAACTTTGCTCGATTTATTTTTCCGTTGAAATACGGCAAGGTAGGCTCTGATGTCCTCGGTGGTGTAATCGGTTACCTTTTTAGGCATCTTCTTGAACAACTGCCGGATAGTAGAACCGTAGTATTTGATTGTAGGAGTGGTGCAGCCCTCCACTTGCTTTGCAGACAAGAAGATGTCAAGCAAACGGTCGTTAGACGCTGCGTTTTCGTGCAGGGTCTCGCCGTCTTCGGTAATAGTGTAGCCGCTCACAATCTGGAGCAATACACTATTAAGGTGAGCTACTTGTTCAAAACTTAACACTTCTGCCATTGCGGTGCTGATTTCTTGGATTAATTTTTCTTTCATATTCTTCGTTATTTAGAGTGAATCTAACGAAGAGTAGAAGTTTTTTACTTGATGGTAAAACCTATACTTGCCAACTGTTTGCGGATTTCATCTTCAAGAGTATGTGATTGGGCGAACAAGTCCGAAAGCTCGGAAGTGAGGCGTTCCATCTTTTCTTGGAATGGTTCACCATCATCCTCCACCTCTGCGATGCCTACGTAGCGTCCGGGGGTAAGGATGAAGTCTTGTTTTGCTATATCCTCAATAGAGGCAATAGCAGAGAATCCTTTTTCTGTTTCAAGCGCTCCGGCACGGAACTTCTCAAAAGTTTCTGCAATGCGTGCAATATCGTTGCCGTGGTCTTCGGCTTCCTCACCACAGGAAAGTTCGCGATGTGTGCGGTCTTTCATATAGCCCATATTGCGAGCATCAATGAAAAGAGTCTTGCCCGGTTGTGCCTTCTGTTTCGTCAAAAACCAAAGACAACAAGGTATCTGCACGTTGTAGAACAACTGCGAAGGCATGGCAATGATACCTTCCACGAGGTCGGCATTTACTATATTTTTACGAATATCCCCCTCTGTGCCTTGCTGTGAGGAAAGCGAACCATTAGCAAGAACAAGCCCGATATGCCCGTCATCTGCCAAGTGATAGAGCATGTGCTGCATCCATGCGAAGTTGGCGTTGCCTTCGGGTGGTATGCCGTATTGCCAACGTGGGTCATCACGGAGTTGGTCGCCGCCCCATTTGGAAATGTTAAACGGAGGATTTGCCATTACAAAGTCCGCTTTGAGAAAAGGGTGTTTGTCATCGTGGAAAGAATCACCGAAGCTGTCACCGAAGTTGGCTTCAATGCCGCAAATGGCAAGGTTCATCTGTGCCAATCTCCATGTGTTGCTGTTCAGTTCCTGCCCGTAAACGGATATTTTGTTGATATTACCTTGGTGGCGTTCAATAAACTTACTACTCTGCACAAACATACCGCCCGAACCACAAGCAGGGTCAAAGATTTTACCCTTGTAAGGCTGGATAACTTCGACTATGGTACGAACCACGCAAGAGGGCGTGTAGAACTCACCACCTTTCTTGCCTTCTTCGCGAGCAAATTCTCCAAGGAAATATTCATATACACGTCCGAGTACATCACGAGCTTCCGTTCCTGTGAAATGTAGGTTGTTCTCAAAAATATCAATCACATTACCAAGACGGCGTTTGTCAAGTTCAGGGCGAGCATAGTTTTTAGGGAGAATACCTTTGAGTTGCTTGTTCTCTTTCTCCAACGCTTCCATTGCCGCATCCACGACAACTCCAATTTCAGCAGTCAGTGAGGCTTTCACCACTTTATCCCAACGGGCGTCAGCAGGAACGAAGAAAATGTTGTCACCGATATATTCATCCGGATCTTCTTCAAAACCATCGCCCTCTGCCACAAGTTCATCGTGCTTGACTTTGAAGCAGTCATTGATATATTTTAGAAATACCAGACCGAGTACAACACTTTTGTACTCGGCTGCATCAAGATTGCCACGCAGCTCGTTTGCTGAATCCCACAGTGTTTGCTCAATGGTTTTCTTTGTTGCTTCCTTTGCTTTCGCCTTTTTCGCCATAATCTATATTAAAACAAAACTCCTACGCTATCCCTGCGAGGCTGACCAAAGCCTATAAGACAGCGAAGGAGTTTCGGATATTGTTCTATTATTTATTCTTCAGGTCATTAGCGCAGTTGCGTTTAGAGTACAAAGGTAATGCTTTTTCTTGGATTTTCTTGCGTAATCCAAGAAAAAGTATATAAGCACACGGAAGCTAAAGTTTAAACAGATTGAACATTGACTACAGATGTGACATTTTGGCAGCAGCTTGGCTAAATTACGCTCTTGGTATGGTGTTTGCCTTATGTGAAACAGTAATTTAAAACGAACAAAAATGAATAAAAGAGTTTATATTAGTGCAGATTATGATGAGGGTAGCGGTGATAGAAATGTAGTTGAGGAACTTAATAAATGGGGCACTGACAATTATCACAAAGTTGATTTTGTTGATATGGCAAAGGTTGTGTCTGGTAGTGTATCTGAAAATTCCGATTGTCGAAAATGTGATTTGAAATCTGAATTTAACAGCCAAATTAATGCTTCTTCAGCAGTTATTTTCGTCATAGGTGACAAAACAGCAAGTCGTACTGCTGGATCTGGATGCGAAAGAATGTACAAGGAGTGGTTTCAATGCAGTTGTGCTCCATACAAGCATAATTCCAGCGGCTTAAAAAGCTGCAAACATATAAGCACATCCCCTTCGGATCCAAATGGCGATTTTGGTTGTATTAATTCATGTTCATATCTTCGCCATGAATTTGAACAGGCGAAAAAACGATGCAAAAAGATTATAGCTGTCTCTTATACACATCTCCGAGCCCACGAGACGGAGCTACAT
>OBIX01000277.1_pt1 | contig 12573 bp, 7 predicted proteins | sample 1496251 | NCBI WGS metagenome assembly OBIX01 (sample SAMN05065742, study PRJEB22554) | human gut metagenome | biome: ENVO:2100002; feature: ENVO:00000062; material: ENVO:00002003 | host: Homo sapiens | place: USA | reverse complement strand
GGTGCACTCCTCAGCGGTCTGCTTGCCCTTGCGCAGCTCCACCATGGTGTTGACCATCTCATCGAAACCGGCATAGTTCTCGGGGTCGATGATCTCGGCAGCGGAAATATCAAAGTTACCGGCGGCAGCAGCAGCCTTGCACTCAGCCTCGTTGCCCACCATGACGACCTTCAGCACGCCCTCGGCCAGCAGCTTTGCAGCGGCCTCCAGAATGCGGGGATCATTGCCCTCGGTGAAAACGATCGTCTTAGGATTTGCCTTCAGCTGTGCTACCAGCGGTGCAAACATATCAGCCATTGTGATTACCTCCGAATTTACTTTCCAATATTCACATCCAGATATCTGTTGGACACAAGGATGCCTTTCTCTTTTATTCTAGCACATACGGCAAAAAGTTCAAGACAAAATTGGCTTTTTGTGCTACAATTTTTGCCTCACGCATCATCGTTATTTTCCTGCCAAAGTAGTAAAACACGCCCTGCGTATTCCTTCACAATTTCCCGTAATCCACCTTCCACAAATTTCAATTTTAAGCTATGCACTTTTCATCCACGATTTTTCTTTTTTAAAATGCAGAAAGCTCCAGTCAGTTCATATATTTTTTGCGTTAAAACGCAAAAAAGAGCCGTCCTCCCGATTCTTCGAGAGAACAGCTCCATAGTATTGGCTTTATAAATATCAGATAGAAATGGTGTTACACAAACCCCGTACCGTTGAATTTTGCTCGTATTATCGATATATTTTTGCCAAAAAATCCACCCAAACAATGCTCCGTCCAAATCCATTCGCCATCTATCGAGTCCAGTTCTCTTGTTGATTATCAATCTTCTTATAATATCGCATTTCCTCTAAAAATAAAAGTCCCTGTAACTTTCGCTCACGGCTCCCACTCAGAGCCATAAACGATCGTTGCAGGGGCTTTCTTCATCTTACCGGTCACTCCATTTTGAGTTATACAGACAGTTCCTGCCTTCGGTGAGTGCCAGATGAATTATTTTCAGGCAGTGCAGAAGAAACATTCAGCGTTGGATACGTGTGTGGACCACGTTTTCCGCTCCTGCCCTGCCCAAAATATCATTTTTACTTCCCGCTCTTTGCCTTCAAGCGGTCATACTCCTTGTCGGCCGCAATGGCTTCCTTCGTAAAGGAGTTGTTCTTCCACCATGCGACAAGTGCCGCAATGGTCGTGATGCCAGCCGTCACCAGCTGCTCCACAGTGGTGCTCTCGATGGGCAGAGGGCTCTTGCCCATGGCGCTCAGCATCTGGTTGGTCAGAGCCAGCAGCAGAACGGCGGTACGTGCAATGGTGCCTGCAGTAATGTTGAAATTCATACGTTGCTCCTTTCGTGTTCGTATTCATGTACTTCGATGTCGGACATTCTGTGGTTCAACACCTGAATGTCTCTCTGGATGACCGGGATCTTCTCCGCAAAACCGTTGTGCTTGCGGACCTCCCGGGTCAGCTCCTCAATTTTGTATTCCATTACGGCATTGGAACGCGAGTTTGCGATCAGCACGCCGATCAGGGTCACAACACCGCTGAGGATGGCGGCAATGATGCTTTCCATCGGCGCTCACCCCTTCCATCGGCTCTTGGCTTTGCGCACGTCCACATGCACCCAGCCGTTGGCGCGTCCAAGACCGGGCGGGTAAATGCCGCAGCCACCGACGTTGCCCAGCAGTTTGTCCGCGTAGGCATACACCTGCTCCACGCTGATGCCCTGCACCTGAATGTCTGCCGCCTTGCCGTACAGATGCTGGCTGAACTTTGCGGCATTCTTCTGCTTTGCGTTCCAGCTTGCCGTGCGGAACCCACTCGTGATGGTCACAGGCTTGCCAAAGTGCGTACGGATCTTCTCCAGCACCTCCACAAGCGCCGTGTCAATGAACACCGGGTCGCTGCCGTCACGGCAGTAGAACTCGCGCACCTTGAAATGCTCCGAGAGCTTTTCGTTTCCATTTTTCAAAATGGAGTACGCTTCCAAACTCAAATATCATCCTTCCTTTCATCTTCCAAGCCGGAATGCTCCTTCTACCCGTTTCAGTGGCTTTACCTCCACAGGCAGGATATCTGCACACAGCATCGCCGCCACCGGCTTTGCTGCAGCATGCGCTGTGATCTTGATATTTCCCGTCACCGATGTCATTTTGATTTGTGCACTCGCGTTGTCCTCTGCCATGACAGCACAACTTCCGGTCACATCCGTGCCGCCCATCTCTACGGTCAGTTCCAGCATTTCCTTCTCGCTGTCGCCTACGTTGAACACATTTTGGTAGCTCATGCCGGCAACGATGCTCCCCACCGGGTTCGTCTCGCTCACGCCGTCCAGTGCCCGCTCAATGGTAAAGCTCTCGTAAGCGCCTACCGTCACGGCGCACTCGGCTTTCACGCCGCCGCACTCTGCCATCACCACCGCTGTGCCTTTCCGCAGGGCCAGAATGGTTCCATTTTGAGTAATTTTCACCACGTCCCGCGGTTTCGTGGTAACGTTTATTTTGCGGTAGAACGTATTCGTCGGCCCAACGCCCACCAGCAGCTGGTACTCCATGCCTCTGTTCAGCTTCAGGTCGTATACGTTCAGCGCCACGGCTTCAACCTTCAGGGTGTACATGGTCGGGTGCAAGTTGTACTCCAGCGTGATCTTCGAGTGCCCCTTGTCGCTTTTGAACTGGTCCACCCACAAGAGACCCGAATAATAATGGCTGGGATTGTCCTCCAGCGCAAACCGCACCCGCTGTCCCTTCAAGGTCTCGCAGATGGTCGTGTACGCGGTCTCCCAGTCCCAGCCAGCATAGTCGTTTTCGAGGTAGAACTCAATTTTTCCGGTACGGTCATCGTATGTAGGACGGTTTGCAGGGGTACGGCTGTAGTCCAGTGCGCCGTCTCTGCCGGGCACGGGCACAAACTTTGTCCGCTCAATGGGCGGTGCGATCACCGGCCGTGAGGAAGGGATCAGCTTCCAGTCGTCCCAGGTGTCAATGTAGTTGTCGCCTACATTTATAATAAGAGAATGGTACATTGATCCTCCTCACTTGTTGATGTATCCAATGGTGGACTGGATCGCGTTCCACGCCTTGCCCGCCGTTGCAAAGTTGCCCGCCTGCAAAGATGAGAGCTTTGCCGTAGTTGCGCCAAAGGTAAAGTCTTTCTGGTCCAGCTCATGCAGCGGGATCACTTCCTTCGTGCAGGGCAGCCAGTCATCGATGCCGTGCGGTTCCGAGAGCACGTACGTCTCCTTCATAAAGTCCAGCCGGTCGGTATCCACGCCAATATCACACAGATCTGCAGCGTTGATCTGCACACTTCCGGTGAAACCGCTGTACTTTTTCAGCTCGTCCGTGGCCTTCTTCAAAAGGCTGTCTTCCGTGGAATCGGTTCCTTCCACAACAAGGACGCGCTGGCACAGGCCGTACTTCTTGATGGATTCTCCGTTGTACGCTTCCCGCGAGATGGGGTTCGTGGTCTCCCAGAAGAACCATCCGCTCTTGTACCAACCATATGCCTTCACCGAATTCACGATGTCCCCGGCCTTGATGTAGTACGAAATGTCCAGCAGGTTCTTTCCAAGCTCGATCACCTGATCAGTCTTGTCGTTCAGTTTTGCCAGATAGTCCAGATATCTTGTGTAAACGCGCACGCCGTCCACCATTTTGATTTCTTTGCGCAGGCGCAGATATCCGCCGTACTTTCCGGTCAGGCTGTTCGTCAGTACGCTCCAGCAGTCGCTGATGGCTTTGGTCTCCTTGTCCGTGTCACTTTCCGGCTTTTCTATGGTCACATTTCCGGGCAGGAACACCTTGCCTTCGCCCTTGAAGCCGACGTGTTCTTCCGGGTCATCCTCCACGGTCAGCGCCAGTGCCAGCAGTTCGGACGCCGTGTAGAACTTGTTCTCCACCCGACAGTCTCTGTCCTGCAAGTATCCAAACTCGCTCTCGCAGGTCACTTCCATGTCCAGCTCAAAGTTCTTTTCCATTTCGGTGATATAGCCCATAAAGATCTCGCGGCCGTCCTCTTCTATGCTGACTACCGGCTTTTTCAGCTCCAGCTTGTCGTAGAATGGGTTCGAGACGGGCACCGTAAAGGTAAACGAGCTGATCTCGTTGGCTTCCAGTGTCACTTCCGGGTCAAGGATCACCGGCGCATTCTCGTTGAACGGATCGTCCAGAATGTTTCGCTCTGTCCAGTAGTAGCTCCGTCCATCCGCCGTGCCTTTGATCTGCCCGATATACACCACGTACCCGGATGAACGGATGCGGTTCACCTTGCAGCTTTTCCGGTTAGTGGTCCGGCCGTCGCTGGCTTCTACCGTCAGGGTATAGTCGGCGTTCCAGTCAAAGCTTTCCAGCTCTTTCTGTGATATTTCAAACCGGTATACTCCATTTTGAATTGCCCTAAACGTCCTGTGCACTTCGCCGTTCAGCTTTTCGGTCACGGTAATGGTGTCGCCATCTGCGTCATAAACGCGGTATGGCAGCCCGAACTTTCCCCACCGCCCAAATACGCCGTTCATGCCAAAGTAGTTGCTCTGGATCTTCGGCCCGCTGTTGGCTGTCAGGCATCCATCATCGTCCACTGTGGCATTCTCATCCACGCAGAAACATACGAGAATATTCGAGCTGGAAACGCCCCACTGTTCCGTTGTCGTATCCCAGTAGGTGTTAATGTACCCAGGTGACCCGGGGTCGGCACCTCTGCCGTGCTTCACGTAAAGGCTCAGTGCCTCTCCGCGGGTGTTATCGCCATCCTCGTAGTTTTTAGTGCTTCGAGTGCTGAACACGTACGTCCACAAGTCATAGATGTTGCTTCCTTCGGTAATATCCGCCCTTCCGCCGCTCAGACTATCCTCAAAAAATCTTCGGATTCCCGTAAACAGCGCCGTATCTCCGCTGAAGTCTACCACCCTCGGCACAAAGAACCGCTGTTCTTCCAGCGTACCGCTCTCACTTGAACCATAATCATACCGGATCGTCACCGGCACGATGGTCTTCAGTGTGTCCTTACTCAGCCGTGCTGCGTAGGTGTTTTCCAGCCAGTTGCGCAGGGTCGGCTCGTTCTTCCACGAAACATCTTTCTCGTTGTTGCCCCACTGCACTGCGTCTTTCAGCAGGGTGGTGCGCATCAGCATGGTCTTACCCTTGCCGTTCAGGTCTTTTTCGTAGTTGTGCTGGGCCACCACAAACTCTGCTGCAACGCCGTCCTCGTACACTTTCAGGGTATCACCGGGGCTCAGTTCTTTGATGATCGCCATTTTCTCACTTCACTTTCGCTGCGGTCAGCCGTCCCATCCGGTCGTCGATGTAGCCAATGGCCTTTCTGCCGTTGATGGTCACGCTCATGCCCTTGATGCTCTCGGCCACGCCGTCCATGTGCCCGGCCAGTGCATTGATGGCACGTAGAGTGTCCTCATTTCCGGCGCTCTTCAGTCCATTTTGAAGCTGCACTTCGGCATCGATCTTGTCTGCAAGGTTCCGGCTCACGTCTCCGTCAAGGCTCAGCGATTTTGTCGCCGCAAAGGCATTGTCAATCTCGTCCGCACCTTCCAGCACGTTGGTCAGGTCCACCACGGGCACGATCTGGGGCGTGTACTCGTAGTCGTCGCCCATCACCTTGCTGATGGTCCCAAGCGAATCCTTCGCAATGTCCATGGCGTTCTCGGTCATGTCGCTCACGGCATCGTCCACAATGGGCGCATCTTCCTTCACGCCATCGCTGATGCCCTTGTCGATCTCCGAGCCAACGTCCTTTGCGCCGGTGGCCTTTTCCTTCTTCCGGCTGCTGATAAACCACGCAATACCGCCGATCAGTGCCGCGATAGCTGCAATAATACCCACCACAATCAGCAGTTCCGGCAGCACCGCCAGTATGGAAGCGCCCAGCCCGCCCAGTGCTTCGCCAATGCCGCCAACTGCCATTCCTGCACCGGCTCCTGTCGTTCCCAGCTGTCCCAGCATTGGCAGCAGTCCACTCAGGGAATTGCCGACATTTGCCGCGGCTGTCCCGATGTTGGCAAGCTTTCCAGCAAGGTCTCCATTTTGAATTCCGGAAAGCAGCTTCAGCAGCATGTCTCCTGCCCCGCCGGTCAGCTGCTTTCCGGTGTCCGTAAACAACAGATCGATCAGTCCCGTTGCCGCCGAAATGATGGCACCAGCGTAGTCTCCCTGCATGGCGGATGCAATGGCCGAGACGAATTCCGTCCCGATCTCCATGCCTTCCTCGCTGAATGCTGCCTTGAATACGGTGCTCAGGGTGTTCGTCATCTCCTCGCCCATGGCTCCGGAGACCTTCGTCCACACCTCGCTGCATGCATTGCTGATGGGCACCCAGTTCTTCTGGATGGCATTGGCAAGCTTTACCACCGCGCTTTTGGCGCTGTCCTCAAGGCCCATGGCATCTGCCAGTGCCCCTGCAAAGCTCACCATAGAACTGCGGGAGGAGAGCAGCTGGTCTTTCAGGTCGTTCACATCGTCTTTGCTCAGTGGATTGCCATTCAGGTCTTTGCCGTCCGCCAGCTGCTGCTGGATGAGCCGGGTCTTTTCCAGCTCGGCATTCATGTTCTGCAGTGCCTCCACCGTGCCGAGGATGCTGGTAGTAATGCCCTGATACTTTGCTTTTCTTGCCTCAGCGCTGTTTTCGCCGTACTGCTCCACCGCCTGCTTGTAGGCGTCCTCACGGTCTTTCAGGCTGCCATCGCCGTAGATGCTGGTCAGCAGGTCCATGCGGCTCTGCATCCGGCTCTGTTCGTCCTTGATGATGGAAAGCTGCGCATCCAGCTTGTTCAGCGACTGCTTGGCAATATCATTTTGAAGCTGCAAACTCTCGGTCTGCGCATCCAGATAGTCGTTCCAGGCTTCCTTTGTGCGCAGGTCGCTTTCGCCGTATTCCTTCCGCAGGGTCTCCCACTGCTCTTTTGCCTTGGCTTCCTTCTTCTGCTTCAGTTCCAGCTCGTTCTTCTGGTACTCGGTCTCCCGGTCGATCTTGTCCAGCTTTGAGGCAGTGTTGCTGTTCTGGGCCGTCCAGAGGTTATACTCTTTTTCCAGTGTACCAAGGTCGGTGTCATACCGCTTCGTGATGTCTTCAAACAGGCCGGTGTACTGGTCTGCCTGCAATTTCGCAAGGCTGGTCTTTTCGCTCAGCAGGCTGGCGTAGGCTTCCTTGGTCTCGGTCTTGTCCGCGCCCCAGCGCTTCAGCATTTCGTCGTACTTTGCCTGTGCAATGGCCACCCGGTCGGTCTGGTTCGCAATTTCTGCCGCCGCGTTCTCCATCTTCTTCGCCAGCAGCGTGTCCTCATCCGCGCTGTATTGGTTCTCGGTCTGCCACAGCTCGTACTCGCTGTCCAGTGCTTCACGTGCCGCCTTGTTTGCTTCCAGCTTCGGCTTGTACTTTTCCTCGATCTGCTGGGCCACGGTCTTCTTCGTGCCGGAGCCGGAGGATTTTTTGGTCTTGCCAGTGGTTGTACCGCCAGAACCGGTGGGGCTCGTATCTCCAGACCCAAAAAGTGTTCCAAGAATATCTTCCGCAGCATCATCTGCCACGGTATTCGGAGTCACATTCCGGTACTTGCTGATCTCTTTTTCGTACCACTCGTCAAACCAGTCGTCTTTGGAACCAGTTCGGACGTTCTTCGCCGCGCTCAGTCCGTTATAGAAACTGCTGGCTGCATCGCTGCCTTTGTTGAACATCCAACTGTTCAAACCATCAAACGTACCGGAAAGTCCAGATTTTACATTTTCACCAAATACCTTGGTTCCAGCATTCAGCTTCGCAATAGATGCTGTTCCATTCAGTCCATTTATAAGACCCGGTGCAAACCACTGGCCGAGCTCCCTCATCCAGGTCGAAGGCGAATTGATTCCAAACGCATTCCGAAAGAAATCCTTCACCTTATTGCACAGAGTCTGAACACCGTTGTTTGCAATCTGCACTGAAGCTCCAGTATTCAGGCCATTAGCAAGTCCCTGAGACATATATTCTCCGATTTTGCCAAAGAAGCCCGAAATCGTGCCAAGCAAGCCGCCAAACAAGTTTATCGGATTGAGATGTTCCGAAAGCCATGCAACAATATTTCCCAGCAGTTCACTCAGTGCACCTTTGATGCCGCCTCCCTCACCGCCACCATCCCATGCCCATGCGATCAGATCGATAATGGTCTGGATCACTACAGTGCCCAGCGTAAACAAAGCCTGTCCAATAGGCTCACTGCACTGTACGATGACATTGCAAATGGCCACGATGAGCTGAGCAAGTGCATTGCCGATTGCAGGAACGGCCTGTGCAATTGCGTTGCATACCGCTACAATAATTTCAGCGATTGCAATAGCAATGCTTCCAGCTGCTGTTCCAAGCCCTGCGATTACTCCAGCGATAAAAACGCCAATTGCAGAGCCAAGCGTTCCAAGTGCCACGACAAGTGCTTCCACCCGAAGAGGCATTAGGCTTACTGCTGCCATCGTTCCAAGCAGCAATGCAAAGCTTCCTGCCAGCAAACTCAGAGCTGCAGAAACAGCAATGACGATTGGACCTGCAAGCGACATTGTTCCAACAGCAATCGCGAAAATGCCAAGTGCCCCACCAACTGCGAGTAATCCATGCCCGATCTCTTCAAGTGACATTTCGCCAAGAGATTTCAGCGGAGAAACGAGAGCATTCAACACAACCGACATAATAAGGAACGAGGTTGCACTGCCAAGAGAGCCTTTTACAAGAGTCAGTGCGACACCCATTTCAATCAGTCCGCCTGCCATTGCTGCCAGTGCCACGCCGATCTGACCAAGTGTCATGCCGCCGAGGTTTGCCAGAGCATTGGATAGAATCAGCAGTCCTCCGGACAAAATAGTTAAGGCAGTTGCTGTTGAAAGCACATGTTCTGCCGGGTTGGACAACATGCTGAAAACCGCAATTTCGCCAAGAATCGCACCCAGTACACCAATTCCATTCTGGAGTTCGTCTACCGGCATCTTGCTGAATGCTGACACTGATTTTTCCAACACACTCAGTGCTGCTGCCAGGATCAAAATTCCCACTGCTTTTCCTGCCGTCAGTCCGCCAAAATTACTCAGCCCCGAAAACGCAGCAACTTCCGCCAGCAGTCCTGCTACGGCAATAAGACCCTTCTCAATGCCATCCCAGCCAAGGTCTGCCAACTGTTCTACTGCTTCTGCAAGGACACGAACTGCCGCAGCCATTGCAAGCATACTCATGGCATGCTTAGCACCATCTTTTGCCCATTTTGAAATTGCAACTTGTGCAGCAACCAGTTCTGCCATCACCGCGCCCAATGCGATAACTGAAGTCAGAAGCTTTTCGTTTTCAATTTCAGAAATCTTCTTCAGCGCAGACGTAAGGATCAGAACACCTGCTGCCATAACGACCATTGAACTGGTGCCTTTGCCAACTTTTTTGGTTTTTTTCGCAATTTCGTCATAAATTGCAAGCGCCACAAGCAGTTCAGCAAACAGTGCAATCATCGCTCCCGTAGATGCAGCCAACCGTTCTGGCTTCACCATCGAAAGCACAACAAGTGACCCAGCAAGAATTGCCACAGCGGTCGAAATTGTCTTGAGCGTTTCTGCGTTCTTGTTGTTTTTCCATGCAGTGACAGCTTCTCCTAACTTGTTAAGAAGTTCTGCCACACCCCCGATTGTGTCTTTAACGGTAGAGCCGATATCTTTAAAAGCTTCCAAAAAGCCCTTAATGCCTGCAATGAGCCCGGCAATCATTCCAGCATTCGCAAAACCCCAAAGTGCGTTGCCATTCAGATTGCCAAAAGCACCGGATGCACCGCTTCCCAGTTCTTCAAAAATCTCCCCGATTTTATCAGCAAGCCATTTCAGCTTTGGTGTGATGAAAGAAATAAAATTTTCAAACCACTCGCCAAGGGTCTTTAACGGGTCGAACACGACAGAGACGTTATTCGATACATCAGTCAGTACCCCTGCAAAGGTCTGCATCCCTTCAGACACCTTTCCGATAATCCAGTGAATACCATCCAGTGTCGTCTTAAACGTCTTAGAGTTATTGACTGCATTGGCCATCTCAACCAAGCAATCGCCCAATGACGCGGTAATACTTAAAAAGCCGCCAGCAAGTGGAGATACAGCATTGAATACCTCCCCCAGAACCTTACTAACGGTTAAAAGCATATTTTTCCAAACATTCAGCACAGCAAAAATACCACTGAATGTTCGTTCGATTTTATCGGCTGTCTCGTCACTGATGCTGAGCTTTGCAGTAAACTCGTCAATTGACTTTGCGATGTTGTAGATCTGATCGGCCGTGATGGGCGAGAATATCTTCTGCCAGGCACGTGCTACCGGCTCCACAACTTTTTCAAGTGCCTCAAAAACATTCCAAATGGACTCGATCAGATGCTCCCGACCGGAGAGCTCACCGATTTTCTTGGAGTAAATATCAAGATCCAGGCTACCGTCTGCAACCTTCTGGTTAACTTCCTCAAAGCTCTTTGCCAGAGACCTCACCTGAGCAGGATCGAGTTTTTTGGCTTTTAAAGCATCGTCACTCAAAGCTCCCAGTACTGAAAGCTGCTTGTACGATTCTTTCAACCCATTTTGAAGCTGCTCAGCGGAAACACCTCCCTGCTGCAAAGCCTTGACAAAACTTCCGGCATCATCAATCTGTTTTTGACTGATTGAACCATTTGCAAGCATGACCTTTTCCAGCATCTGACTATAAAAGTCAGCACTGTCTCCCAGTGCGGTGCTCAACTGCTGCCAACCGGTATTCAGGCCTCCGGCCAACACGGTATTACGGGCTTCAGACGATTTGTTTATAAGATCTGAAAAGACGTCACTGAATCTTGTGAAAAGCTCTTTCGCCTCTTCAAAGTCACCAATAATCGTTTGCCAAGTCTGAGTCCATCCAGACTGCAGCGCTTCGGTCAAAGTATCTTTCAGCTGACTGAACGTTTTGACTTTTGTTGCAGCGTCATTTGCAGTCTTGCCCATCTCCATGATTTTCTTTATCTGCTCATCGGTGTATCCAATGGACTTCAAGGTTTCCTCATTGAGATCGCCAGTGAACTTCTGAAGAGTTTCAGTCAGAATAGATGAAGTCAGCCATCCCTTGGATAAGGTCTCACGGAAGGAACCTTCCTTTTTTATCATGCTATCAATGGCAATACCATGCACACGAGCGGTTTCTTTCAAGGCATCTTGAAACACCTGACCGCCCATACCAGCATTGACTACGGAGTTCCAATCCTGTAATTTCACAGTACCGGATGCGAGTGCCTGTGAGAGCTGATACATGGCTGTACTAGCCTGCTGGCTGGTCGAGCCAGATACAGCTGCAAGGTTTGCAATACCCTTAATAGCTGAAACGGAAGTATTCAAATCAACGCCTGCCGCTGTAAACGTACCAATGTTACGGGTCATTTCCGTAAAATTGTAAATCGTCAGGTCGGCATAGTGATTCAGCTCATCCAGTGCAGCATTGACTTGGTCCAACGTAGTGCCTTTGCTTGATGTATTGGCCAGAATCGTCTGAACTGCATTGATCTGCGTTTCATACTCCTGAAAGCCACTGATAATAGGATCAAGCGATAATGCTTTGACAAGCCGTTCACCAGCATCAACTGCCTGATTTGTAATCCGCATCAGCGCAGTTACGCCAATCACCTCGACAGCCGAGAATTTTTGGCTCAGATTGTCCAGAGCATTCAACAATGCATTGAATTTTACCTTCTCTGATGAATCTGAGACTTTCTCAAAGCCTTTTTCCGCTCCTTTGAACATCAGTTTTTCGTTGAGTGCCGCCAAACTCCGCATTGTCTGCTGAACCTTGCTTTCAAACAATGCGTTATTGAACCGCATCTCTACGACGCGTTCATCTACTTCTTTACTCAAAGATTTCGCACCTCCTTCCACAATTCATCGGCCAGAGCAGAAAAAATCGGAGCCAAGGCAGGGTTAATGTAATCTACTCCCTGCACATAGGCTCCGTTTCTTGTGCCATGTCCGTATTGTAAGATCACCGCAATGGGCACTCCGTCCACAATGTTGCCGTTCTTCCAGCAAAGTGTGGCCCCGCTCTTATCCATTTTGATTTCGTAGCTCCAGCTTGCCGCCGTCTTTCCGGTGGCTTTCGGGGTGGCATCCGCAAGCCGTTCTACACCCAGCTTTCCGTATTTCTCAAGGATCGGTCGCACACTCCAGCTCTTGATGTGGCTGAAAAAGGTCAGGCTTTTCTTAAAGTCGCCTTTCTGCCGGATCTCAATTACCTTGCTCAAAAGCTCTTACCCCCTCGAGTGAAACTTTGCCCTGCGCTGTGCATTCAGCGCCCGGATGTGCGCCGCCTGCTCGTGTCTACCCATCTTCTCGGGCGGCAGGTTCTCTTCACCGCAGGCCCGGATCAGCGCCAAAAGCCGGTTCAGGTGCCACTTTTCGCACTCGAATGGGATGCCGTAGCTTGCCATGGCGGCATAAAACAGGTCTGCCGTCTGGTAGCGTGCGCGCTTCTTGCCGCCTTTGCGGTCTTTAAAGGTCGCGGCCGTCATCGGGTCGCTCATATATCGTTGAATGGCCAGCCAGTCTTCCCGCCGCAGTCTTGTGTATACG
>OBIX01000273.1_pt1 | contig 12682 bp, 9 predicted proteins | sample 1496251 | NCBI WGS metagenome assembly OBIX01 (sample SAMN05065742, study PRJEB22554) | human gut metagenome | biome: ENVO:2100002; feature: ENVO:00000062; material: ENVO:00002003 | host: Homo sapiens | place: USA | reverse complement strand
CAAAAACTAACCCCGGGTTAATAGCAAAAACCAAAGCTCCACGGTATCCTAAAAGTGAACCGTGGAGCTTTTTTCCTGCAACAAAATTGGTAGAAAAAGGGAGGCTTTTGCAATGAAACGAAGATGGAAGAAATTCCTCGCCGGGGTGCTTTCCGCAGCCCTCGCGCTGAACCTCGCGGCCCCGCTGGCACTGGCGGGCAGCCCGACGATCGGAGCAGCTTGCAGGGTGACAAGTGTGTTTCTGTATCCAAAGTATGTCGGACGGGTCGATGATAATGAGAGGGTGCCGTACATTCAGGGTGAGGTATCCTATGACCATGGCCTTTTGACCTTTCACGGAGACGTGACGCTGGACACAACTTTGGACTCGGAGAATTACTCGCTGGTCAAAGCCCTCAGTGAAGAAAATCTGAGGCTGGTGGCAAACGGCAAAGTAACGGGCAGAACGAAAAGCAACGGCTTTGATGGAGCAAAGGAAATAGTAAGGGGAGAATACGATCTCACCAATACCGATGCGGGAAACCAGTCGAAAGGAATTTTAGGCGCTACAAACGATAAAACGACGATTGCTTCCGATACTAGAATCACGCTGAAGGGTTTCCAGACGGGCATCGGCTGGGGAAGCGTTCAGATCGATGGCAAGGTGAAGATCACAAATGCAGAATGCGGCATCGCCAATTTCACTACCATGAACCATGGCAGCGAGCTGGTGATCCATGCGCAGCAGTACATCGGGGAACAGGGTCATCTGACCTACAACGGCGGCCACCTGCTCCTGAATGTGACGACTATCGGTATGGACTTCGGCCTGAGTAGGCTGGGCATCGGAGAGAACGTAAGCAGGTTCTGGTATCGCACCGACGATGACGCGGGTTATACGGAAATCGACACCAGCGTGCAGGAAAAACTTGACAGCTTTTTTGAAGTCAAAGAGACAAACCACGCCTATCTGGAACTGACGGATGTGGACCCGGACCAGCAGGAAAGCGAAACCTACGACCTCTGGGTGGCAGGCACGCAGGTAACGGAAACCAACCAGAACGACGTGCTGGGCAACGGCACCGTGTCCTATGACCCGGCTGCCCACACCCTGACGCTGAAACAGGCCGACCTCACGCTGAGCGGGGATGCAGAGGAGGGCATTTACTGCTGCATCCAGTCCGAATTGACGGATATGCTGACCATTACCGGCACAGCCACCCTTTCCAACGCCGAAGGAATCCTTACGACTGGCCCGCTGACGCTGAAGGACGCAACCCTCACCCTTACGGGCGAGAGCGGGGACGACGTCGAGGACGCGATCCGGGCAGGCCGCTCTGACGAAGACATCACCATCGAAAACAGCACCGTGACCATTGCAGGCACGAACTCGGAAGGCAACTTCTTCCACTATGGCATTCGGTGCGGCAAGCTCACTGTGGCGAACAGCACGCTGGACGTGAAAGCCGGCGGCTCGGCCATCGTGGCAGCAGACGAGATGGAAGTTTCCGGCGCAGGCACCGTCATCACGGCAGAAACGGATGCATCGGAGGAACAGGATTATTATGCCCTCGAACTGGGACGCCTGATCATGTCTCACGGCCTTGATCTGGTGGAAGGCAAAATGAACGAGAGCAAGAAGGCGAAGATCGCCCAGCCGGAGCAGGCCCCCACGGACTTTAAGGTCTACTGGGTCGTCCATCCGGGGGACGAACCGGTGAATGGAGGAATGCAGTTCCCCGGTGCGATCACCGGCAGCGAGGAGGAAGCCCGCCTCTTTGAGGGCTGGTTCCTCGAAGACGGCACTCGCTTGGAGGATAGCCCCTACTACATGGGCCCGGGCGCGAACCATGTGGGCAACCTCGACCGGGACGTGACCTTCTATGGCCATTGGCGCACCGCCGAGAGCGGCGAGGGCAGCCCAGACGGCGGAGACGGCTTCGGCACCCTTCTGGCGGTCGGCGCAGTCGTGGGCGTGGCGGGCGTCGTGGCCTATCAGGTGGGCACGGAGCTCATCCTTGACCAGCTCCTGCCTGCAGGGGTGGCCGTGCCCCATACCCGCGCCGAGCTGGCAATGCTCCTCTGGAACACCGCAGGCCGCCCGGCCCCGGCCACTCTGCCCGCCTTTGCGGACGTAGCCGACCCGGAGCTGGCCCAAGCCGCCCAGTGGGCCATCGAGCAGGGCTACCTGAAAGCCCGCGCCGACGGCAGCTTTAAGCCGGACAAGGGCGTTGCCAAGTGGCGCGTCATCCGCGGCTACCGGGCAGTGACCGAACCATGACCGTGCAGGTAAAATAGCCCCACAGCACAAGGCCCCGCAGACTTTGAAAAAGGTCTGCGGGGCCGCTGTTTGTTTATGCGTGGCGTGCAGGGAAAGTTTGAGAAGGCGTACGGAAAACCTGTTCCGCGCATTACACCTCATGTGCTGCGACACACCTTCTGCACCAATGTTCAGCAGGCCGGGCTGGATGTAAAAAGCCTGCAATACCTGATGGGGCACTCCAATGCCAGTGTGACGCTGGATGTCTACACGCACAGCAGCTTTGAATCGGTTGAAAGAGCCTTTGAACAGAGATCGCCGGCAACCTGTGATTTTCGACGTATGAAGCGGAATTGCTTACTCAATAAGTACCTTATGGAGACGGGATCTCTTCGGAGACCCCGTCTCTTTTTGTATAGAAACCACAGATGCAGCCCACTCTATCAAAAAGGGGTGAGCAGATGTCCGGCAAACGGGTATTGGCGTTGTATGCAGCTGTTCTGCTGGGGTTTGCGGTAGTTTTGTGCCGCCTGTATTTTCTGGCAGAGAACCATACCTATGCTGCCCGGGCCGAAGCGCAGAGCACGGTCCGGCTCTCGCTGCCTGCCCGGCGGGGCAGCTTTTACGATCACAGCGGCCTGCTTCTCACCGGGCTGGAAACGCGGTATCTTGCCCTCTGCTTCCCGGGCGAAAACAACTACACACGCCTGTATGCATTTACGGACAGTGCCGGGCAGGCACTTTTGTACCGGAACCGCAACCGCTCCGCACCGTTTCTGCTGGAAGTGGACCGCGACCTTTCCGGGCGCGGCATACGCTGCTTTGCAACGGCACGGCGCTGCGCAGAAGTTCCGCTGTGCCAGCATCTGATCGGCTATCTGGATGCAGAAGGCCGCGGCATTGCCGGGCTGGAAAAGGCGCTGGACAGCCAGCTGGCCGGGACAAAGGAGCATGACACGCTGGTGTGCGCGGTCACAGCACAAGGACGGCTGCGGGCCGGGGAAACACCGCAGCTTACCCGGCAGGACAGCAGTGCGGTGGGCATGCAGCTGACGATCTCCCGCCCGGTGCAGCGTGCCGCCGAAGCGGTGGCCGCAGACACCATGACCAGCGGCTGCATTCTGGTTTTGGACACGGCCACTGCTGCGGTTCGCGCCAGCGTCAGCGTACCGGGCTATGACCCGGATGACCTTGCCGCAAGTCTGGATGCACCGGACAGTCCGTTCCTGAACCGCGCACTGGAAAGCTATGCTGTGGGTTCAGTGTTCAAGCCGGTGCTGGCTGCGGCAGCGCTGGAGCAGGGCATCCTGCCGGAGTACGAATGCACCGGTGCTGTGGTGGTGGATGGACAGATCTTCCGCTGCGCAGGCGGTGTTCCGCACGGAACGGTGGACATGACTGCGGCTCTGGAAAAAAGCTGCAACGGCTTTTTTATCCGGCTGGGGCAGCAGCTGGGGGCAGAGACGCTTTTGCAGATGTCTCGGCAGCTTGGCTTCGGGCAGGAGGTGCCGGTGGCAGGTGCGCTGCACGCCGATGCCGGAAAGCTGCCGTCTGCCGGGGAGCTTGCCCAGAGCGGCCAGCTGGCAAATTTCAGCTTTGGGCAGGGCGGTCTGCTGGCATCACCGGTACAGATCGCCGCCATGATGAACACCATTGCTTCCGGCGGGGTGTACCGCACGCCTTTCTTCGTGTGTGGCTCGGTGGATGAAACTGACGGTACGCCGCTGGAAACGCTTGCACATCCGCAGTCAAGGCGGGTGATGAGTGCGGAAAATGCAGCGCTCCTGCGTAAAATGCTGCAGCAGGTGGTGGAAGAGGGCACCGCACAGGATGCTGCCGGGCTGGAAGAAGGGGCTGGCGGCAAGACCGGTACCGCGCAGACCGGGCAGTTCACACCGGATGGCACGGAACGCAAAAACTTGTGGTTCGCAGGGTTTTACCCGGCGCAGCAGCCGCGCTACACCATTGTGGTGCTGCAGGACGGGCAGGTGAGCACGGAACATTCCAGCGCCGCCATCTTTGCCCGGCTGTGCGCAATGCTGGACCTTCTGGCATAAAAATGCACGGTTTCTGCTTGCTTTTTTGCGCTTGTTATGCTACTATATATTTGTATTTCTGCGTAGTTTTTGTTGAATTAAAATAAAGGAGCGTTTCAATCCATGTCTGTTATCGAAATTGTTGGCGGTGTGATCCTGCTGATCGCTTCGCTCGTCATCGTTTTCCTCACTCTCATGCAGCACACCCACGGTCAGGGCCTTTCCGGTGCCATCAACGGCAGTATGGGCGGCGCAAACAATGCCCGTTTGACCCCGGCTGATCAGATGCTGGCCAAGACCACCCGCATTGCAGGCATTGTTTTCTTTGTGGTTGCCATTCTGGCATGTCTGTTTGCAGGCCGTCTGGCAGGTTGACAAGGTTCGTGCAGCCCCGTGTAAAGGACGGGGCTGTTTTTCTGTGTTATGATAGGATGTCAGCGGCAGTCTGACCGCTGGGCAGGGTGGGGCAGCTGGCCCACGATTGGCAGCGCTGCGGCACGTTGGAGGCTGCGGCCATGGAAGAGCAAGGAGAAAAAATATTATGGCAATGCGCGATAAAATTGAGCACGCGATCCAGAATCAGCCGTGCACCGTCAAAGACCTCAAATCTAAATTCGGCGGGGACCGCGGCTCGGACCGCAAGGTGATGGAGGCTGTGGATCAGCTGGTGCACGAGGCGGTCATCTGCCAGCGTCAGGGCGTGTTCTTCACGGTGCGCTCCGGCCGTGCAGACAAGGCTCTGTTGTGCAAGGTGGTAAAACTGGGCAAGAATTTTGCCTTTGTCATGCTGGAGGACGGCACCAGCGATATCTTTATCCCGGGCCGTTTTACCCGCGGTGCCATGCCCGGCGACATAGTGCTTGTGGAAAAGTTTGAGCACCCCCGTGTGGAGGGCAGCGATGAAGGCGAGATCCTGGCCATTCTGGAAGAAAAGAACGATCTGGTGGGCACTGCCCGCCGCATTGAGGGCCGCCTGAAGTTCGTGCCGGACGACTGCCCGGCCATCTCCATGCAGATGATGCGTGACTGCGAGGGCGGTGCAAAGGACGGCGACAAGGTGGCCGTGGAGATCCTGCAGCGCGGCAATCGGCAGGAAGATCACCGCGTGGGCGTTGCCATGCGGTTTGGCAGCTCGGACGAAGCAAAGCGCTGCGCAAAGGCTCTGCTCTATGCGCAGGATATCCACAGCCGCTTCCCGGATAAGGTTCGTGAGGAAGCCAAGAAGCTGGAGAACGCTGAGGTCTCTGAAAAGGACACCGAGGGCCGCATGGATCTGCGTGCCCTGCCCATCTTCACCATTGACAGTGCTGAGACCAAGGATATCGATGATGCCATCAGCCTGACCAAGACCCCGGAGGGCGGTTTTGAGCTGGGTGTCCACATTGCAGATGTTTCCAACTATGTCAAGCCCGGCAGCGAACTGGACAACGAAGCGTTTAACCGCGCAACCAGTGTCTACTATGCCGATCAGGTGGTGCCCATGCTGCCCAAGCAGCTTTCCAACGGCATCTGCAGCCTGAATGAGGGCGTGCTGCGTCTGGCCTTCTCCTGCCTGATGCATCTGGATAAGGATGGCAACCTGATCGATTACCGCTTTGTCAAGTCGATCATCCGCAGCCGCGTCAAGGGTGTTTACTCCGAGATCAACGCCTTGCTGGCCGGCAGTGCTGACGACGAGCTGAAGGGCAAGTACCATGAAGTGCTCAGCCAGCTGCCCGCCATGAAGGAACTGTACGGCCACCGTGCCCGCCTGCGCAAGGAGCGCGGCTGCATGGATATCGAGAGCGGCGAGGTGAAGCTGATCCTCGACGAGGACGGCCACTGCATCGACGTGAAAAAGCGCACCTCCGGCGAGAGCGAAGCTATGATCGAAGAATTCATGCTGCTGGCCAACCAGTGCGCTGCCCACTTTGCCCGCGTGAAGCAGATCCCCTTCGTGTACCGTGTGCACGAGGAACCCAATGCTGAAAAGCTGGAGCGTCTGCACACTCTGCTGCAGGCCTGCGGCATCAACGATCACTTTGCCAAGGATGTGCCCACCCCCAAGGAGCTGAGCGCAATTCTGGAAGGTGTGCGCGGCGGCCCGTATGAGCAGATCATCAATACTGGTATGCTGCGCTGCATGTCCAAGGCTGTGTATGAGGAAAAACCCAAGGGCCACTACGGTCTGGTGCTGAAGGACTACGCTCACTTCACCAGCCCCATCCGCCGCTATCCGGATCTGGCCATCCATCGCATCATGACCGCCCAGCTCAAGGGCATGGATAAGGATACCATGGTGCTGCGCTACAGCGACTTTGCCGAGAAGGCAAGCAAGCAGTCCAGTGAGCGCGAGATCATTGCAATGCAGATCGAGCGCAAGGCTGAGGACTGCTACAAGGCCGAGTATGCCCGCCGCCATCTGGGCGAGTGCTACGAGGGCCGCATTTCCGGCGTGACCCAGCGCGGCCTGTTCATTGAGCTGGACAACGGCGTGGAGGGCTTTGTGCCGGCTTCCAGCCTGACCCCCTCCGGTACCATGCTCACCGAGGGCATCCGCCTGTCCGACCCCGTCTCCGGCAAGAACTGGAGCCTGGGCGACACCATGATGATCACCATTGTGCGTGCGGATGTGAACCTGGGCAAGATCGACTTTGAGGTTGCTCCGGCAAGCACAAAGTAAGCAAAAAGATCAGAACACCTGTACGGCGTTTTCCTGCATAGGAAGAGACTGTACAGGTGTTTTTTGTCCGCGGACAAGAAGCGGTGGAAAAGGGGAGAACGACATGCTGAAAAACGAAACACTGCGCAGAGATGCAGATGCCATCATCCGTGCCAGCCTGAACGCTGTTCTGCCGGACGAAGCGGTGCGCCGCGCGCTGAAAAATTTCCGGCCGCAGAGCGGCAGGGTGCTGCTGGTGGCTGCCGGTAAGGCAGCATGGCAGATGGCCCATGCGGCGGTGAAATTTCTTGGCCGGGTGGATGGCGGTGTGGTCGTGACCAAATACGGCCATGTGAAGGGCACGATCCCCGGCGTGGACTGCTGCGAAGCCGGGCACCCCGTGCCGGATGAGAATGGCTTTGCCGCCACCCGGAAAGCGCTGGAACTGGTGCAGGGCTTAACGGCAGAGGATACGGTGCTGTTTCTGCTGTCCGGCGGCGGCAGTGCACTGTTTGAGAAGCCGCTGATCCCCGGCGCAGAGCTGCAGCAGATCACGGACCAGCTGCTTGCCAGCGGTGCCGATATCGTGGAGATGAACACCATTCGCAAGCGCCTGTCCGGGGTCAAGGGCGGGCGGTTTGCACAGAGCTGTGCGCCCGCGCAGGTGTTCAGCATCGTGCTCAGCGATATTCTGGGCGACCCGCTGGATATGATCGCCAGCGGCCCGGCGGTGCCGGATACCTCCACCTGTGCACAGGCCCTTGCCATTGCGGAAAAATATCACCTGCAGCTTTCGGCACAGGCCAAGGCTCTGCTGGCACAGGAGACTCCAAAGGTGCTGGACCGTGTTGCCACGCAGATCACCGGCAGCGTGCGGGAGCTGTGCAGCGCAGCAGCCAACGCCTGCCGGGAACTGGGCTATGAGCCGGTGATCTTGACCGACAGGCTCTGCTGTGAAGCGCGGGAGGCTGGCAGCTTCCTTGGTTCCATAGCCCGCACCCACGCGGGGCAGGGCAAAAAGCTGGCCTTTCTTGCAGGCGGTGAGACGGTCGTCCACCTGACCGGAACAGGTCTGGGCGGGCGCAATCAGGAGCTGGCCCTTGCTGCAGCACCAATGATCGCCGGGCTGGATGCAGCGGTCTTTTCGGTGGGCAGCGATGGCACCGATGGCCCAACCGATGCTGCGGGCGGCTATGTGGACGGCAGCACGGCCGCGGCACTGGCGCAGAACCAGCTGAACGTGTACGATGTGCTGCAGAACAACGATGCCTACCGTGCCCTCAAGGCGGTGGATGGGCTCATCATCACCGGCGCGACCGGCACGAATGTCAACGATGTGGCCGTGGTGCTGATCGGAAATCAAGGATAGAACAAAGCCACCGGGAGTTCTCTGCAAAAAGCGGAAAGCTCCCGGTGTCTTTTTGTGTGATACAGGAAATAGACTTTTAGAAATTTTCCTCCGGTGCAGCAGATGGGGCGGTGATGTCCCGGTAAAAGACGGCCCACGCGGCTTCCTCATAGGGGCGCAGGAAGAAGTATACACCATGGACGGCCCTATTGGCGCAATGTCCCCGGCAGCGGCCCGCCGCAAGGTCGAGTTTATCTGTAAGACTGTTGCAGCACCCTATCATGTTGCAGGCAGTCTTCTGACGATCGGCACCAGCTGCGGCTTTGCCCTCTACCCGGAAGAAGGCACGGATACAGACAAGATCACCCGTCTGGCTGACCAGCGGATATATAAGCACAAGCAAAAGAACCATGCCTTGCAGGATCATGGATTATATGGGTAAAAAATAAGGTGCTGTCCGCACAGACAGCACCTTATTTTTATGGTTTACATGTGCAGCAGGCTGCGCTGCTCGCTGGCGCGGAACTTGAGTGCCGCAGCAATGAATGCCTTGAACAGCGGGTGAGCACGGTTCGGACGGCTCTTGAACTCCGGGTGGAACTGTGCGCCCAAATGGAAGTCACGGCCGGGCAGCTCTACAGTCTCTACCAGACGACCGTCGGGGCTGGTGCCGGAAATGACAAGACCGGCGTCCTGCATCTCCTGACGGAACTCGTTGTTGAACTCGTAGCGGTGGCGGTGGCGCTCCCAGATCTCAGCCTCGCCGTAGCACTCGGCCATCTTGGTGCCGGGCATCACCTTGCAGGGGTATTTACCCAGACGCATGGTGCCGCCCTTGGGAATGTTGCCCTGCTGGTCGGCCATCAGGGCGATCACATTATGCTTGCCATCCGGGGTGAATTCGCTGGAATTTGCATCCTTGTAGCCCAAAACGCCCCGGGCAAACTCCATCACCATGATCTGCATGCCAAGGCAGATGCCAAAGTAGGGAACATGATTCTCGCGGGCATACTGTGCAGCCTGGATCATGCCCTCAATGCCGCGGTCGCCAAAGCCGCCGGGTACGATGATGCCGTCCACATCTGCAAAGGCTTCCTTGCAGGCGGCCTGGTCGGTCAGGTCTTCGCTCTCCACCCAGCGGATCTCCACCTGACTGTCGTTCTCAAAGCCGGCGTGGTACAGGCTCTCCATCACGGAGAGGTAAGCGTCGTGCAGCTTGACGTATTTGCCCACCAGTGCAATGCTGCAGGTCTTGCTGCGGGTGGCAATGCGGCTGACCACCTGCTTCCACTCGGTCAGGTCGGCAGGAGGAACGTCCAGCTTGAGTTTCTTCACCACGACCTCGTCCAGACCACCGGTGTGCAGCATTAGCGGGCACTGGTACAGGCTGGGCATGGTCAGGTTCTCGATCACGCACTCCGGCTTCACATTGCAGAAAGTGCTGATCTTGCGGCGGATGTCGCCGCCCACACTGCCGTCTGCGCGCAGGATGATGATGTCCGGGTTCACGCCCATGCCCTGCAGCTCTTTCACAGAGTGCTGTGCAGGCTTGGATTTGTACTCGTCCGAGCCGGAAATGTAGGGCACCAGCACCACATGGATGTAGCAGCAGTTGTCGCGGCCCTGCTCCAGACCCACCTGACGGATGGCCTCGAGGAAGGGCTGGCTTTCAATATCACCGGTCGTGCCGCCGATCTCGGTAATGACCACGTCAGCCTCGGTGGAAGAGGCCAGATTGTAGATGTAGCTCTTGATCTCGTTGGTGATGTGGGGAATGATCTGCACGGTCTGGCCCAGATATGCACCTTGACGTTCCTTGTTCAGTACGTTCCAGTACACCTTGCCGGTGGTCAGGTTGGAGTATTTGTTCAGATTCTCGTCGATAAAGCGCTCGTAGTGGCCCAGATCCAGATCGGTCTCAGTGCCATCGTCGGTCACGAACACCTCACCGTGCTGCAGCGGGCTCATGGTGCCGGGATCCACATTCACATAGGGGTCCAGCTTCTGGCTGGCCACCTTCAGACCGCGGCACTTGAGCAGACGGCCCAGCGATGCGGCTGTGATGCCCTTGCCAAGGCCGGAGACGACACCGCCGGTGACAAAGATGAATTTGGTTTGTTTCTCTGCCATAGAATTTCCTCCTCTATTTTTGTTTTTCTGAATTCTTTCCCTTATAAACCTTTGTGAATTCTTTCAGGTGAACGGCCTTGCTCTCAGCCTCTCCCAAAATGAGCCGGTGAAAGCAAGGATACTTTTCCCAATCCAATATTATACACCCATGTCCTCATAATTTTCAAGGACTTCCTGTGCAATTTCTGTGCGGTCACGCCGGGTATCCATGGCCTGTTTTTCTATGTAGCGGTGTGCCTCGGCTTCGGTCATGTGCTCGTGCTCCACAAGGCAGCATTTTGCCCGGCTGACCAGCCGCACCTGTGCGATCTTTTCCTGTAAGCGGGCGTTCTCCTGCCGGGCACGCAGCAGGCGATGGTTGCCCGCCGCCGCCATGTGCATGGCCTGCACAAAAAAGGCGGTGCTGAAGGGCTTTGACAGCAGCAATACCCCCTGCTCACTCAAAGGCCCCAAAAGCTGCTCAGCCTGTGCGGCCTTGACCAGAAACACGACACCGGCATCTGTTTTTTCCACAGCATTGATGCACACCTCATGCCCGAATTCATCGGGCAGGGGAGAGTTGACCACGATCAGCTCAAAATCCGATTCCGTCATGCGCCGCCGGGCTTCGGCCCCGCTGGGAATGATCACCGGGCGGCTGTAGCCCATTTCGGTCAGCCGTGCAGCGATATACTCGTTGGAGCTTGCACCGGCACTTACGATCAGTGCACGTCCCATTTCCTTCGCTCCTTTCTCCTACACACTCTCTTTTGCAGGGGTCAGATGGCGTTGAAGTAATGGGTACGCTCGTACTCAACAGGGTCGGACGCGTGTTTCAGTGCTTCGCAGCGCTTCAGTTCTTCCGTAAAGTAGCGGCTGGCAAGCTGCTCGGGCAGCACTCTGCGCAAAAATTCGCTCTCCTCCGCAGCCTGCACGGCCTCTTCCAGACTGGCGGGCAGAGTCTCAAGGCTGAGGCCCTCAGCCATAGAGGGGTCGAACAGATTCTTGTTCACGGGGGCAGAGAGCACCATGCGGTTCTCGATGCCGTCCAATCCGGCAGCCAGAACCAGACCAATGGCCAGATAGGGGTTGCAGGCAGGGTCCGGGCTGCGCAGCTCCATGCGGCAGTTGTCGCCCTTTACCTGCGGGATGCGCACCAGCTGGCTGCGGTTCTGGCGGCTCCAGCTCACGTAGCGGGGCGCTTCATCGCAGCCAAAGCGCTGATAGCTGTTGGGCAGAGGGTTGGTGAACACGGTCAGCTCCCGGCTGTGGGCCAGCACACCGGCCATAAAGCTGCCTGCAATGCTGTCCGGGGCAATGTCGCCCTCAAACAGGTTGCGGCCATCCATGTAAAGGGACAGGTTGATGTGCAGGCCGCTGCCTGCCTGATCCGGCAGGGGCTTGGGCAGGAAGCTTGCATGGATGCCGCTGCGGGTGGCAATGGCGCGCACGATCTGCTTGAACATCATCACGTTGTCGGCGGTCTTGAGGGGGCCTGCGTGGTGGCAGTCGATCTCGTTCTGGCCGTTGCCGCTTTCGTGATGGCTGTGCTGAGGGCTCATGCCCATCTGCTCCATGGTCAGGCAGATGTCCCGGCGGAGGTTCTCGCCTGCGTCCAGCGGGGCCACGTCAAAGTAGCCGCCAAAGTCGATGGGGATACGGGTGGGGCGGCCCCGGTCATCATTCTCGAACAGGTAGAACTCACACTCTGCGCCCACATTGCAGGTGATGCCCAGCTTTTTGAATTTGCGATTCACGCTGCGCAGAAAGCCGCGGCAGTTGCCGCCAAAGGGCTGGCCGTCCGGCTTTTCCACATCACAGAAAAACTGCATCACCCGGCCCTCGGTAGGCCGCCAGGGGAGAATGGTCACGGTGGAAAGATCCGGCCGCAGCACAAGGTCGCTTTCCTCCACCTTCATAAAGCCGGCAATGGAGCTGCCGTCGAAGCAGACACCGTCTTCCAGAGCTTTGGGCAGATCGTTTGCCAGCACGGCAATGTTCTTCTGAGTACCAAAGATATCGCAGAAGGCAAAGCGCACAAATTTGACGTTGTTGTCCTCCACAAAATCAAGGATGTCCTGTTGGGTCGAATAGCTCATAATGGTTTCCCTTTCAAATAAAACGCCTAAAGGCCTGCCCTCAGAATGGGAGCAGGTCTTTAGGCTGGTGTAAGAAATAGGAAAAGGAGAATGGCAATTTTAAATTCCGCAGCCTACGGATGCTATTCTGCTGTTACGCTGATGAAAGATCAGACGTAGTAGAGCATCTTGCTGTAGCTGGGCAGAGGCCAATAATCCTCACCGCAGATG
>OBIX01000269.1_pt1 | contig 12822 bp, 10 predicted proteins | sample 1496251 | NCBI WGS metagenome assembly OBIX01 (sample SAMN05065742, study PRJEB22554) | human gut metagenome | biome: ENVO:2100002; feature: ENVO:00000062; material: ENVO:00002003 | host: Homo sapiens | place: USA | reverse complement strand
AAATCTTCAAGTTCTTCTTTGCTTGGATTCATGATATACCAATCATCCATATATCGTCCGTAAAATTTCTGTTGTCTGACATATTTCACATATGTGTCAATCCTATGAGGATAATATATTCCAATTACCTGCGATAGCTGGTCTCCAATATTTACAGATTTAGCCATCCACTTCTCACCAGTCAATTTTTCAGATGGTATATCTCGATATTCGAGCTTATTAAACAAATCCAAATAGCAATTTTCATATTCCTCATCAGACATATACGACACATCGACTTTGAAGCCATCAAATATAAGTGTCAAAAGCCAGTCAATAAATTCGTCATCGTCAAATAGTTTAAGAAGTTCTTGTTTTGCAATCTCGTGAATTATATTGTCATAAAATTTTGAGAAGTCTCCAAATAAAATCCATCCGTCATTTCCATGCAATTTGTAATACTTGTGCAAATGTATTTCAAATCGCTTTCTCTGCTGAGATATACCTCTCCCTTTAATTGATGCACAATTATCATATATTATGTGCTTTTTAACTTCTGGTAAAAGAATATCATCACATAAAACATGGCGAACAATTCTATCACGGATTTGTATACTTGTAATCGGTCTTACTCGACCTCTCTCGTGTAAAGTAAACTCTTGTGTAAAACCATTTTTGAGAGTCCTGTTGATAATGTCATCCTGGATTTCAAAAATATAACGCAGAAAGTTCATCATAAACTTCTGTGTGGTTTCTTTCCATTTGCTACTTTTCACAGAGGTCTTATAAGCCCGATACAAATTATTGGCATCGCATACAATTTCCTCATAATTCATATACTATTCACCGTTATAACAATACTTACCGTAGTAAATTGTTTCAGGCTTTGCTATTTATCCTGTTTATAAGGAATGGTATGATATCTCCTTCTTCATTGGTTAAGTGAAGAATCCGGACGAACCCCATTAGAGTTCGAAGCGTTGTTGTAGTTCGTATTGCCATTGTTGTTCACATTAGCGAAATTAGCCGAAGAAACGACGCATAATTAGACATCACCCTTACGTCTGAAATATGATTCCATCTTCTTGTCACGCTGACGCCACTTCTTTATCAATCCGATTTCTCGGTCGATAGCTTTAACATATGGACTGTAGAGATTCAAATCCACTTCAAATATCTCTGCAATCCGTTGCAGTTCCTTAAGAAGCTGCTCGCAATTGACTATAGCAGTGTTTTGATAATCTCTTCTCTTTTCACACTCGTGAAGATTCGTTGGATAAATCGTGTTGGCTGCCCGGACATTACTCGTAATTAGTGCTGCCAGTTGATCTACTCTGTTTTTAAAATTTTGCATCATAAACCGATACTTGGAAAAGTTCTCTCTATCATCTTTTCCGTATGCATAACGAAGTCTTACATAATCGTCTACGCTTTTAACACCAAATCCATGTTGCATAAAATCTATCAACATATCATGTAATTCAATTGAATATGTGATAGCCTCAAATTTTGATTCTGTACGATCACTAACTAAAACACTCATTATTCGTAATCTTTCCCTGTAATTTCCTTATACTCTTCTGCGGTAATCCAGCGACCAACTGCTAAGCGTACTCTACGCTCATCCCAGAGCTTATCATCATAATAGTCTTTAACCTTTTTAAAGTTTTTACTATGTTCCATATTGTTATTCCTCTCTTTCTAATTTACAGTTCTACATCCTGCATCATAGCTAAGAAGTCAATATTAGAAGACATTTTAGCCATAGCCAGTTCCGTAGCTGAGAACTGACGTAATACAAACCAGTATTCGCCATCCATCTCAGTAATCTGGACAAGATCCATATTTTCCATAACCACTTCATTTTCAGAAGTTTTTACTGTTACTTCTGATAATTTTCCTTCAAACATATCCGCTGTAAGCTTAGATGCTGAAATATAGTTATCACCATTTTTTCTAAGATTTTCAATGATGGTGCCATCAGACAGCACCATAGTATAAATTAAATCTTCCATATACTTATCCTTTCCTATAGATTACCCCGCCCACAAGGGGCGGAGATTTTTACTTAACCAATGATTCCATACGGACGAACCCCAACAGAGTTCGAAGCGCCGTCGCAGTACGCACGGCCATTGCTGTACACATCAGCGAAATAACCCGAAGAAACGACGTTCTGTAGCCAATAAGTTTCTCTTATCTTGATCATTCTTGGATTAAGGCGCATAAGTGCAAGCTGTGAATTGCAAACGCTGTATTTTGTAGGGATTGTTGTCCCATCATTTGCAGGCTCGAAATAATGTGTGCCATATACCATAACCTCTTGCATAAGCGCAACTGTCTCATCGAACCATGCTCCTCCAGATGGTTTTCCGTTGGCGACTGCATTTACAAGATAAGTTCTATGAGTAAGAAGCATATCTCCAAAAGCAGCCTTAAATTTTGCTTTTGCATTATCCAATCCTGTTTTATACATAACAGAACCTACATATCCACCCTCTGTCGTATTAGTTGCATTCATCTGACCATTGTAAAGTGATGACGCCGGAACAATAACAAGATGATGCTTTGTGAAATCTGTATCACCGCATCTAAGGAAATAATCCATATCTGCAATAACCCAAGTCACACCGCTAATTACCCAGTAATCTCCGATAAACAGGTAGTCAAATGTTCCATTTTGAATAGCTGCCTTTTGGGCTGCTGTAACTGATGAGCCAAGGTTCTTTCCTCTATATACATTGCGATGATTAATCGCCGATACAAGTCCAGCAAATTCTACTGCTGCATTTGCTGCTGTCATTTTCTTTGTTCCGCCAGTACCATCTTTAATAATTACGTCTCCACTATCAAATCTGGTTGCTGCGGAATAATCCGTTACTTTAGGCATTTTCTTTAATCCTCCTTAAAAAATAAAGAGCCTCAGATTTCTCTAAAGCCCTTTGTAGTCACTGTCTAACAGTGCATGGTCTGTTACATATCCCAATCTACTGATAACACTTCTTATAAAAGTATCTAAATGAGATACCTGCTGTCGTAATGATACAACTTCACTTTCATCAGCAAATATTGTACGTCCCTGTATTTCTCTACCACTTGAATCAAATATATTTTGTCCTGATGAATCGTAAATCGGTTGTAATACAGAATGTTCATTAGCAAGCTGTGAACCAAATTTGCCGACATCTGCTCCGAGAATTTCTTCATATGCTGCCTGCGCTAAAGATGCTGAGTTCGCTGCCGCTGTTTCAGACTTTTTGGCATTTGTTGCTGATGCTGTTGCATTAGAAGCTGATTCAGCTGCTTCATCGAAGAATGCAGCGGCTGAATCAGCATAGCTTTTCGCATTCTCCGCACTCGTACTAGCTGAATCAGCATAGCTTTTCGCATTCTCCGCACTCGTACTAGCTGCACTTGCAGAGTTAGCCGCACCTGAAGCTGATGATTCCGCGGCGTTTGCTCTTAAATTTGCTGTGCTAGCATATCCAGATGCCTGGCTGGCAGAGCTTGCTGCTTTTGCTGCTGCATCAACTGCCTGTTCTGCATATTGCTTAGCAGTGAGATATTCCGTTGTTGACCTTATGCTCTGTTCCTGTACAGGATTGAAATCAATCTGCACGGCAATAGCCCCACTGGATACAATCTTGTTATTTAACTCAATCTCTACAATAGGATTTATTTCTCCTGCCAGTACGGTCATTTGCTTTGTAACTTCAAAGTAAACCGTATGCTTAGCAGAATCCCACCCTAATGCAGGATTATATACAAAATTACTGTCAACCTTACCACATCTTATATTAACTGTTGCGCCAGTAGGTATCGTATATTCAAGTCCGTCATTATATAGTTTTACCGCAATAATCGGTAATCCCTGATCATACTGCACAAGATGAACCGGACGTACAATCTGACGAGCTGTCATGTCTGCATACGTATAATGCACAACTCTGTTTGAGTCTGGTGTATATACACCCATTTTTAATCACCCCCTAAATCAACGCCAGTCATCATTGATAAAAATTCTACATCAGAACGAAGTTGTTCCTGTTCGGAATTATCTTGTACAACATCTTCACCTTCATCCGGTTTAGATACTTCATTGCTCGCCTCGATTAATACGAGGTCCTTATCTTTTACTTCTGTGGCATTTTCTTCCATAAAACCTCCTAATAATCGTGCCAACCCGCTTTTACTAAAACACCTCTCTCAAATTGTAAATATGCGTTATTACTCCAATTTGAAGCGGTTCCATCTCTATTCATTCCACCTACTTGAACAAATCTCATTGTTCCTGTTATTCCACTACCATTTTCCCAAGATACATTCTTAAGTTTGTAGTAATGCATATCAACATCACACCCCAAGTTTATGGTATCTGCATTGTATGTCACATTGTTTGAGGAGGTATAACCGTTTCGCTCATATAAAAGCTTAACAAGGTAACTCTGACCACTCTTAGGCTGTGCCGCCCATGTCATGTAATCGCCATTTTCATCAAGGTCAAATACCAATCCTCTACGATTGTCATTGCCTTTCCAACTATTTGTACCTATTTCTCCTATGTACTCATTGGAATATTTATAATGAGATGCCCCAGCATTAATATTGGCTTCTTTACTACCAGATTTACAATTAACCTGTTTAGCAGTTATATCCAAAGCATTTACATATGTTGTTGTAACTGTATCCTTAGTGATTTTGGTCACATTAGCCTTTGTCTGATACCCTTTCTTTTCAACATCCGGCATAGTTGTATATTTACTATCATTCGTAAGTTCTGATACTTTAGTTGGAATAGACGGAGCGTCTGAAATATTTTCATAAGAAATCTGAACATCTTCTGACAATGTTATTCCGTCCCTATCAAGTCGAATAAGAACTTTTCCATATGAATCTTTTATAAGTGCCGTACCATTTGAGTTGTTCTTTCCACCAAGAATTAAAGTGCCACCGTTTATACGATTTGCACTCATCGTCCCAGTTTTAACGAAATCTGCTACAATCTGACCATCCTGTGTCATAGCTAAAGCAAATGGACCATTATATCCTGTTGAAGAATATCCCAATCCACCTTTATTCCAACGCCATACCTTCTTCGCAGTAGCAATATCATCTGTATCCATAATAAGAATTTCATCAGGATATTTTCCACCGGTGCTGCTGTGCATAATCACATAACCGCCAAGACCTCCACTAATCAATTGCGTAGCATTCTCAATAGCCTGTTGCATAAATGTTTTAGTAATGGTATCAGAGATTGCCTGCTTTTGGTCAGAAATCGTCGATGCAAGATTTGTCCTTGATTCTCCAAGTTCAATCGACACGTACTTATTACTTATGGCATCATATATAGTTTTTATGCACTTTGCCGTGGCGCTAACATTTAACTCCGGGAACTCAACGCTTACAGTGTCGCAAAGATGTACATCCTCCAAAAGCGCATATTTAGCATACTCCGTAGATTGTGACAATTGTACAAATGATACAGTCAATGATACAGCTGGTACTCCTATGTTGTTTGCTTTCATATAAGAATTAGCTCTTGCTCTGAGCTGCTCTTGATTTGGTTTTTCCTGCCATTCCTGCGATAAATCCAATGGATAAATCCTTGTAAAATTATATGTGCCAGAAGCTTTTACAATCTTCTCATCCAGCTGCACAAGACCTTCCTGCTCCGAATACCAGAATGGATAAACACCTGTATAGACAGAACTGCAATTCTCTTCCTGCTTCAAATCAGTAAGATTCTTACCATATCTAATGCTAACACCTCTATCCGCGCCTCTTTTATTCCAAAGCTTTACGTTGAACTTATCGAATTCATACTCTCCTCCATACACATCAAGGATTGAACCGTCAACGCCTCCAAGAAGTGAACGCATACTCGATGGTTTGAGAACTGTCATATTTGCAGTTGTAGTTTTATCTGTTGAAAATGAAAAAGGACAATCAACCGCTGATGCGGATTTCATATTAATAAATGCATTTTGAACTGTGTCGGCTGCAAATGCTGATACTGGGTATCCAGACATATCGTAACTTATATGTTCTGCATTTATTGTAACAATTCCATTGATTGGCTTTGTGATTGCATAGATTCGGAATGGTTGTGGGTCAGAATAAGGATTTGGCTTTGCCATAATGATACGCCTAAGCTGTAATTCCTTATATCTGATACCTGTAACCGGATATTCAATTTCAAGTTCGAACTCTCCATTTCTTTCTTCAGTAACTTCGCAAGTAATGGCGTCACTTAATGTGCCTAATCCATTCGTTGTGAATGATGTTTCTGTAGACTCATGAAGAGTAATCATAGTGTCCACCATTTAGGTATCACCTCCACACTTGTTATTCCACCAGAAAAAGAAATTTCGTTTTCGCCTTTTATAAGCTTCGGAAATCCGTTGCTCAACGTTACAAGTGAATTGCAATTTGTAGTACCTTTATAAGCATCCTGTAATTCACTATCGATTGTCAGATACGAGCTAATGTTCGAAATAGTGATAACATAGTCACCAATTCTCAGATTACCCTTTCCAGAACCGTTCACTTTTATAATAGGAAGCGATTTGAATCCTGTGGGATTTCTTAATTTGCTCGTTGCTCTAACAATTACTGGAATATCTCCAGATTTAAGAAAACGCTGAGGTTTACAATCAAATGCAACTGTAATACGCCCAGCGTGCTGTAATATGTTTTCAATTGTTCCGCCACTCTTATAAGCAGCAAGTCGATAATATTCCGGCTCATATGAATCTTCCAACTTAGCATATCCAGACGCAGAGTTAAGCCACTCCGAAATAAAATTTGCCATCATTGTAAAATCCTTATTTTCAGCACCAATAGCTATGTCATAACTTCTTGATGCATTTTTATACGACCCTTTATCGACATAAATATCCCCGTTTCTTCCAGGAATATGTGTAACTTCATAGTCCTTTTCCGGAGTTTCATATCCAGGCGGATGCTCCACTTGGATAGCGAATTCTTCCGATGAAATACCATTGTAAATAATTACGCCCATGAAGCATCCCTCCTTTCAACTTGTCTCTGAATAATGTTTGATACTTCTTCTGCAATCTCTTTAGGATTACTTCCCGTGATATTAAATGTATTTTCGAATGAATTTCCGCCGTTGAAGTTTCCAACAGCATCTGAAATCTTATCTAACACACTGGAATTATCAGTTGCTTTGCTTCTTACTTCATTAATACGATTACCGGTTCTATTGGCAATGTCTAATGAACCAGATAACGAATACCCGTCAACACTCTTCATCATACTAAACAACTGATTAGCACCATTTTGAATATTTGACAGATCCATTACAGGTCTTATAGTAGGCTCTGTGTCTATATCGGAACTAACCAAATCTGCAATAGTTGAAAGTGTATCGGACATTGCGCCAACAGCACCTTTTCCCATATCAACCGTAGCGTCAGATACTTTTCCAGCATAAGCCTTCACACCATTAATAAATCCCTCATCAGTATATCTACCAATTTCAGCAAATACTCTTGATGGTGAATGAATGCCAAGAAAATTCTTTACACCATTCACAGCACTCTTAGCCGCATTAATCGCTGAATTAGCCAAATCAGAGGCTTTATCTGTAATACCACTGATAAGTCCACCTATAATATGCTTTCCCACATCTTTGAAGTCATTTATTTTATCTTGAATAACCTGCTTGGCATTTGATATCAAATCACGTACAGTTTCCTTAAGATTTGATAATTTCTCCTTGATACCACTGATAAGTCCAGAATTCATTATCTTGGAACCAACTTCTTTGATATCAACAACTCCACCAGTAAGTACAAGAACCGCTGCGCGAATTAATGCTTTAAACAAATTTCGTATATCATTTGCTAATCGCTCGGAGTTATTATCGATAGCACTAATAATGCCTTCGATGAAACTCAAGAGCAAATTAACACCAGACTGAATCACATCTGGTAATTTTTGAGCTATTCCGTCGATGAAATTCAGCACAATATCTATAGCAGTTTGAACCACCATTCCGATATTATCTGCAATTCCCTGTAGACATGCAATCAGAATATCGAACACAGCCTGTACAATTTCTGGCGTATGCTCAGCCAAAGTTCGAAGAGTTGTAACCAGTAGTGTTACGAGAACTTCGACCAATTGAGGTACCACGTTTGATATCGCCGCCAGACAAGCCGTAATAATAACGACCAGCGACTCTAAAATTTGTGGTGCTGCACCTGCTAATGCAACGCAGAACTGAGCAATTCCCTCTGCCAATTTAACCAGTACTGCTGGAATTAAATCTGCCACACCTGTTATAATGACTGCTAATGCTGCTACAAGTGCTGTCGCTCCTGCTGTTCCAGCTGCTGCTATCGCAGTAAGCCCAATAGCAAGTGCCTGTAGTCCAAGTCCAGCAGCTAATAAACCTGCTCCTGTCACAGCAACTCCTACACCTATAAGTGTAAATGCTCCTGCTAATGCCAAAATACTTGGAACAAGCGGTGATAATACAGCACCAGCTACACCTATAATTGCAAATGCTCCTGCTAAAGAAACCAAACCTTTGGCTATTGCTTCCCAACTCATAGCACCCAGTATACTCAGAACTGGTGCCAACACCGCTAATGAAGCACTTGCAATGAGTAATGCCGCTGAACCAGCCAATGTTCCGTTCATAAGATTTAACGCTACCGATAGTTCCGCTAACGCTCCCCCCATAGTAACAAGACCTTTTACAATCTCTTCCCATGTGAAATTTCCCATTGTACTTAGAATATTTGATAATATTGTAAGAGCTCCGGCAACGGCAATAAGACCAACGCCTGTTGATATCATATTTTTAGGCATTAAATTGACAGCTAATGTAATCTCTGCTAATGCTCCTGCCATAACGGTCAGTCCTCTGCCAATTTCACTCCACTGCATAGAACCGAAATTCTCTACAGCTGATGCCATAATTTTCATCGCGCCGGCAATAGCGATTAAAGCAATACCAGTAGATACAACATGTTTAGCATTACCTGTAAGATTTGTAAATGCTGCAATCTCTGTAAGTAATATGCCAATACTTGTAAGACCTTTTCCGATTTCACTCCACTGCATAGAACCAAAATCTTTGCAAGCAGATGCTAATACTTTTATAGCGGCTGACAACACAAGAATTCCTGTTGCTGTTAATACTGCTTTTCCACTAAATTTAGCCGTATTCAAGAATAAAGCTATTTCTGCCATCAGAACCCCTACTCCAGTAAGTCCCTTACCAAGTTCTCCCCAGCTAAGTTTTGATATGTCTTTGCAAGCAGATGCTAATATCTTAATAGCTGTCGCTAGGAATATAAGATTGAATGCTCCTTTAGCAATTGTCTTTTCATCTTTTGAAATAACTTTTGCAACTCCTGTCAATACGCCAGAAATTACTGTAATACCTGTAAGTCCTTTTGCTATCTCATTCCAACTCAAAGATGCAATCTTCTTCAACGCTGATGCAAGAATTAACACTGAAACTGATAATCCCAACATAATTGTAGCTGTCTTTCCCGCATTCTTAAGGTCACCGCTTATCTTTGTAAAGATAGCCATAGATGTCATAAGTTCCGCAAACAATCCTGTTAATGCGGTAATAGCTGATGCCAATTTTGCAGAGTCAATAAGCGAAAGTACAACAATCGCTCCCGTAAGAATTGCAATTGCACTTGCAATCTTAATCAAAGTTCCTGCTTTCAATTGTGTCTGATATGCTTCAAAGCAACCTCTAACGCTATCAAGAATTCCCTTAAGGAACTTATTGATTCCAACCGCAATTCCAGCTAATGAAATTCCACTGAGAACGTCAAACACACTTGAGAAATTGACATCACTGATATCTTCTATAAATCCACTAGCAAGGGTTTTCATTGCTTTTGCAATACCAGTTCCAATAGTCTTTACTCCTTCCCATAATGCCTGGAGTGCTTGTAAAAACTTAGAATTTTCGAGTGCTTTACCCATTGCACCAATTGCAATTTCAACACCACTTCGCATTCCGTCAGTAGCTTCTCCAACTTCTGACATTCTTGTATGTACTCTTTCCAGAACAGAATGAATAACTGCAAATCCACCAGTGTCATACTTCTGCTTTATAGAATTTGCGAATCTTGTGACCGCATCAACAGCTTTGTCGATTAAATCTGTTGCTACTGCCACACCTGTTTTTATATATTTAATCACGGTCTGTATAGCAACATTGAATATATCTGTTTTCTTGATAGTTTCATCAAGTTTCACAAGCCAATCTCCGAAGCGTGCCGTTACCGATAAAATAGAACTAGCTAAGTCACCAGTCCCTCCTAATAGAGAGCCTACTCCTTTTGCAACTGCTACGAATGCTTGTTTAACGATGTCAATTACTGCAAACAAACCTTTGAATGTTCTTTTCAAATTTTCCGAATTTGTATCGCTGAGTTTCAGATGCGCCGTCAGATTTCTTAACGCATCTGTAATGTTGTACAGTTGTTGTGCCGTCATTGGCGGGAAGATTTCGCGGAATGCTTCTTTCACAGGCTTAATAATACTAAGCACTCCCTCAAAAGCATTTCTAGCTGCTTCTATAAGTGCTGTTCTTCCTCCCAAATCTTTCCAGCCCTGCAACATACTATTTCTGGCATCCGCCGATGAATTTATAATTGCGCTGAATGTATCACTCATCTCTGTGAGTAATTCTTTCGCTTCTTCAAAGTCACCAACGATAATTTCCCAACTCTGGGTCCAGCCAGACTGTGCAGCTTCCTTTAATGTGTCAAATAACTGGGAAAATGTCTTTACTTTTGTAGCGGCATCATTAGCAGTCTGACCCATTTTGATTATTGATGCTATCTGCTCTTCTGAGTAACCCATAGTTCTGAGCTGCTCCTCGTTCAAGTCACCTGTAAACTTAGATAATGTCTCGGTTAAGATGTCAGATGTCAACCAGCCTTTCTGTAAAGTTTCTCTGAATGACCCTTCATCTTTAATCATGTCATCAATAGCTATTCCATGCACTCTTGCTGTTTCTTTTAAAGCATCCTGGAATACCTGACCACCCATACCGGCATTTACAACAGAGTTCCAGTCTTGTAATTTTACTATTCCTGCTGCTAATGCCTGTGATAACTGATACATTGCTGTACTTGCCTGCTGTGAATTTGAACCTGATACTGCGGCAAGGTTGGCAATACCTTTAATTGCAGAAACAGAGGTATCCAAATCAACACCAGCCGCTGTAAAGGTACCAATATTACGTGTCATCTCCGTAAAATTATAAATGGTCATATCTGCATAGTGGTTTAACTCATCTAATGCATTATTAACCTGGTCAAGGGTGGTTCCCTTTGATGAAGTATTTGCTAAGATTGTCTGAACTGCATTAATCTGCGTTTCATATTCTTGAAATCCTGTTTTGATTGGATCAATAGTTAATGCCGATACAATACTTTTACCTGCATTTACTGCCGAATTTGTAATATTTGCCAATGCCGTAATTGCCATTACTTCTAATGCTGAAAATTTAGCATTAACAGTTTCAACGGCATTCGATAATCCGGAAAGATTTATCTTACCAGAGGCTTTTTCAACACTTTCAAGTCCTTTTGTTGCTCCATCCATATTCAAGCTCTTTTTAAGTTTGTCTATAGAAGATAAGCTTGTCTGAATATTGTTTTCAAACTGCTTATTATCAAATCGCATTTCGACGACTCTTTGATCAACAGTTGTACTCATAGACTTGTAACCTCCTTCCACGCCGATTTGACAATTTCGTCAAAAATAGGCTGAATAGCAGGATTGATATAATCTCGACCCTGTACCCAGCCTCCGTTACGAGTTCCATGTCCATACTGCAAGATAATTGCGATTGGAACTCCATTTTGAATATTTGTGTTATAAAAACTAATAGACACTGAATCCTTATCCTGCTTGATTTCGTAATTCCACGAATTTGCAGTTTTTCCAGTATCTCTCGGCGTAGCAGACGCAAGGGCTGCCACACCTTGACGACCATACTTATCAAGGTCGCCTATTTGTGCTACTTCTTTCACTCTTTCCAGATATATGGTAAGCTTGTGGAAGTCGCCCTTTTGTCTGAAACTGATCATATATATTTACCCCTACTTAACTCTAATCTTCGTACCTGCATAAATCAGATCCGGATTACTAATACCATTAAGACGCACAAGGTTGTCAACGGTAGTACCATTAGCAGCAGCGATTTTTGATAACACATCGCCAGACTGAATTGTATAGTATTTCTTTTCTGCTTCACCATTTACAATGCCCTGTACCTCTGAATAACGGTTTCCCAAAACCGCCTTTCTTGTATCGCCATTACCATACTTTCCAGAACGAACCTCATTTGCCAAATCATTAGCAGATGCTTCATAGATATGGTTAATGAAGCTCTGTACCTCATCATATCGTGTTCCAAGATTGTTTCTTCTGTCGTCACCATCTCCAAATTCGCCCTTCATAGTTCTTTCAGCTAATTCAAGAGTGGAACCATCTGGCGTATTAACTTCCGGCTGATGTGTTGGTTCCGGTGATGTGCTCTCTCCATTTACAGCGGCATATGCTTTCCAAGCATCAGCGTCACCATAAAACTTATCAAGGTCGAGATCTCCGTTGTATCCATTAATCCTACCTACTGAGCTGTACTGTCTAATAGCACATGCATAAGCCCCCTCATTCCAAGGTGTCTCCTGGTAGCCAGTTTGTGTGTAATCCGGATACTGCGCAATCCATAATCCGTAATCGCCAATTCCGTCAATTCTTTCCATAGCACTCTTCTGAATATAGACAAGCGGTTTTACACCGGTCTTAGAGAATACATAATCACAG
>OBIX01000253.1_pt1 | contig 13370 bp, 9 predicted proteins | sample 1496251 | NCBI WGS metagenome assembly OBIX01 (sample SAMN05065742, study PRJEB22554) | human gut metagenome | biome: ENVO:2100002; feature: ENVO:00000062; material: ENVO:00002003 | host: Homo sapiens | place: USA | reverse complement strand
CGAGATGTAGCTCCGTCTCGTGGGCTCGGAGATGTGTATAAGAGACAGGGAGAGGACCGTTCCCCATTGCTTTTTCTCCTGCTTACGGCGGGCGATCGCCTCCTCCACCCGGGCAGTCTCCTGCGCTTTCTGCTCCTCATCGCCAACGCGGTACACAAGGACCAGCTCCCTGCCGTTTCGGCGCAGGGCGGTCTCATCCGAGAATGTTTTTCTATCATATCCCGTCTGCCTGATAACATGGAAGCGATAGAGCCCTTCCTGGGACAGCTCGAGTTCGAACGCACCATTCACGCCGACCAGATCTTTGATCCGGGCCAGCGGAATGACGGCCTCCATTTCCTGCCCGTTCCCATCAAGGAACCGGATGCGAAGCTCATGGACCTCCTTTGCAAGCTCCCGCAGCGAGTCGCCTGTCATCCGAAAGACTGTGCCGTGGGCGTCGAAGCTCAGGACCCTGTTGACCGGGTCATACTCCGCCGTGGCCACATTACCAAGCTCCTGTGTGCCATCCAGATGGGTGATCACGCCGACGGTCTCGTACATCTGCTTCACACGGTCCGGCACCTCGCCGGCCTGCACGCTTGGAGCGTCGTCGTCGTCCTCGTCGTCCTCGGTATCATCGGGCTGTTCCGGCTTGTCCGGCTGCTCTGGCTTGTCCGGCTGCTCCGGCTTGTCCGGCTGCTCCGGCTTGTCCGGCTGCTCCGGCTTGTCTGGCTGCTCCGGCTGGGAGGGCGTCCGCCGGTCGTAGCTGTAGTCCTCCATCTTCTTCCCGTCGGGGTCGTAGCGGGTCAGACTACCGCCCGTCACCTTGTGGTCGTCGTCAGAGAGGGCGTCATTGGGGATCTCGCCGACTATGCCGCCGCCGATGGCCGCAGTTTTGCCGCCGGTGCTTGCGCCTGCCTTGGCCTCCACCTCAGCGTCGCCGGAGATGATGATGTGATTGGGATTGCTGGGCGGCGCATCCGGGTCTATCTCAGACCACGCACCCGCGCCGTCGCCAATGCCTGCCGCGCCGGGGCGGGGGTCGCCGCTGTAGCTGCCGCCCGTGGCCGACACCTTGCCGCCGGAAATCTCGATGTCGCGGCCCGGGCCGTACACACCGCCGCCGATACCGGCAGCACCCTCGCCGCCCACGGCTTCTACCGTGCCGCCGGTGATCTCGATGTTTCCGGCACCGCTTTCGTAGCCGCCGCCGATGCCTGCGCCGTCTTTGCCGCCCTCGGCGGTGAGGGAGCCTTTGGTGTCGTTGTCGTCCTTGATGGTCAGCTTGCCGGAGGACTCATGGCCATTCTTTTCGAGGCCCGCATTGTGGCTGCCGCTCTTCAGCTCGTTGGCGCCGTCCAGCTCGATGGCGGCATCGTGGTCACCCTGCACGGTGACGGCGGTTTTGCCCGCATCGACTGGGCTGTCACCGCTGACGTCCCCCTCGGTCTTGCTGCTGCCATCCACCTCGGTCTTGCCGCTGACGTCAATTTTCAGGTCGTCGAAGGTGACGTCCACGTTGCCCTCGGAGGTGTCGATGGTGACGGTGTTCTTATCCGACTCGCCGGTGATGACGGTCTCCCCCTCATCCTTCTCGAAATCCTTTTCACCCTGCTTGACATTGTTATAGTTTCCGCTTTCATCGCTCGCACCTTTGACCGTAATGTCGCCGTCGGCGATGTCCCATGTTTTCGCATAGGCCGGGATGCCGGAGCTCACCACGATGCCCGCGATGACGGCGGCGGCTACGCCCCGCCGGAGTGCGCTCTTCAGTCTCATAGTACATCTCCTTTCGTTCTGTGTATCATGCAATGCCGTCGCTGCGGCTCAGAGGCTCTCCTTTGAGATGCTTATTTCTTTGGGCTGCCCCAAGTCCTCCGATATCCAGAGCTTTATCTCACTCTGGGTATCCGGCAGGTCGTCCCAGTCGTCACCAAGGTCGGCATAGCTCCGCAGGTCACTCTCCAACAGATTGGTATACTTTGTGCCATCCGGGACGGTGGTTTCCAGCAGGAAAAGCCGTGGCTTATCCTCCTCGGGAGCGATGGCCTCAAATCGGGAAGCCAGCTGTTTCAGGGACTCGTCAAGCCCGATTCTCGGCGTTTCCGTTCTCGCAGGCTCGAGCCACCAATCCAAACTCGGGAGGTCGTCCCTTTTTTTCGCAAATTGGAAGCCCATCTCCCGCTCTTGTTTCAGTAATTCGTCGAGTTCACGTCTGAGTTCTTCACTCGTTTTTTGCTCTACCGTTTCCTCTCTCTCAGGCTCGAGCCACCAATCCAAACTCGGGCGGTCGTCCCTTTTTTTCGCGAGTTCGTGGGTCAATATCAGCCACTCCTGCGGCTCTGGCGTCTGCACCGGCACCCACTCCAGATAGCGCTCTGACAGGTCGTCCCGCGTTTCGCCGTCCAGCCGGAGGCTGATGTCCTCCCTGTTCTGCTTCAGCTCCACGTCAGCGTCCTCGCCCGCCGCGTCGGCCATCTTGTCCACGCTATAGTGGGTCATGGTGTCCTCATAGCGGAAGAAGATGTCCTCCACGCCGTCCTCCCGGAGGCTGGAGATGTCGGTGGTAACGGTGGAGCGGGGGGCGGCGCTCTCAATAAGCACCACACCCCCCGGGGTGAGGACCTCTCCGGCGTCGCCGGCCTTTACGCTGCCGACCATGGGGTCGGTGCTCTCAATAATGGCCAAAGCAGAATCCAACCGCTGGATGGTGACCCGGCTGGAAAAGAAGCCGCCCACCACCATGCCGCCGGGCAGGGGTTCGGGAGCGTTCTCCTGTGCCGGGGGCGGGACGTCATCATCATCGTCGTCCTCGTCGTCGTCCGGCTGGGGCTTGGGGGTGGAGGTGTAGTCGTAGCCCATCCCCTCCATCACGGTGCCGTCCGCGTTCAGACGGGTCAGCCGTCCTCCCGTCACCTTATGTTCATCGTCAGAAAGGTCCTCCGTGGGTACTTCGCCGTAGCTGCCGCCGATGGCCGGGGCCTTGGCGTCCGTCATCTGGCTTCCCGCCTTGGCCGTCACCTCGGCGTCGCCGCAGATGTAGAGGTCTCCCGGGTTCGGGTCGTCGGTGTCGTCCGACGCGCGGCCTGCTCCGTCGCCGATGCCTGCCGCGTTGCTCCCGCCCACAGCCTCGATGGTGCCGCCCCGGATGGTGATGTTGCTGCCGGTGCTCTCGATGCCGCCGCCGATGCCTGCGCCGCCGAAGCCGCCCTCAGCGGTGAGGGAGCCGTCCTTGCCCTTGTCGTCCTTAATGGTCAGCGTTCCTTTCGACTCGTGTTCGTTCTTCTCAAGACCCGCATTATAGCCGCCGCTCTTCAGCTCGTTGTCGCCGTCCAGCTCGATGGTCGCATCGTGGTCGCCCTGCACGGTGACGGCGGCTTTGCTCTCCTGGGCAGGGCTGTCATCGCTGCCATCCCCCTCCTTCTTGCCGCTGACGTCGATCTTCAGGTCGTCGAAGGTGACGTCCACGTCGCCCTTGGAGGTGTCGATGGTGACGGTGTTCTTATCCGACTCGCCGGTGATGACGGTGTTGGTGTCGTCCTTGTCGATGGTCTCGCCCTGTGTGACCTTGTTCGTTCCTTCGGTGTCGCCCGCTTTCACGGTGATGTCGCCGTTGGCGATGTCCCACCGGGCCGCATAGGCCGGAATGCCGGAACTCACCACGATGCCCGCGATGACGGCGGCGGCCACGCCCCGCCGGAGTGCGCTCTTCAGTCTCATAGTCCGTCCTCCTTTGGTCTGTTCGTCTTTTGAAGAATCAGCCTTTTTCGATACAAGCTTACCAAAAAATTCGAAGAATGTAAATAAAAACTGCGCGAATCGTGGTGTTTTCGGCGTGAATGGCGCAAAAAAGCCCTCCCGAGCGGGGAGGGCCATAGCCTGTCTTATTCAGAGTAGTGCGCCAAAAACTGCTTGGTGCGCTCCTCCTGGGGGTGGTCGATGAGCTGGCGGGCCGGGCCTTCCTCCACCACGACGCCGCCGTCCATGAATAGGATGCGGTCGGCCACGTCGCGGGCGAAGTGCATCTCATGGGTAACGATGATCATGGTGGTCTTTCGGTCGGCGAGGTCCCGCAGGACGCGGAGGACTTCGCCGGTCAGCTCCGGGTCAAGGGCGCTGGTGGGCTCATCGAAGCAGAGGATGTCCGGGTGGAGCGCCAGTGCGCGGGCGATGGCCACCCGCTGCTGCTGACCGCCGGAGAGCTGGTGGGGGTAGTGGCCTGCCCGCTCCGACAGGCCCATCTGGGCCAGCAGGTCACGGGCCTGTGCTTCCAGCTGGGCGTGGATGGCCTTTTTGTTGGCCTTGTAGTCGGGCTGCTCCTTTGCCAGAAGCTCCCCCGCCAGCATCACGTTTTCCAGCGCGGTGTACTGGGGGAAGAGGTTGAAGTTCTGGAACACGAGACCGAAGTGGAGGCGCTTTTTCCGCACCTCGCTCTCCCGCTGTGTGGCAGGGTCGGCGGCGTCCCACATGGTCTCGCCGTTCACCCTGATGACGCCGGTGTCGGGACGCTCAAGGAAATTCAGGCAGCGCAGCAGCGTCGTCTTGCCCGAGCCGGACGAGCCGATGATCGCCAGCGCCTCGCCCTGTTCCAGTGTGAGCGAGATGTCCTTGAGAACCTTCGTCTCGCCGAAATTCTTCCCGATGCCGGAGGCTTCGAGTAATGCCATAATTCAGTATCCTCCTTAGCAGCGGAAATAGTCCATCTTTTTCTCGGCCCAGTCCAGCAGCAGGGTGAGTGCGCCGACAAAGACGAGGAAGAAAATCGCGGTGGAGAACAGCGGCCAGATAAGGCCCTTGGCGCTGTACTCCTTCGCCATCATGATGATCTCCTTGTTGGCGATGACATTCGCCAGCGAGGTATCCTTCACCAGCGTGATGACCTCGTTGCCCATCGGGGGCAGGATGCGCTTGACGACCTGCAGGAGCGTGACCTTGAAAAAGATCTGGCTCTTGGTCATGCCAAGCACCTGACCGGCCTCGGTCTGGCCTTTCGGCACAGCCTCGATGCCGCCGCGGTAGATCTCAGAGAAGTAGCAGGCGTAGTTGATGGCGAAAGCCACCACCGCCGCCACCAGACGGCCCGAAGAGCCGGAGGGCCAGGGGTTGGTCATACCCAGCAGGCCGGGGCCAAGGTAGATGACGATGATCTGGAGCATCAGCGGCGTACCGCGGATGACCCACACGAAGGTCTTGACGACGCCCCGCAGCGGTGCGCACCGGCTCATGGAGCCAAAGGCCACCACAAGGCCCAGCGGCAACGAGAACAGCAAGGTCAGAAAGAACAGCTCACAGTTGAGCGCGAATGCGCCGGTCAGACGCTCCAAAATCACAGTCACAGAATCACTACACCTATCCGTTTATAATGTAAGTTACTCAGCCAGAGTCAGGCCGTACTTGTCAGCCAGAGTCTGCATGGTGCCGTCAGCCTTCAGCTCGTCGAAAGCGTTGTCCACAGCCTCGGCCACGTCGCTGCCCTTGCGGAAGGCCACGCCGTACTCCTCGACGTTCAGCTCATCCACCATCTTGAGGTTTGCGTAGTCGGTACCCTCGCCGATCATGGCAGAAGCCAAAGTCAGGTCGAGGATGGCGGCGTCAGCAGTGCCAGCGGCGACTTCCATCAGGCAGTCGGTCTGAACAGCCTTGGAGATGAAATCAGCCTGAGACAGGTCGGCGTTCTCGGTGATGGTGGTCTCACCGGCAGAGCCGGCCTCGGCTACCACGGTCTTGCCGATGAGGTCAGCGGTGGAGGTGTAGTCGGTGCCGTCCTTCACCACGACGACCTGGGCGTTCTTGACGTAGGGCTTGGTGCAGGCCATGTTCTCCTCGCGGTCATCGGTCAGGGTCAGGCCGTTCCAGATGCAGTCGATGCTCTTTGCAGCCAGCTCGGTCTCCTTGGTGTCCCAGTTGATCTCCACGAACTCCGGCTCGACACCCAGCTTCTCACAGACAGCGGTGGCCAGCTCGGTATCGAAACCGGTGAAGTTGCCGTCGGCGTCGGTGTAGTTCATCGGCTCATACACGGTGTAGCCGATGACCATCTTGCCGTTGGACTGGATGTAAGCCAGGTCGCTGTCAGCGGCCACGGAACTTGCCGGGGCGGCAGAGGTGGCGGCAGAAGAAGCAGCCGTAGAAGTGGATGCAGAACCGCCGCAGGCGGCAAGGCTCAGTGCCATCGCACCGGCCAGAAAAGCAGCTACCAGACGTTTCATGTTGTAATTTCCTCCCTCAGATTCAGCAGAAGCGGCGCTTCGTTTTACCGCTTTACCATGCTAAATTGTTAAACTGTGACTATAGAATAGCGCGTTTTGCCCCGTTTTGCAAGAGGAAAACCGATTTTTTCGCGTTTTGCCCGCAGACCGCCCCTTTCCGATCGGGTTTTCGGTGTATTTGTACAAAGGACAAAAAGAAAACCGCCACCTCACGGTGACGGTCAGACTTTCCGTTCAATTTATAATGACGCATTCTCAAACGCATCCCCTGCGGCCTTTTGCAGGGCGTCGATGGAGATGGTGCAGAGGGCCGCGAGGTCGGCGTCCGAGCCGTCGGCAGGGATGTCCGCCACCTCTTTCTCAGTCTTGCCCTTGAGGTAGCTGCAATAGCCCTCGCTGTGCTCGTACCACTCTTTGCCGAGGCTGGATGCGTTCCGCATCCCGTAGCTGTCGCCCAGCTCAAGCTTGGAGCGGACGGTGTCCGGGGCGGTGACGCCGCCGTCTGCCGCGATGGTCAGCGCAGGCTCTGCCATGTCGCCGATGGCGCTGGTCACACGGCCATCGGCATCCAGAGTCAGGGCCACGACGGTAAGGTCAACTTCTGCGTTCACATCCTTGTCGTCGGTGGCGGTGATGTCCGAAGAGGCATTCTCCGCCTCCACGCCGAGGCTCACCCGGTCGCCCTTCGCCGCGCCGAGGGCGGACGCATTCGTGCAGGCTTTCGCCACGGCGTCGCGGTACTTATCCACCCGGATGGTGCAGCCGGACAGTAGGTCGGCGTCCACAGCCTTGCCGTCCTTATCCGTTTCCAGCATGGATGCCTGCTCGGGCGTCATGCCGGTGAGGTAGTCGGCGAAGTCATCGGCCTGCTCGGCCCAGCCCTTTTTCAGCGAAGATGCCGCTGCCAGCGGGTAGTCGTCCCCTTTCTGGCGCTTGGTGCGGTAGTCGGTGGGCATGGTGACGACGCCTTTGCCGTCGGCGGTAACTTCCACTTCCAGCTCATCCAGCATCACGTCGGCCAGCTTGCCGTCTCCGTCCAGCAGGACGGCGGCAGCGATGGTATGGATGGTGCCGGTACGGGCCTCATCGGAAGCCTCGGTCAGGATGCCGAGGCCGGTCTTCCAGCCGCCGGTCTGGGTGGTGCTGGCGCTGCCGGACGAGCCGGACATGGCGTTCGAACTGCTCATGCTGCCGGAATCGCTGTTGCCTTTGTGGCAGCCGGACAGCAGCAGTGCCGCCGCCACGGCACAGCTCAGAAGAGCTTTTTGTCTCTGTGTCATAAGCGTTACGCTCCCTTTCATCTCTTTGGGAGTAGTATAGCCCGACACAGAGCCAATCATGCACGTTTGCTCTGAGACCGACGTGTTATCTGGCAAAGTTCCAAAATACCAGCGTGTTATCGTCACAAATCAAACTTTGCCACGTTGGCAAACTTAAGGCTTGCTGGCAAAGTAGGTAGTTTGCCAATCAGGAGAACTTTGCCAGGTTGGCAAACAATCAATATTGAACGATATATCATTTAATTTATGGAACTTTGCCACTTATTCCACCGCAGTATCGCTCACATCAGCGGGCTCAGCAGGCGGAGCACACTGTCCAGCAGCGTCCCGGCCAGCGAGGTGCGGCAGTCGGCCAGCTGCACTTCCCGGCACTCTGGCAGGGTGCGAAGCACATCGTCCCGCAGAGCAATGACCTGACTGTTATAGAGCAGCAGCGCCCCGCACTCAAAGTGGAGGAAGAGGCTGCGGTAATCCATGTTGATGCTGCCCACCACGGCGGCGCGGTCATCGCTGACGTAGCACTTGGCGTGGAGGAAGCCGGGCGTGAACTCGTAGATGCGCACCCCCGCCCGGAGCAGCGGCACATAATAGGAGCGGGTCAGCCGGAAGATGAGCTTCTTGTCCGGGATGCCCGGCAGCACCAGCCGGACGTCCACGCCCCGCTTTGCCGCCGCCTTGAGGGCTTCCAGCATGGTCTCGCCCACCGCGAAGTAGGGCGTATAGATATAGACATACCGCTGGGCCTGATTGATGATATTCAGGTAGACCGTCTCGGCCAGAGCCTCTTCGTCCAGCGGGCTGTCCCCGTAGGGCTGTATCACTCCGTCCGACTGGGCAGACAGGGACTCAGCCTGAGGCATAAAGGGCGTATAATCCTCCTCGCTGGGGCGGAAAGCGTTCCAGTGGTCGAGGAACATCACCGTGAAGTTCCAGACCGCCGCGCCCTCGGTGCGGAGGGCTGCGTCCTTCCAGTAGCCGAACCGCTCTTCTTCATTGATATACTCGTCGGCCAGATTGATGCCGCCCGTATAGGCTGTATTTCCGTCCACGACCACGATCTTCCGGTGGTCGCGGTGATTCATGACCAGCGACACCAGCGGCACCACCGGGTTGAACGGGATACAGCGGATATGCGCCCGCTCCATCTGCACCACGAAATCGGACGGCAGACCCAGCAGACTGCCGAAATCGTCGTAGATGAGCCGGACGTCCACCCCCTGCGCCGCCTTGCGGACAAGGATGTCCTCTACCCCCTTCCACATCTTGCCGGTGCGGACGATGAAGAACTCGAGGAAGATGAACCGCTCTGCCTTTTCGAGGTCGGCCAGCAGGTCAGGGTACATGGCCTCACCGCAGGGGTAATATTTTGCCGTGGAGTTTTTCCATGCGGGGTACGGCCCGTACTCCGAAATATACCGGCTCAGTCCCCTGCTGGCGGGGTCGAGGGCGTCGGCCTGACCCGGCTGCTGGGCGAGGTCGGCGGTGTGCTGGCGCTCCACCGCCTGCATCCGCTGGCGCATCCGCTTGGCAGGGGCCTTGTTGCCGAATGCCAGATAGAGCGCACCGCCCAGCAGCGGCATCATGCCGATGAGGACGAGCCAGATGATTTTATAGTCGCTGTTCTCGTCCTTCCGCACGAGGTAGAGAGTGATGAAGAGGCTGAGGACATTCAGCCCCGCATTCACCCACACCTTTCCGGCGGTGAGGGAGAAGAAGGCCCAGAGCAGCCAGCCGATCTGCAGCAAAACAAGGGCCACTGTAACCGTGGCCCTGTTGATGACACGATTGAAGAACCGTACGACCGGCAGCCGAAAGAACATCTGCGCCTCCCCCGCTGCCTTTCGGCAGCATTTTTATGGGAATAGTATAGCGCAGAGATGCGGAGATTTCAAGCTCAGGCGTCCGCGTCCTCGAAGCCCACCATGAGGCCGCCCAGCTCGGCGTAGTAGCTGCACAGGCCGCCGCATTCGGTCACCCGCACCTGTGCGCCCTCGAAGACAGCCCGCACCATGTGCATCAGGCGCTCGGCGGCGGCGGGGTTGCCGCAGTGGGCAATGATGACCTTGCCGTTCGTGTAGCCGTGGCTTTTGAGCTCCAGCACGATGCGCTCGAGAGCGCCGTGCTCGCCGCGGGTCTTGCAGAGGACATCCAGTTCGCCCACATCGCTGGCCTTGCCGATGACCCGGATGTTGAGCATCCGCGCCACAGCAGCCACAGCGGGCTTCACCCGGCCATTCCGGGCCAGATTCGCCAGCGATTCCAGCGAGAACAGCAGATGGGTGTGGTGACGGTAGCGCAGCATCTCTTCGCACACCTCGTCAAAGTCCCTGCCCTCTTCGATGAGCGCACGGATATGCTCTGCCAGCAGCACCAGTTCCGGGCCGGCAGACAGGCTGTCCAGCACAAAGACCTGAGCACCCGGGTGCTCTGCCTGATACTCTTCTGCGGCCAGCTGGGCGGCGTTGCAGCTGCCCGACAGGGTGCCGGTGATGGTGATGGCATAAATTTCATCTGCGCCCTCATAAGCCTCCAGCCAGTCGCCGATGTTGGGGCAGGAGGTGCTGGTCTTGCCCTTATAGGTGCGCAGGGTAGTCGCCATTTCCACGGCGTTCAGCGTGCCGTCGTCGAGGTATTCCCTCTCGTCGGTCACGATCTTCAGAGGCACAGCAGCAAAATCCACGCCGTCCAGCTTGTACAGGCTGGCGGAAGAGTCCACAACGATTCGTTTCATCTCATCTATCTCCATTCCGGCGGATGTCCGCCGCATTTTTTACGTTCTGCGAGTCCACTATATCAGTTTTTTAAAAACCTGTCAAGCGATTTGTAAAATTGTTAACGTCGTTTTCATAAACGGTTGACCCCGACTCAAAAATGCGATATACTACCACCATGAATCAGGAAATGAAACGCCGTGTCACGGCCTGCGCCGCCGGGTTTTCCCTGCCGCGCTACCGGGAGCTGCCCTCCGTGGGGCTGTATCTCGACCAGACCGTGCAGCTCGTCAACAGCTGCTTCCGGGGCTTCCCCGGGGTGGAGCTCACCCCCTCCATGGTGAGCAACTACGTCAAGAAAGGAGTCATCTCCCACCCCGTCAAAAAGAAGTATTCCCGCGAACAGCTGGCTTCTCTCATCTATATCGTATTGTCTAAAAATGTCCTCTCGCTGGAAAACATCGACACCCTCTTTCAGATGCAGCGGGCTCACTGCACCGCCGCCGAAGCCTACGACTACTTCTGCGACGAGGTGGAGAACTGCCTGCCCTACATTTTCGGTACCAGCCGCACCATCTGCGACCTCGACCCGGATGCCGCCGACGAAAAGCGTCTGCTGCGCGGTACCATCGTCGCTGCCGTGAACAAGATGTACCTCGACTGCTGCTTCGTCGCCATGCGGCAGGAGGAAGCCCTCTGGCCGGGGATACTCGGTGACCTCGAATAAAAAGAAAAACGTCTGTACCTCCAAACGAAGTACAGACGTTTTTATTATGCTCTGATTTTAGGCATCCTGCAGCTCACCACGGCTTGCGGCCTTGAGGTAAGCGAAGATGAAGCCGTCGAGGTCGCCGTCCATGACAGCGTCCACGTTGCCGGTCTCATAGTTGGTGCGGTGGTCCTTGACCATCGTGTAGGGCATAAAGACGTAGGAGCGGATCTGGTGGCCCCATGCGATCTCGTTCTGGACGCCCTTGATGTCGTCGATCTTATCCATGTGCTGCTGCTTGGCGATCTGGTACAGCTTTGCCTTCAGCATTTCCATCGCGTAGTCGCGGTTCTGGAACTGGCTGCGCTGGGTCTGGCAGCTGACCACGATGCCGGTGGGCTTATGGATGAGTCGGACAGCGGAAGAAGTCTTGTTGATGTGCTGGCCGCCGGCACCGGAGGAGCGGTAGACCTGCATCTCGATGTCCTCGGGGCGGATGTCCACCTGGATGGTGTTGTCCAGCTCGGGCATGACTTCCAGCGAAGCAAAGCTGGTCTGACGGCGGGCGTTGGCGTCAAAGGGAGAGACGCGCACCAGACGGTGGACGCCGTTCTCGCTCTTGAGCAGGCCGTAGGCGTTGGCACCCTTGACCATCATGGAAGCACTCTTCATGCCGGCCTCGTCGCCGTCCTGATAATCCAGGACCTCGACGGTCATGCCGTGAGCCTGCGCCCACTTGTTGTACATACGGTAGAGCATCTCGGCCCAGTCCTGTGCCTCGGTGCCGCCGGTGCCTGCGTGGAAGGTCAGGATGGCGTTGCTGTGGTCGTACTCACCGTTCAGCATGGTCATCAGCTGCAGCTCGTCCACAGCCTTGCCCACGGCGTTGACGGCCTCTTCGGCCTCCGGCACCATCTCGGGGTCGTACTCCTCGTCCAGCATGACCAGCATGGTCTCTGCGTCATCGTACAGGCCCTGCAGCTTCTCGAAGCGGGTCAACTTGCCCTTCAGGTCGCCCACCTCGTCGAAGACCTTCTTGCTCAGCTCAGCGTCGTCGTAGAAGCCGGGGCGGGACATGGTGTGCTCCAGCTCCTGCACGCGCTTGCGGGAAGCGTCGATGGCCAGCGCCTCCTCCAAGTCCTTTACAGCGGTGTGGTATTCAGCCAGCTGTACTTTCAGTTCATCAGTGGTGATCATCGTTTTATTCCTCTCGTCTCAAAGAACAGGAGCAGCCTCTTCATCATCAGCCACGCACACGGGCAGACCCGTCTTAGTACAACCTCTCAGTCTCGCTGGCGCTCAACAGCTCCCCTGGTAGGGGAGCCTCTGGCGAAACCGTTCACTTTGCGGGGACTGCCAAACCCTCCCCTACCAGGGGAGGTGGCACGCCGTAGGCGTGACGGAGAGGTTGTACGAAGGAAAGCCTGCCCGAGGACTCGGCCAATGACGGAGAGATTTACTCCTAAAAGATACAGTTTATACACAGATACTTCATTAGTATACCCAGAATCCATGATAAAGTAAAGAGGAAAAAATACCATTGTGCTGGAATTTTGAAGATTTTCGCCTTTTCTTTTCCGCATTTTAAGTGTATAATACTGATAAACTACCATATTCATTGGAGGATGTTATGCCAAAATACTATGGCTGTCCGTGTGAGGGCTGCGGCAAGCCCCTCACACTTCAGGATGACATCGTGGTCTGCCCCGACTGCGGTGCGCCTTATCACCGCGTCTGCTACGAGAAGCTGGGCCAGTGCATCCACCGCCCCGCCCACGCCGCCGGCTATGAGTGGAAGTTCCCCTACGAGGAGAGCCAGCTCCGCACCTGTCCGTCCTGCGGCGAGCGCACCCTGCGGGACGAGGAAACGTGCCGCTGCTGCGGTGCTGTGCTGCCCCCCGAGGGGCAGGAGCCTCCTTCTACCCGCGGCAGCGGTGAAGAGACTTTCGACTACTCCCAGATGTACCGTCAGTTCGGCACTTCCGCTGACCCGGAGAAGGAGTTTTTTGAGGACGCCTTCGGCAAAGAGGCCAAGATGGACGGCATCGACCGTCAGGACTGGCTGGACTATATCGGCCCCGCCGCTCCCGCTTACCTCGCCGCTTACAGCCGGATGCAGCTCCAGAAGAGCAAAGTATCCATGAGCTTTTCGGCTCTGCTGTTCGGTCCCTTCTACTTCTTCTACCGCAAGGCGTGGAAGCCGGCCTTTGGCTTTCTGGCCGCTGAACTTCTGCTGGCAGCGCCCACCTTTATCGAGATGCTCCAGCTCTCCGGCAGCGCCCTCGCCCCGGCCATGAGCGCTTCAGCTCTGACGATATTTGCCCGCGTCTGCTCTGTCCTCAGCTTCGTGCTGATGCTGGTGCGCGGTATGTACGGCAAGTGGCTCTACCGCAAGAGCGCCGCCGACCACATCCGCCGCATCCAGTCTGAGTTCCCCGATGCCCAGCCTGTCTCTTATACACATCTGACGCTGCCGACG
>OBIX01000250.1_pt1 | contig 13561 bp, 10 predicted proteins | sample 1496251 | NCBI WGS metagenome assembly OBIX01 (sample SAMN05065742, study PRJEB22554) | human gut metagenome | biome: ENVO:2100002; feature: ENVO:00000062; material: ENVO:00002003 | host: Homo sapiens | place: USA | reverse complement strand
TGCTGGAAAGTTTTCTGATTGCGCCGGAAGAACTCACCAACGATCAGGTGATGGAGCTGCTGAAAATTGCGTCCCGTCAGCCGGAAGTTGCGCTGGCTCTTGCAAAGATGATTCACGACCTGCACGAAAGCCGCAGCGTTCCGCACCCTTTAGAATAAAGACCTGCTAATAAAAGTCAAGCCCTAAAATAAGAAAATTCGCCAACCAACCGCTGCCCATGACAAACAGCATTCAAATGCTGGTCAAAACACAGCGAGGGCGACGGAGGGGATAGCAAAGCAAGCCCAGCCAGCCCTCGCAAAATCAGGATAGCATTTGAATGCTTCGGTTTGTCAAGGGTTCGCTGCGCCAGCTAAGTGGTTCTTTGGATTTAGCTCAGGCTCAAGAGGAAATTACGTCCAAAAACAAATATCCATGCTTACTGTGAGCGTTCGGAGTCCATTACAGCTTTCACTCTAGCGTAGTAGATTCGTAAGAACTTGTTGGCCGAAGCCATCATGTAAACTTTGTAGGGCTTTCCCTCTGAGCGCTTTTTGTTCATGAACTGAAAAACAGGTTCATCCTGTGGCTGTGTTTGCAAAATAACAGTCATAATCAGAAAAAGTGTTCTTCGCAAAACTGCTGAACCAACTTTGCTGATTCCTTTATCATTCCCAACGACCTTGCCAGAGTCGTTTGGCTGCGGCTCAATTCCCGCAAAAGCAATGAGAGATTTCTTGGAGGAAAAGCGGCGGACATCCCCGATTTCGGCCATCAGCTGAGGGCCGAGAGAAGGGCCGACGCCGTACATTTCCATCACGGTGTCAAATTCAGGAAGCTGCTGAGAGAGGCGAAGCATTTCCTGCCGGAATGCAGCAACTGACTGAGATACGGCTTTCAATTGAGCGACCTGTTGCTGGATAAGGAGTTTTGAGGTGGGCGATTTCGGAAGAGAAGCGGAATTAACGGCACAGGCATAGATCTCGTCCGATTTTGAACGAGTGAAAACGTATCCGTGTTTCTGGCACCACTTCAGATATTTTTTGGCAAAAGCATTCGCAGAAAGACTTGAAATGCACTCGCTGTGCCAGAAATCTCCGATAAAATCGACCCATTTCTCACATCCATTGCTCTTCGCAGGGCTAGTAAACAACTTATTGGCATCTGGAAAGGTCAGGTCAAGAGATGAAATCAGATTATTCTTCAGCATAGTACGAATCGCTACGGCTTGCTGGTACTGGCGATAACAATTCTTCAAAGCCAGCCGGGTATCATCTTCGGGAAGGTATTGCCGCAGCCGTGTCCACTTGTCGAGCGTATAGTTGGCGATTTTAACAGCGTCTTTCCTATCCGTCTTGACACGTCTTAAACTGTTGTTGTCGTAGTCGTGAATTAGAACAGGGTTGACTACGGAAACAAATAAGCCCGCATCGTGTAAAACGAAAGCAACCGGTTTATGGTAATTCCCGGTGGCTTCCAGAACAACGCGGGTCTCTCCGTCCAGAGCTTTGAGCTTCTCCGCCAGATCGTGCAGGTTCTGGGCGGTATGTAAAACTTCAAAAGGTTCGAGTACCACTTCTCCGAAGGGGCGCATAACACAAACCATGCTCTTCCCTTTGGAAACGTCAATGCCTACTGCGTTCATGATCTTTCCTCCATTTTTTGTATTTGCAACCGGAATCCATCTTTACTCGTTGCCGATTCAATCTATTGGGTGACACGAACGCTCCGCTTGGCGGTGGCTCAACCTGCTTAAAACGAATGCTACAACAAGAGAGATGGCGAACTGTCTTTGTTGCGGGCGTAACTGCCCAGGGCGCAATGCGTCAGCCGATTACTCTCTTATTGTAACTTAGGTACGAGTTGGAATGGAATATGGCTGGCTACCATATCCGGTCCCAACCCTATTGTAATAGGGCGCAATTATACACCGTTCCGGTGAAATTGCGGTCTTGCAGACGGCTCGATGAAATCGAAGCTGGCGTTTGTGCGCCAGCCCGATTCCATCCCAAGGAAAACTGCATTTTCCTTGCGCTGCTTTGCAGCTATCCTTTTGCGGCTCCCGCCTGAGACCGAAGCGCATGGCACTCCGTTCCAAGGCGGCGAGCAAAACCGAATACGATTCCAGACCGTTCATCAAGAGCAATCTTGCTGGGCGGTCTTTTTGTTTGGAGGTGATGCCTATTCCGTGTCCGCATTTCAAAATTACCATCGTTAAGCGCAGCCAAGGGCAGTCCGCTGTTGCCGGGGCCGCTTACCAGAGCGGCGAACGGCTGTTCAGCGAGTACGACCAGAAAACGAAATTCTACAACAAGAAGAAAGAACTTGTCCACGCCGAGATCATGCTGCCGCCCCATGCGTCGCCCGGATATGCAGACCGGGCAACCCTCTGGAATGCCGTGGAAGCCGTGGAGAACCAGTGGAATTCCCAGCTTGCCCGGCGCATCGTGCTGGCGTTTCCGGTGGAAGTCCCGAAAGAGCAGTATCTTTCCATGATAAAAGAATTTTGTCAGGAACAGTTTGTTGCCAAAGGCATGATTGCTGACTTTGCCATCCACGACAAGGGAGATGGTAACCCACACGCCCACATTCTGCTAACGCTCCGGGCAATGGACGAACACGGCAGGTGGCTCCCGAAAGCCCGAAAGGTATACGACCTTGACGAAAACGGCGAGCGCATCCGACTCCCTTCCGGGAACTGGAAGTGCCACAAGGAAAATACCGTGGACTGGAACGACCAGAAGTACGCTGAGGTCTGGCGGCATAGCTGGGAAACCATTACCAACCGCTATCTGGAAGCTGCTGGCAGACCGGAACGTGTTGACCTGCGCTCCTTTGAGCGGCAGGGCATACAGCAAGCGCTTTCTGGAAACGCACCGCACGGAGATCACGTTGCACAAGGCAGCGAAAGCGGCGTTTGATGAAGCCAACTTGAAAAAACTCCCTAAGGTCAAGGAGTTGGATGCGGAATATTCCAAGCTGCTGACAGAAAAGAAAGTACGCTACCCGGACTATCGCAAGGCACGAGAAGAAATGCAGGAGTTGGTAAAGGCACAGAAAAATATTGAATTGTTCTTCGCAGAAGAAAAAGACGCACAGGAAAAGCAGCAGACCCGATAAACGAAAGTCGCCGAGGATTCTAACCCTTTCATGGGGCGGAATCCTCGGCGACTTTTTTAGTTTATGTAGCAGCGATCCTGCGTTACGAGCCAATCTTCACACAGCCGTTGGGCTTCATCTGTTGAGCGGCACACGCAATTGAACAGCTTGCCGTGCAGGGAGCAGTAGGTGTAACGGATTTTGGGCACACCGTTCTCATCCCGAAACTTTGTGTAGCGTTCCTCACCGGGCATCAGATAAAGCTGCTCCATTTCTGCATCGTCCTTTCCGTTTTCATGTGTCAGGCACACAACGCACCTATTCTATCATGAACTTAGGAATTATGCCATTGACGCTTGCACCAAAAAGCGCCCCGGATTTTCGGAGAGAGTGTGCATTGACACATTCAATAACGTTCGGAAAGAACGCGCAGCCTGCACCGGAACGGTGCAGATCAGAAAGGGTTTGGGATTTCCCAACAAGCATTTTGCAACGCAAAATTTGCATTTGTGCGCACGAATGCACTGCTTGCCACAACAATGCGTCCTTTTTGTCCGCAATTTGTAATTTTCAGATTGGAGAAAAACGCCATGGCAAAGACGAAGGCTGAAGAAAAAGCTCTCAACCTTGATTAGATTTTGTTTAACTGCCGGGATTATCTGCGCGCTGCGCGCAACTCCGGCTCGTTCTTTGAAAAGCGTGATATCCCCCGCAGTACAGCCCCGAAGTTCTCAAAAAGGTCATGGAACAGGTAGAGAACTTTGAGGAGAACAATTAAGCATTTTCTCGTTTTAATGTGGGATTAGATTGCTGTAGACCTTAATACAAAAAGATAGATAATGAAAATCTGGTGTCTGCTGGTACCAAAAAGCAGTTTGGCATCCTGAAAGACCTGATGAACCGCTCCGACGTGGATATCATCGTCAATGCCTGTGATGCAAGGTAGTGCGGTTAGGTGACTTAAGAGAGAAAAAAGAGACCTCATCTCGTAAAAAAGTCAATGCGGTCGTCTGCTTCTGTATTGAAATACAGTGGACGACCGCGTTGATCTTTGATGAGCAAGTACTGCCATGCCCCACACAGCGGGCAAAACTGGACGCGCTGCTGTATAATAATCCTTTGGAGTACGCCCAGCTTGTGCTGATTGGTGAGATTGAGCACTATCTCTCACTTGGTTGTGACCACGGTAGAATGGAAGACTAACCTTTAATTAAAATATCCAAAGCAGACAAAACAGCCATCTACTTGCGACTTGCAAATAGAGGGCTGTCTATTATTAACTACGCATTTTAACAATGATTTTTCTTTTCAACAATCATTCCGATAATAAACGAAAGTAGGAAAACGAGTAGCCAAATCAAAACTCCGTAGTGTGCCTTGAGCTGCCATACTTTTCCTATATACATATCCGGCGTGATTTTTGTGGCGTTTATTTTGATAATAAAATCGCCCAACACTTGTCCGATCAAAATTCCTGTCCAGTTTCCAGCTGTTGTGATAAGAGCTGCTCTATACATTTCCAGAAAACAGAAAGCAACAGATGCAACCCATAAACACAAATAATAATGGGCTGCTGTCCATTCAAACAAGTAGACTTCATGAAACACTGTTTGAGAAAGAAGATAGCACACCACATATGCTAAAAATACGATCAGCAAAAATCCGAGACAAGTTTTCTTTTTTGATGCTGTGTTCTTCATACGGCTTTTGAATCCTATTCCAATGTGTACCAACATCTTTGTGTTTCATTATAAAACAGCTTGGCTGCTTACTTCGATACTATTTCGACAGTTGGCATCTTGCCTTCCAATCCGAGTTCGTCATCTTCTGCAACTCTATAATTGGTAACATTTATTGAATAGCGTACTCCTTACCCTTTTGCACTCCGCGCTTCTTCCATTCATCCGTCAGCTCATTTCGGATGCGGATTGCCAAAAGCCGCTGATGAATCCATTCTTCGGAGTAGCCTTTCTTCAAATAGGTATCAAGCGCGCGGTCGATGGCCTGCTCCGGGTCGATGGTTTCCTCGATGCGTTCCTTGCCTACCATTGCCAGCCATGCCTTGAACGGCTCAGCCTTTTTGGAAGGAATCGACTGAATGATGCGTAAAAGCTGCTCCGTATTGGCAACATCCGTAAGACGACGTTTGCCATCTGCTGCCTTCATTTTCAACTGACTACAATTTGTAGTCAGTTCACTGCCTTCGTTTTTCAGTCTAACTTTCAGAACGCTCCAATATTTAGCAGCACTTCGACTATCCTTTTGCTCGGTTAAAACCGCAACCACATCCACAATCGAAAAATACCATTCTTCCTTTTCTGCATCCCATGCAGTACGGATTTTCTGATCTTCAAAAAGCTGGATAGAGCTGTTATCGTTCACTTCTGCCATAGAGGGTTCCTCGCTTTCGTTGTCTAAGTCTATTTTACATGATTTCGGGCGGAAACGCCACCCGGTCTAAGCGTTTGGGATTCAAAAATCCGAACAATATTTTGTGCAGATTTACCGTTCCTGCATCTGCTCCTTTCCCGGTGTTGTCCGTAGGATGCCGTCCACATTCTGCTTGATGATGTCATATTCCTACATCGTGTTTGGCTTTGCCACGGTCAACATGGCCTCCCTGGCTTTTGAGAAGATCTTCCAGTCCGTGGGCCGGATGAAAGTGACCATGGTAGCCCTCATCGTGGGCTGTGTGGGCAACATTATCCTGGACCCGCTGCTCATCTTTGGCATCGGGCCGTTCCCTGCCATGGGCATTGCAGGCGCGGCGCTGGCCACCGGTATCGGCCAGGCACTGAGCACTGGTATCTACCTCGTGGTGTATGCTTCCACGGAGCTGCCCGTCCGGCTGCGCCGCGCCTGCCTGAAGCTGGACAAAGAGCTGGACACCCGGCTCTACTCCATCGGCATCCCGGCCATCCTCAACCTGGCGCTTCCCTCTCTGCTGGTCACGTTCCTCAACAGCCTGCTGGCCGCGTTCTCAGGCAGCTATGTGGTGGTGCTGGGCATCTACTACAAACTACAGACATTCCTCTACCTGCCCGCCAACGGCATCGTGCAGGGAATGCGTCCCCTCATCAGCTACAACTACGGTGCCGGGGAGCACAAACGGGTACGCCGGCTCTACCAGATCACCCTCATCCTGAGCGCCGCCATCATGGCAGCGGGCACCCTTGGCTGTCTGGTGGCCTCGGAGCCTCTCATGCGGCTCTTTACCTCTACCCCGGAGACGGTGGAAGCCGGAAAAGTTGCTCTGCGGATCATCTGCCTGGGCTTTGTGGTCTCCGCCATCTCCACCACCTCTTCCGGCGCGCTGGAGGGTCTGGGCAAGGGCACGCAGTCGTTGGTGATCTCCCTGTGCCGCTACATCGTCTTCATCATGCTGCTGGCCTGGGTGCTCTGCCGACAGTTTGGCCCTGTGGGCGTCTGGAACGCGTTCTGGGCCACGGAAGTGCTCTCCGCCATCGTTTCCCTTATCGTCTACAAAAAGAGCGTCTGACACGTTTTCCGTATACGCAAAAAAGGCTCCGGGCCTGCACTCCCCTTTCACAGGGAGGCAAGCCCGGAGCCTTTTCCGTTTCAGCCCAAGGGCTGGTTTTTATTTGGTGTGCTGCTCGGTGCTCTGGTCGTCCGATTCAATCGGCGTATCCAGTTCCTCCACGGGGGCAGCGTTCTTTTTGGCCTTACGGGCCTTACGCTTGTGGATCAGCTTCCGTGCGAGGAATGCTGCCACCAGCAGCGCGGCTACCGTGCCGCCGCAGAGCTCCCAGAGCGGGATGCCCTTGGGCACAAAGGCCATGACGATCTCGGTCCCGGCAGCCGTAAAGGTGATGTAGCTGCCAAAGGTATCGGTAGGCACTTTGATCCATTTGCCATCCTGCTGGACATAGACGCTGCCCTGCTTGCCCTGCGGCAGATAGCGGATAGTGTGGGTCTCCTGCCCGTCGTCCGAGAAGTCCAGCAGCCACTGCTCGGTGGCATTGGCCACGCCGGACGGCGTCTGGGAGGTAACGCTCAGGGCATTGGAGCCGCCAAACAGGCCATCCACATAGAAGATCGGACGGCCGTTGATGCGGACATCAATGCTCTTCAGTGCCGGGGTGTAAGAGGTGTACAGCGCCGTGACCACGGTGTCCAGATGGAGGTCATCCAGCACCGGGGTGTTCCACTCGGCAAGGTAACCGTCTTTCTGGGGCAGTTCGGGGTAATCCGCCTCGGTAAACGATGCACCGTAAGTAAAGGTGCGCTGGTCCACGATGTGGCCGTCGGCCATAAAGGTCAGCGTCAGCTTCTGGAAGCCCTTGGGCGCGCCCTCCAGTGCCCGCATGGTATCGTAATCAATGGGCTCTGCCTGACCGGCACGGCTGATGCGGTCAACGCCGCGCAGGGTATCGGAGACAAACAGGTTCCCCGTGAACGTACCATCCTGGCCGCCGGAAATGGCGCCCCAATACTGACCGTCGGTGTTGCTGCTGCTCGTGGAGAGGGCCACTTCGGAGTCATCCCCGTCATCGTCCGGCTCATGGATCTCCACCATGGCGCGGTTATCCTTGATGATGCAGCTGTTGCCGGTCAGGACACTGTCCGCGCCCTGGCCCACGATGCCGCCAATGTACTTGCTGCCAGTCAGCTCACACTTGGCCCAGTTGGAGATCAGCTTTGCGGAGGAATGGCCTGCAATGCCGCCCACCTTGTTGTTGCCATCCACTTTGCCGTAAGCTTCGCAGCCCGTGATGTAGCCCAGATCCATCTCGCCGCAGATGCCGCCTGCCGCCTTTTTCTTGGAGGTAACGGTGCCCTCGTTGACACAGTTCATCACCACCGCGCTGATGGTGTACTCGGTGCGCAGGAGCGAACGGTTCTCATCCTTATCGTCGTCTTCGGGGTCAAGGGTGTTTTCCACCGCCATGGTACCCGCGATGCCGCCCACATTCATGTCGGCTTCCACGGTGCCGCGGTTGGTGCAGCCCTCGATCTTGCCCTCGTTCTGAGCCGTCAGGTTCTCGGACTCATCTTCAAAGATGTTCTTGCTGCCGGGGTCGCTGATCTCTTCCACAGCATCCAGCAGCAGGTTGGAGACCACATTGATCTGGTCGTTGATGGAGCGGAGGTTGCTGGTGAGGGTGTTGCTGGCCGAGAGCATATCCCGGTTGAGGGTGCTCATCTGGTCGGTCATGTTCGTCACAGCGTCAAACAGTTCATCCTTGGTCGCGGTCATCTCGGAAGAGGGGCGCGGCACATGGATGGGATCCTGCTCCGCCAGCCAGTGGACGATATCCGCCGCCTGGCTGGTCATGCTGGTCAGGCCGCTCATGCCCTCCGCCATGATGCCGAGGCTGGCGGACATGTGGCCCAGCGTTGCGCTGGTGAGGGCGGAATCCGTCTTGAGGATATCCAGAGACTTGTCAAAATCATCCGCAGCCTTGCCCAGATCCTGTGCGGCATCGCTCAGGGAATCCAGACCCGCCTGAATGGAGGCATTGCCGGAACTGATGTTGCCGGTGTTGAAGCCCAGCTTATCCAGAATATCTTCCAGATTGCCCAGCTGGTCGCCCACATTGCCAAGCGCGCCGGACATGCTGGTAAGGGCAGAAGCCATCTGGGGATTGCCCTGCTCCGAAACGAGGTTGGCGGTGTTGCCCAGCAGCGCGCCGATCTGCGTGGCCCGGCCTGCCATATTGCCCACGGCGCGGGTGACCTGCTTGCCGGCGGAAGCCAGCTGGCCGTCATCGGCCAGCAGCGTGGCGCTCCGCAGCAGACCCAGGCCGGTGGTCAGCAGCTTCATCTGGCCGCTCATGCCGGAGCCCAACGAGAGGATGCTCATGGCGGAATTCGCCACCTGCAGCAGGGAGATGGCTGTTTTGATGTGATCGTCCACCGCGTCACCGGACACGCTGGAATAGCCGCCCAGAATGGTGCTGATGGCGCTGCTCAGGCCGCTGTCATCCTTGCCCGGCAGCGAGGCGATCAGGTCGTCCAGGCCCTTGCTGATCTGCTCCAGACCCTGCTTGCTGGAATCCAGCGCGTCGCTGGCCTTGTGCGCGCCGGAAGAAGCCTTGGCCAGTGCCGTGGAGGCGGTCAGCATCTCGGCCGCCATCTCCGCGGTGACCCACTTGAGCTGGCCCACGGCGGTGGTCATCTTATCCAGTGCGTCGACACCCGTGTCCATCACGGGCTCCAGCCGGGTAAATGTATCGGAGATGAGGTCTCCCGTGCGGTCCACCTCGTCCGCCACTTCGTCAAAGTAATCGCCTCCCTGCTCCTGCAGACGGCGGGCTGCCTGCACGGCAGTGTCCATCTGAGAGTTCAGGGTGTTGAGGTCGGTATTGAGGAGGCTGGTGCTGCCGTCCATGTCATCGGCCGCGCCGTTGACCATGGTGTGTAGCGTGTCCAGCTCGGTGCGCAGACGGTTGATGGTGCTCTGGTCCAGGTCCAGCTCCACATAGGGCTCTGCCTGGCCGGCAATGCCGCCCACGTCCTTGCGGCCCTGTACCAGGCCCTGGTTGACACAGCCGGAGATCAGGCCATCGGTCCGGCCCACGATGCCGCCCACGTTATAGCCTACATGGGCATAGCCCACGTCGCCCGCGTTGGCACTGCTGAGGATCAGGCCGGAGGAGCGGCCTGCAATGCCGCCGGTATCCGAGGAGACATTGGAGATGTTATTGCTCAGGTCATCGCCCATATCCTTCTTGACCAGCTCCAGCAGGGTGGCCGGGAGGCCCTCCATATCGAGGGCGGACTCCTGATACTCGGAGTTGACGGCGCCCACATTGGTGCAGCCGGTGATGACACCGAGGTTGTAGCCCACGATGCCGCCGGTGGCATACGCACCGCTGACCATGGCACGGGAAGTGCTGTGGTCGATGGTTCCGCTCGTCTCATTGCGGCCCACCAGACCGCCCGCCTCCTCCTCGCCGTGGACAGCACCGGAGAACGTGCAGTTGATGATGGTGCCGTAGTTGGTGCCCACCAGACCGCCTGCGGTCTTCTGGGTACCAGCGGGATTGACCACACCCTTGATGGTAAGGTCCTGAATGGAACCGCCCTCTTCCAGGATGCCGAAGAAGCCGGCTGGAGAATAAGCCCCCACGAGGCTGACATCCGAGATGGTGTGGCCGTTGCCCTTGAACGCGCCGCTGAACGACGCAACGGGGGCCCACTCCGTATCCTCCAGCGAGAGGTCTTCCTGCAGGATCACGGTCTTGCCTTTGGACCACTGATCAAAGCCGCATTTGTCGGCAAAGGCCAGCAGGTCCGAAACACTGTTGATGTAAATGGTATCCGTCGGCGCGGTGTCGGCCGCAAATACCGGCAGCGCCGCCGAAGCCGCCAGCACCAGTGCCAGCAGCGCAGCGGTCAGGCGGTGCAGCAGCCGGGTGCTGCCCGCCGCAGACTCATTCGTCCGCATGGGAGTCGTTTTCATCCTGCACCTCCTGTGAGATTTTACCAGAAAGAACGGTAAGATGTACGTTTCCATCCACAACGGCGTTCATGGTACCGGCCACGGAGCCGTTCACCTCGCCCTGCACCATGCCATTGACACGCACCCGGCCGCTGGCCGTGTTGGTGTGCAGCACCACATGATGCATGGAGAACGAAGTTTTATCCACCAGCTTGCCACCCACCAGCAGGATCTGCGGCAGGACGAACAGCACCAGGAAGATGGAGATGATGGTACCGCGGCCCAGGCACTGGCCGATGCCCACGATGCAGGCATCGGACGTCATCTGACCGATAAGGGTACCGGCCACCGTCATGATGGTGCCGGAAGTGAGGATGGTGGGGAACGCAAAGTTCAGCGTCTCGATCATGGCTGTCTTATGGTCCATCTTATCCCGCAGCTCGTTGTAGCGGGTTGCAATAACGATGGCGTAATCGATGTTTGCACCCATCTGGATGGAGCTGACGATCAGGTAGCCCATGAAGTACAGCGGCGTGTGGATAAAAGCGGGGACGGAGAAGTTGACCCAGATCGCGCCCTCGATGACGAGGATCAGTAGGATGGGCATTGCCACCGACTGGAACGTGAACAGCAGGACGATCAGCACGATCAGCACGGAGACCACGCTGACCACGATGTTGTCGATGGCAAACGACTTCTGGAAGTCGTACTCGTTGGTGGCGTCGCCCGCCAGATAGATGTCGCCGTCCGGGTAATACTTCCGGGCGATGGTGCGCATCTGGTCCGTGAACTCATACATTTCATCCCCGCTCTGGAGGCTGGGGTTCAGGTAGACCAGAATACGGTTGTAATCCGCACCCTGCAGCTGGGCCTTTGCGCTCAGCATCTGGGTCTGGGCATCATGCAGGTCGTTGATCTGATCCTGGTCCAGGCTGACAATGCCGGAATCGACCTCGTCACAGACGTAGAGGAACATATCAATGAGCGGTACACTGTAGTTGGAGAAGTTGCCAATGACCTGGCCGTACTCATCATTTTCCAACGCGTAGCCTGTGTAGACCACTTGGGCCAGCTCGTAATCCAGGCCCGCCATCTCAGAGAACTGGCGGGAAGTGAGCCGGTCTTCCAGCATGTAGCCGTCCATGGCCTCAATGTTGGAAAGGCCGCGGGTGTGGTCCACCTCATCGTGGCTTTCCAGTTCTTTGATCATGGCTGCTTCCACCCGGTAATCGTCGTTCTTTGGTACGACGAGAGCCACCAGGTTGGACTTGGTAAAGTTTTCGTCGATCATGTTATCGGCGATCTGCGTCTCATTCAACACTGGCGTCTTGATCGGGCCGTAGCCATAGGCGTAGGGGCACTGTGTCTGGAAATGGTAGGCAAACACCAGCACCACTGCAAAGACGATGGGAACGATCTTGCGGGTTTTGTAAGCATAGCGGCCCACGAACGAGATCTTGGGCACAAAGTTGCGGTGCTTGGTCTTGCTCATGTAAGGGCCAAACAGCATCAGCAGGCCGGGCATGACCACGAAGACCGACAGCATGGAGAACAGGATGGCCTTGATGAGGCAGATGGCCATATCCGGGCCGATCTTGAACTGCATGAACAGCATGGCCACCAGACCGCCGATGGTGGTCAGGGAGCTGGAACTGATCTCCGGGATACTCTTGGCCAGCGACTCGATGACCGCCTCTTTCAAGGGCAGGGTCTCGTGTTCTTCTTTAAAATGGTTGCAGAAGATGATGGCGTAGTCCAGCGAAAGGGCCAGCTGCAGAATGTTCGTGACCGAGTTGGAAACGAACGAGATGGTGCCCAGCAGGAAGTTGGTGCCCATGTTGAGGATCATGCCCACCACGAAAGTGAGCAGCAGCACGGGAACTTCCGCATAGGTCTGGGAGGTGAAGATCAGCACCACCACAATGATGATGGCAACATACACCATGATGACATTGACTTCACGCTCAATCGTCTCCTCCTGCGTATTGCCCAGCGAGGTGGAAACGTAGATATCGTAGTCTTTCAGGTACTCCTTGACGCTTTCCAGCGTTTCCAGGCACTGGTCGTCGTCCTCGGGGTAATCGAATGTGATGGAGTACAGCGCCGATACATTATTATAATGGGCGGTGGTATCATCGTACTCGATCATCTGGATGCCCCTGAGGCCCGCCAGCTCGTCGTTCAGCTGGTCTGCCTCGTCCGGCGTGATGTTTGCCACCATGACATCGGCAGAACCGTAGGTGGTAAACTCTTTTTCCATAATGTCCAGGCCCATGCGGGTCTCGCTGGTCTTGGGCAGATAGGTGGTCAGGTCGCTTTCCACCTTGACCCAGCTGCGGGAGAAGATGGTGAAGATGGTTCCCAGAATGACTATGAGGAACACAAGGTTGCGCCGCTCAACAATTTGCAGCGCGAGCTTGTGCATAAAATCGTTTTTGGGCTGTTCCTGCTCGGTCATCGTGTTCCCTCCTCTCGGCATTGCATTACTGGAGTTTTGCAAGGATTTCCTCAGCCGTCATACCGCTGGCCAGCAGCTTCTTCAGCACATCTTCTGCTTCGCCTTTCTTTGCTTCTTCCATTGCCTTTGCTTCGGCGGCAGCTTTTTTGTTTTCGGCTTTAGTAAGTTCCTTGGTGGCGGCTTTCAATTCTGCTTTCTTGGCTTTCAGCTGCGTCTTCAGATCATCGAGATTTGCAGTCAGCGCAGCAACCTCAGATTCGATTTTTTCCTTTTCGGCGGTCTTTTCTGCAACGACGGCTGCATAATCAACGCTGGCCTTTACAGTACGAGCCTTATTCTTGCTTCCCTTGGGTCTTGCCATAATAATTTCCTCCCATACAGTGAAATAATTTGATACTTACAAGTATATTCCAAATAGTCAGAATTGCAATAGGTAACCTGAGCTGTTTTCAACTGCTACTGTGCCACATCAGAAGGTAGGGCTTCATAATGGCAAGATACTTATCGCGTGCAGAACTTTCGTGCATATGCTTCTTGAGAATCCATCTAGTGAATACCGACACTTTCCATGATCTTTTCTATCCAATTTGTGGAAGAATCATTTTTCTCACTAAATGACC
>OBIX01000214.1_pt1 | contig 14818 bp, 15 predicted proteins | sample 1496251 | NCBI WGS metagenome assembly OBIX01 (sample SAMN05065742, study PRJEB22554) | human gut metagenome | biome: ENVO:2100002; feature: ENVO:00000062; material: ENVO:00002003 | host: Homo sapiens | place: USA | reverse complement strand
CATCTCTCTTTTTTGTAAAGAAACCATTATCTTTGCTGAATAAAAATAAGCCGGATAAAATGAACCAAGATACCATTTGTGCCATAGCCACCGCCCAAGGGGGAGCCATAGGATGCATCCGTGTCTCCGGACCGGATGCCATAGAGATAACATCCCGCATATTTACCCCTGCCCGGAAGGGGAAGAAGCTGAAGGATGCCAAGCCATACACACTTACCTTCGGTCATATCCATGAAGAAGAAAACATCATAGACGAAGTACTTGTAAGCTTATTCCGTGCCCCCCACTCGTACACGGGCGAGGATAGCACGGAAATCATGTGCCACGGTTCGAGCTATATTCTTCAGAAGGTGTTGCAATTGCTCATCGGCAATGGTTGCCGCCTGGCCGCTCCCGGTGAGTACACGCAACGGGCCTTCTTGGGCGGCAAAATGGACCTAAGCCAGGCCGAAGCCGTGGCCGACCTCATCGCCTCCACCTCTGCCGCCACTCACCGCCTCGCCATGAGCCAAATGCGCGGTGGGTTCAGTAAAGAGCTGGCCTCACTACGCGACCAATTGCTGCACTTCACATCACTCATAGAACTGGAGTTGGACTTCAGCGACCACGAAGAACTGGAATTTGCCGACCGCTCCGAGCTATGTCTCCTAGCAGACGGCATAGAGCAGGTAATTTCCCGTTTAGTACAATCCTTCAGTGTAGGCAATGCCATCAAGAACGGCGTGCCCGTAGCCATCATCGGCGAAACGAACGCTGGTAAATCCACCCTGTTGAATGCACTACTAAACGAGGAACGAGCCATTGTAAGCGACATACACGGGACAACCCGCGATGTGATAGAAGACACAGTCAATCTTGGTGGGATAACTTTCCGATTTATTGATACGGCAGGCATACGCGAAACGAACGACACCATCGAGAACCTAGGAATTGAGCGAACCTTCCAGAAATTGGAGCAGGCGGAAATCGTGCTCTGGATAGTTGATGCCACGAATGCCGTCTCACGGATACCACAACTAACTACCCAGATACTTCCCCGTTGCGAAGGGAAACGGCTCATTCTCGTATTCAACAAGACCGATTTGGTGCAAGATGCCTCAACCATCCCCAACTCCAGTTTCACCGTGGCCGCTACTAATGTGCAATGCATCTCCATCTCTGCCAAAGGACGTACCAACCTCGACAAGCTTCAGCAAATGCTAATCTCTGCCGCTAACCTGCCCACGGTTACCCAAAACGATGTCATTGTCACGAATATACGCCACTACGAGGCTTTGACCCATGCCTTGGAAGCCATCCACCGGGTCCAACAAGGATTAGCAGAAAATCTATCCGGAGATTTTGTTTCACAAGATATCCGCGAATGCATTTTCCATCTAAGCGATATTGCAGGGGAAGTTACGAACGATATGGTACTTGGGAATATTTTCGAACATTTTTGCATCGGCAAATGATAGCTTGTAAACAACCGTAACCAACCATAACCATTTAGAATAAAGTCGCTGTATTTCAGCGACTTTTCTATTTTAACACTTTCCAGTCCGTATTTGGAGGTAACGGATTTTATCCATATTTTTCTATCATATTTCTACCGCGACGGAAATTCACGGTTAGCCCGAATGTCACAGTGACGCATTAGTTGACGTGTGTTGACAATGGTTTACATGTGTTGACAAAATCCGGGCGAAATAAGGCGAAATTAGCCCCAATATAAAGGATGAAAATATGGAAGTTAGAAAGATTTGTCAATGGTGCGGAAAGCCATTTATAGCTCAAAAAACAACGACCTGCTATTGTAGCCATCAGTGTTCCAATCTTGGCTACAAAGAACGCATTCGGGAACGCAAGCGGCAGTTGAAACGGTCGCAAGAATTACTGCAACCTCGACAAGCTGCCGAGGGGCAGGATTTCTTCTCTTTTGCCCAAGCAGCAAAGCTGATGGGCGTAACTCGGCAATACATTTATAAACTGGTGAAGGAATCCAAACTTCGTGCTTCAAGAATTAGCGGCAAGAAGTCGCTTATCCGTCGTGCGGATATTGAGTTGATGATGAAAACCAAACCTTATGAACGTATCATGCCCAAAGAAGATTTCGATATTTCCGAATACTATACTGCCGAAGAGATTGCGGAGAAATACAAGGTCAATGCCAAATGGGTATGGACTTATACACGGCAGCACAAAGTGCCGAAGGTGAGAATACGCCAGTTCAATTATTACAGCAAGAAACATATAGATGCCGCCTTTGCCAAATACGAGGTGGATTCCGATCTGACCGAATGGTACACTCCCGAAGAGATTCAGGAAAAGTACGGAATGACACGTGTCGCCATCCGTTCGCAAGTGTATCGAAATAATATCCCATCCAAGAAAGAGCATGGACAGATATATTACTCCAAGCTGCATTTCGACCTCTCAAAGAGTTCCGAACAGGAGAGCAAAGCGGAATACTATACCGTCAAGGAGGCAATGGAGAAATTCAAGTTGTCGCGTGATTCGGTCTATGGTATTCTGCAATTTCACCAAATCAACCGTGAGAAGAACGGACGGTTCGTCAGATTCCTGAAAGTGGAGTTTGACCGGGTGATGGGTATCCGCAAATAGCCCTATTTATGACTATCCGTAAATTATTTCAAAATTAATCTCTGCTGAAAATCATCTGCATGACTACATGATAGAGTTTTGCCGGCGAATTAGTAACAATTAAAATATAGTATTATGCATGAGTGCAAAACAGTAACATTGAGGACACGTCCGCTAAAAGGCAGGATGATGTCTTTTTATCTGGATTATTATCCGGGGTATCGAGACAAGGAAACGATGAAAGTTATCCGTCATGAATCGCTTGGCATTTATATCTATGCCAATCCGAGAAACAAACGTGAACAGAACTTCAACGAAGCGATGACCGAGAAAGCCGAGGCTATCCGTTGTCGCCGATTTGAATCTGTCGTTAATGAACGGTATGATTTCTTCGACAAGTACAAACTCAAGGCGGATTTCTTGGAGTACTATCGCAAGCAACTCCGCAAACACGACCAGAAATGGGAGTTCGTCTATCTCCATTTCAGCAACTTCGTACATGGCAAATGTACCTTTGAGGAGATTGACATCGACCTATGTAACAAGTTTCGGGAATACCTGCTGAGTGCCAAGAAACTAAGGCGCAACGGACGTATTACTCGAAACTCCGCATCGGGATATTGGTCTACTTTCAGGGGATTCTTGAAAATACTCTATCGCAATGGGATGATAAAGACCAATGTCAATGACTTCTTAGAAAAGATTGAGACAGAAGACACTATGAAAGAGGCCTTATCTGTCGAAGAGTTGTACCTGTTAGCAGAAACGCCGTGTAAAAAGCCCATTGTGAAAATCGCATCGCTGTTTTCCTGTATGACCAGCTTACGCATCAGTGATATTCTCGCCCTATGTTGGGAAGACATCGTAGATTATTCTGCCGGAGGAAAATGCGTACATATCATTACGCAGAAGAACAAAACGGAAGACATCATTCCCATCAGCGAGGAGGCGTTAGGGCTGATAGGATACAGTTCGGAGAAGAAAGGTCTGGTATTTAAGGGGCTTATGCGCAGTTGGACACAAGCACCCATGAAAGAGTGGATTCGTTCTGCCGGAATAACCAAGAACATAACATTCCATTCGTATCGGAGAACATTCGCAACCCTTCAGGGGGCTGCCGGTACAGACATCCGTACCATACAAAGCATAATGGCGCACAAAAGCATCACCACTACAATGCGTTACATGAAAGTCGTGGACAGCAACAAGCGTGAAGCCAGCAATAAAATCACTTTGATAAGGAAAGGCTGACAACGGTTTTTATTCCCCATTTACACGGATATAGTATGATTTTTAGTCCGAAATCGTACTATATCCGTTATTTTTCATCAATATCGAACGATTTATTATCGCCAATTATAAGTGTCTGGAATACGGCACATAACTTTGTTGCATAATCATTCCAAACACTTACAGTATATGATAAATAAAACTCAAATTCGTACTAAAAGGATAAGTTTTGTTCTTGCGCTGTCGGTAATCGCCTATACAGCGATAGACACTTATCTTGCTGCCTATCACGACATCGATGTCATGAAGATAATGACTCCGGTAATACTCGGACTTGTGGCAACAATTATATTATGCGGTCAGTTACAACGCTCTTTCTATAAATGGATGACGAAGTATTCAATCAATTTGTCTTTTGCCCAGCAATCTCCAATTGTTCTTGGAGCAGCTACTGAGCCAAAAGCCGATTGTACAAATGAAATTCAAGCCATTGAACAGCCATCAGTTTTAGACAATTATGATGCGATGTTGGAGAACGTCAAAAAGAAGGAAGCCGAAAGACAGGTAAAAATCATGGATGCCATTCGGGAATATGTGACAATCAAAACCGCTCCTTACCTCTCTAAAGAAGCTATTGCCACACTGATTGCCAATATTGAATATATGGCTTGTGGCAACCCCGACTTGTATAAGCCGATTCGCTCCAATATAGACAATCCGCTGAGGTCGCCGGGACTTCGCCATCTGGCATGGAATGTCGGAGAACGCTTGAATGTGCCCTTGGTAAAAAGAGCGGAATTTATAAAGGCTTCGTTTCCACATGAACTTGTAAATGCCACTCCTGAGTACCTCAGGCTTAATTTACGGGATAATGTCGCAAGCCAGATTCCGATTGATGTACCCGACAAGGGGGATTTTCGCTTCCATCTGGATACAGACAATGATGACTCACAATAAAAAACATATGCAGACGAAATAATTAATCTGGTCTTTATTGTTCTGCAAGATTTCATTGAGTTGGTTCGCAGCATGTTGAACAATTAAAAGAGTTTTAATATGGAAAAAGACCAACTGACTTTCAATGACCTGCCGACTGTGGTAGGAGAACTGTGCGACCGAATCGCAAGTATGGAAAATCTTCTGACAGAGAAACTTTCCCGTCAGAACGAAGTCAAAGAGAATACGCACGTTCCGATGACCGTGCAGGAGGCTTGCGCTTATCTGAAAATGCCGTTATCGACCTTTTACTACAAGGTGAAAAAGGACGATATTCCGGTTATAAAGCAAGGCAAGCATCTCTACATCTATCGGGATGAATTGGACAAATGGCTTGAATCTTCACGAAAGACTCCGGCTCCGCAAAGTTTCGAGGACGAGAATGAAGCCATGCTCGCTTCCCATCGCCGTAAACCGAGCCCTAAAAACTGGTAGGCTATGGAAAAGACGAATATCAATGCGCCAGCTGCTGAGGAACTGGCAATATGCATGGAGGAGTCTGCCGTGAGCGTAACAAGTGCATACGGACACTCACCTGTGGTACTGATGGTAGATGATGCCACAATCGGAACATTGGGCAACTTCAGTGCTTCCATCGGAAAGGCTAAAAGCAAGAAAACGTTCAATGTTTCAGCCATTGTCGCATCGGCATTGACCAATAGCACCATTCTTCATTATCGGTCTATATTCCCCGAGGATAAACGGAAAGTATTATATGTTGACACGGAACAAGGACGGTATCATTGTCAGAACGTGTTAAAGCGCATTTTACGTTTGGCGGACTTGCCGGAAGACAAAGAGCCGGACAATTTGGTTATGCTGGCTCTGCGCAAGTATTCCCCTAAAATGCGCTTGGCAATAGTCGAACATGCAATCGGCACAATTCCCGATTTGGGATTGGTGGTCATAGATGGCATTCGGGATTTTCTTTATGACATCAATTCGCCCAGCGAATCCACCGATATTATTTCAAAACTCATGCAGTGGACGGACGACAGGCAGATTCATATCCATACCATCCTTCACCAAAACAAGAATGATGAAAACGCACGTGGACACATCGGCACGGAACTCAACAACAAGGCTGAAACTATCATGCAGGTCGAAGTGGACAAAGATGATAAGACAATAAGCGTGGTTGAAGCTGTGCATATCCGTGACCGGGAATTTGAACCGTTCGCATTCCGCATCAACGAAGATGCTTTGCCCGAACTGGTAGAATCTTACCTGCCCAAAACGAAGGTTGTCGGTCGACCAGCAAAAGAACCGTTCGATCCGTACAAGGAGATTTCGGAGAGTGTACATCGTGCTGCGTTGGATGCCGTTTTTGCCGATGGTAATATCGGTAATTATGACGACTATTTGGAGCGCCTGAAAAAAGGCTATGGGTTGCAGGGTGTAAAGCTCGGTCACAACAAGGCGGTCAAAGTCGCCACCTTTCTTGGCAACAAACGGATGGTGATAAAGGACGGCAAGGAATATCGTTTCAACCCTGACTATCATTATTGAGACAGGCTTTACTTTATTGTCGGGGCATACATATAGGAATAAAGCAAAGTAGTTAGGAATGCAGCATGAGGTATTCATTCTCTCCCCTCTTTTAGAGGAATATATCAATTACTGTTTCCATCCGTCTGCCAATTCTATGTGTACACCCGACATGGCTTGTCAGGAAGCATCAACAGGTATCTGTTGCAAGATATGCCAAGGTATAACCTCACTGCGTTGCGGTTGTACATTGCCACTCTTGCCTGCTCAGATACTTCGCCGGTGCGGTACTCGCAAGCTCGCACCTATTCACTATTATAAAAACGATTCACATGAAAGAAGATATTGAAAATTCATCGGCTCCCCCCAGTGAGACAAGAAGCGTCTTCATCGGAGCGAAAGTCACTCCCAGACAAAAGGAGTATATAAAATCACAGGCTGAGCAATGCGGTATGACGGTAAGCGATTACTTGCTTTCCCGTGCATACGATTATCACCCCAAAACAAGGCTTACGAAAGAAGAAGCGGTACTGTTACAAAATCTGGACGATTGCCGGTCAGACCTTGTAAAATACACCTCCGCACTTCACGGAATGTCCACAAAGCAACGCGTGGCAATGTTCAATCAGATTCCGTTCATGGTCGGTTGGCTCAAAGAACTTGGCAATGTAGCCGAAAGCGTCTGCCAGTTTCTAAATGCCGCAAAAGAACAGAATAAGATTCCGTCTAACAATAAATCCGAAGAAATATGATTGCAAAAGCTAAAGCAATATCGCACGGCATAAATGCCATCCGCTACATTACCGGCGAATCACAGCACAAAAAGCACCCGGAGAAAATCCATCGGATATTGGACAATCTGCTGCCATCGCAACCAGACGCTATGGGGATATGGAACTCCATGCAACTGACCTTATCACGCTTCCGACCGATAAAAAACTCAGTCATCAGAATTGAGTTAAGTCCATCCGCTGAACACACCCGATTCTTTGACACAGAAGACTGGCAACAGCTCTGGCAGGATTTCGCTGCGGAGTTTGACAAACAAGTGATTAGCGGCAAGGATGGAAAAGTCCGCTCTTGTCCGACCCATTTGGCTAACAGCAAATATTCGGTTTGGCTGCATACTGAATCCGAAGGCGGTGTTCCACATCTTCATGCTGCGGTTTGTCGTATGGATGAAGATGGTAACATCAACAACGACCATAATATTCATCTTCGTGCGCAACGTGCAGCCGAACGAGTGGCGAAGAAACGAGGCTGGACAACGGCTGCACAAGTCAGAAATTCCAATATTCACCAAGTGAACCGTGATTGTATGGAAGTGTTGAAATCAATGCAATCGTGGTCGTGGGAAGCGTACAAAAATACTCTTGTTAGGAAAGGTTATGCTGTACATGAAAGAAAAGATGGAAACGGTATTCTCCGAGGCTATGCACTTGTGAATGGGAACACCAAATACAAAGCATCTGAATTAGGAGTCGGCAGGAACCTAATGATCTCAAAACTGCCTAAAACATGGGAGAAACTGCATCATAAGCCGCAAGTTTGCGCTTCGAGCAATCAGTCTAAGGAAACTCGAACAGAGCAAACTCCTAAACCTCCGGTATCCGCTAATTATACCCAATATGATACATACCGTTCGGGAACGGTTTCTTATACACTTAATCATGAAAATCAGAATCTCCATTTCTATATTCCTGAAAAAGTGCTTGATTGTTTCAACGACGAATTTGATTATAGACATACCGCCAACAGTCGGGAACTTACCAATATGGCTGTAACTATTTTTGTCGGACTACTTGAAACGCCGAATGTGGCAACCGGTGGAGGTGGCGGAGGTTCCCAAAGCGATTTACCTTGGAGAGATAAGGACGAAGACGATTTGCAATGGGCTCGCAGATGCGCCCGTGCTGCCAGTCGCTTATTGGGAAAGAAACCTAAAACCGGATTAAAACGATAAGCGCATGAAAAAGAAATTTGACTTTTCCGCAGAAATGAATGAAGCGGAACACATAAAATCCAATCCCAAGAATGAATATCTGGAAGAAGAGAATCGGCTACTCGACCTGAATATAAAAGAACTTGCCAGCCTAAACGACAATGTGCATGAAATGAGTGTAAATCTGGTAAATTCACTCAAATTTATACAGGAGTATAGATTAAGCATTGCCAAAGACACGCAGGAGCAAGCCGAAAAATTCAGGAAAGCCGTCCTTGATAAGTTCCTTCAACAAATTCAAAATAAATGTAATGAAACAGAACGGAAAATCAGCAAGGCTAACAGATATATTTCAATGCCATACACAGCATTCTATATCTTGATTATCATATTGGTAGCCTTATCTTCTTTTTTCGCCAGCATCATAGTAGCGAATGTGGAGATTTTGCACTCGGCTGTGATTGGGAAGGTTGTTTTATGGACTATTTTGATTACCGCAACTGGAATTACTACAATGATACTTCTTTTGAAAGTATTGAACAAGCCCCAATAGCAGATTACAACAAAGCAACGAGTCTTAAACCTAAAAATCAAGATTGGAACTCGTTGCTTTTCACTTCCATATCATTCTATATCCAAAGGGAGTAGATTACCATCACTGAATCGGTCAAAGTCGGATTGGAACAGTCTGTCTTGAATAACCCTGTACTTTTCAAACTCTGTTTCCGCGAACTCTTTGGCAAATTCTGCTGATACGCTTCCGTTATCCTGTAATATCGGGAGTTCCGCCACATCAATAAATTTATCAATACGCTTTGCCCAATCCTCCATTGTCATTGGAATGCGACGTTTAGCCATATTTTCTGCCATATCAAGGGACGCATTGACTATTCTGCCCATTTCTTCCAATTCGTTTTCTCGCAAATAGTTTTTTGCAACAGACACATCTGTTTTGACAATTTTCCCATTCGGAGCCTTTTCCCAAGTTGTCAATCCCATGTGCTCTTTATCTGCATTGGCACGTTCCACAATCAGCTCCGCAGCGGTATGCCCATGTACAGCATAGTGCATTTTATTCTGTATCTTCTTGAAGAAAAGGCGAGTTGTCGGAGCATCTTTATTATAGTCTATAGCCGTAGCATAAATGTCAGTCAGTTTTTGATAAAAGCGACGTTCGCTTAGCCTTATTTCCCTTATTTCAGCAAGCAAATGCTCAAAATAATCTTCCCCAATAAAAGAACCGTTCTCCATTCGCTTCTGATCAATCACATATCCCCGGATAGCAAACTGACGAAGCACAAACGTACACCACTGTCGGAATTGAGTGGCACGAACAGAATTGACCCTATACCCGACACTGATAATAGCATCGAGATTATAAAACATTGTTTGATAATTTTTCCCATCAGCAGCAGTTACCGAGTTTTTCTCGGCAACTGAATCTTTGACTAGTTCTCCGGATGCAAATATATTTTTTAAGTGTAGGCTAATATTATCAGTTGAGCAATCAAAAAGTTGCGCCATCGCTTTTTGTGTAGCCCAAATAGTCTCATCCTTATACATCACTTGAATTCCATCCTCTTTACCTTCAAGCATAAAGATAAGAAACTCTGCTGTACTATTCCGTATTACTATATTCTTTACCATATCTTAAATTATCATCTTTACGATTATTCATTTCGATTCGCCATAACTTTCAACGTGTTCTGCCACCATATTATATTCTTCCTCTATTGTCTCATATGATGTGATTCTTCTATCCTCAAGATAGATATATTCCAAAGCATCTAAAGTCTGTTGGCAAACTTTCGGTTTCAGTTGGCATTCCAAACGGTAATACAATGCCATCCCATTGAAGTTAGCTGTTGTCGTTCCTCTATATCTCTACTCCGATTGCGTTCCATTCCATTGTCCGTATTTAGTATTTAGGAATCAACAACTATATGATATGTTAGAAAGAACCAAACCTTTTAACATTCAAATAACTCCGAATCTTTATAAATGTGTATAACTTTTCTTTAGCTCTCATTTTCATCGTTGGTATTTATTGCATTCAACAGTTGCGCCCATTCAGAAAGCCTCATTATTGATTTCTTGTCTTCGTAGTATTTGTACAATACATCATACTCTGCAAATGGTTTACCGCTTAAACGTGCCACCTTAAGTTCCTTCAGTATGGCTGGATTCTTAATGGCTACTACCTTTCCGCTCTCATCGATGACATCATTCACGTCAACGCTGAATAGCTCCTGACATTCATCCACAATAGAATAAACTTCACCTTCTGTTATTTTATAGTCGCACGCATCAGTAAGAACAAAATAATCCTCTATGTACATGAGAAACTCGGCGATGAATGTCATCGGTACTACCCAGACAAACTCACCATTGGTAAGGTTGCATCGTACAGGTAGTTGCTTCTTATTAGCTTCTCGTTGAGCACTGAGTCGGCAGTAGAATGAAAGATTCTTCTTTGTGTTAAGGCGTTCCTTTGTGTTGGAGGGATTCCAAACAACAAAGACGCTATTCTCCAAGTCAAAACCCATCAACAAGAATGGTCGCTTTGAAACCTTCATCTTGTTGAAATATTCACGTTTAGGTAGTTGAACTCTTGTTGACTCATTTTCATTCTCGTAACACACATCCCCAATAGGTTTTAGGAAGATGGTGAAAACACGATCTTCTATAACCAAAAGCATAGGATTCTCTCCTCCTATACCATATCGGCATGAAGAATGATTCAAGTGCTGTTCGAGAAGTGCCTTTATTTTCTTTCTTCCTAATCTTGGCATTTAGAAAAGTGATTTATACAAAGAACTTTCTTTAACTATTTGAGATTCGCAGTTCAAACATTCTATGCCTTTAAGGTCAGATACAAAAGACACATCACTTACGCCAACTGGCACAGAATCTGAGTCTATGTGAGGAATAGCACTCGCCTCGTAGAACTGCAGAGTATCACAAGCTGTAGCATAGTCAAATGCCAACGAGTAGAAAGCGTTTGACTCTATGCCTATGATACTCGCAATACCTTTCAACAGTTTCAACTTCGTCTGAGTAGAATGAATCTTTGCCTGCAACTTGTCATAAAGATCCTTTATGCTAAGACCAGTATCCGACAAAGCAGATGGACGCACCATGATGGAAGCAATCACAAGATTCGAGTTCTTGGACGGATTTAATTGACCAATCGAGAAAGCATGCTTACGTTCTTCGCTTGCTGTACTCTTTACCTCAATTTTGTCTTTGCCCATCGTGAAATCAAACTTATCGTTTGCATTTCTATGCCAAGCGTCAATCAGCATCTCTGGCATCTGGCTTTGTTCAATAACCAGCAGTTCGCCCCACAACCCTTTAGCTTTATTCTCATCATATTTGTGAGAAGGCGAGAAAATGCTAATCAGAGAATCAAACTCTACTGCGAGTTTTCGGCTCGTAGGTACAGATGGCAGAGTTTCTATGATACGCAATACTATAGTAATGAAGTACAAATACAAAGAATCTCCGGTGCGCCTTAAGGAAAGCACACTAAAGCATTGCTGCTTGGTTATACCATCCTCACAAATTGAACATGGCGAATCGTAGTAGACATCAAGGTTCTCCAATGGTGCACTTTTCGGATGGCCCTCTTTACCATCCGAGCAAATGTAGAACTCAGGATAACCATCCTTAGTTTTGCCCAATTTATGACAAGTACCATCTATTGAAACAACATTGGTAGCATCGTTTACAGGTAGAGCTAGTGCAGAAAACTGCTTATACAATTCTTCAGGCGTTGCTTTCATATTCTTCTTCGATTTCTTTGAACAGTGTATCAATATCCTCAATCTCTTGGTTATTCGTACAATATGCCGTACTTAATTTCTTTGGGTAGTTGATAGACAATGTATGAGCTGTAGGTCTGTTTGGAAAACATGGTGTCAACTCAAAGTTATACAACTGAATGGTGATGGTGTCTTCTGACATGTGTACATTCTGATCACCAGGATAAATCGATGAATCCTTGTCTGCACCGGTGTAGAATGTTGATTTTATCTTTGCCTTATCTGGATTGAACGAACGTCGCATTGGCTTACCATCGTATGCCATTTGCATGAACTCAACATGATCAATTTTGCAACCTGGCCAAGCTGCAAGGTACTTGATGTATCTGACTGTATTGTCTCTGCGAACCGCCTCAGCTACACTTGCAAACTGGAAATCAAGCAAGAAATCTACAGCCTCGTCGATGGTTAAATCCCATACTCGATGCTCACGCTGTTTAGTAGTATTTTTGTAAAGTGTGTGGGATATATTCTTCTCTTTTTCAAGTTTCTTGACGAATGCAGCAGCGACTGAATTGTTGTGCTGAATAACATCCGGATTGTCAAACGCCTCCATCTTACAGTTTCCGTCCATTGTTGTCTTAACAAGGTCAGATGGCAGTACATTCTTTCGGCATTGCTGAAGATTTGGCGATGACATGAGAGCGTGACCTGCTTCTTTCAGAGTATCTGAGTTTTTTAGAATGGTACGTAGTTCTTCCTCATTGTCAACGTAGTCAACATAGTTTGTTATTGACTGTTCGGGTAGATAGACGCGACAAGACTTTATGTATTTCATCTTGTAGCCAAAGAACCTACATCTCTGCTCAATGGTATCAGCGGTTGCAACTCCAACAGTATGACGAGGCATATAGGTCGTGGAAAGATTGTTGATAGTGAATCCACGGTTCAGCAACTGAGCTCCGAAGAGAATGTGCATTGAGCCAAGGCTCCAATCAATTTCCTTTTCGCCATCCTTCTTGCTGTTAACGAAATGGAGTTGGCAGTCATTGATAGCATCATTAAGAAATGGTAGTACATCATCAAAAGGAGGTATTTCATCCTTATCCATGTACTTTATCACCTCAGGATAAATCTTATCCTTGAGTTCAGTAATAATTCTGCGCCTACTGTCATGGCCTTCTGGCTTGAGAAGATATTTTGAATACCTCTCAAGTTCATCCTTAACCCAATCTCTGAACTTGGCACTCGACTTGACTGGATTATCAGGATGAACCATCATTGACAAGTATTGGATTTTCTCCTGTAAGTGTACAAGAATGGCCGTTGTCATCACATGAAACCATAGTGCTTCGTGAAGGCTTGGCGGCATCTTGTCTAAGTCATTATTACGAACATGATAAGCCTCATCGTCAGGTATCTTTTTGATTAATGATCCTCCTACGATGTTTGCAGGTTCATTCTTGAAAAAGAGTTTTCCACCAGTATAAGCAGCACCAGGAGAAAGAACTGTATGAGATTTTGGCGAAAGAATATCGTCAATACTTATGAGTATTTGAGCTTGTGGTGTGGCAGTGTACTGGACGTATGAATGACCTGGCAAAGCCAAGCGAAGTTTAAGGATTGACTCGTATGTGCTCGACATTTTAAACTCGCCTGTCTTGCTATTCTGATAGCCGTAATTATTCAATGAAGCCTGATCTGCCTCATCGTCAATAATGATTACCGTTTCACCTTTCAGAGCATTCTTGAATACTTCTGTATTACAAACCTCAGTAAGAGCATCAATGTGCGTGTAATGCTTCAGAATAGGAATTAGCATAATAGGTTTCTTACTGAGCAACATACCTTTTCGGATACTGTCAGCCATCTGGTTGTCTTCCTTAACCATGCGGTAATGGTGAGAGTCACGGTCAAACAAGTCCGTTCTAAGTCTATCGTAGGTTTGGTCACATAGATTCTTGGCAGAACCAGCAAGGTAAACAATCAACCTATATCCATTATCGCGAGCCATAGCGGTAAGAGCAGTAAAAGACATTGTCTTACCGCTCTGTACGTATCCGAATGCCAGATGCGTTACGGATTTCGCTTTAGTATCGTCATGCTTATTGCAGAAACTGAGGATGTGAGCAGTTTCATTTCTGAGATTAGAAAGACCTTCACCTTCCATGCCCTTATATGCTGCAAACGACTCAAACAAATCGCCTGCTGGATTGACAACCTGCAACGGCTTATGTTTAGACTTCAATTTTGTTATAGTGGTGCTCATACGTTAGAATTTTCCAAGAATTTCATTAAAGCGTTCTACCATATCATCAACAGCATCGCATTGGTGACAATATTTAGCAACAGCAAGAGCCATCAGCAAGCGAACAGAACTTTGACCTGATTTTTTGACTGGATAAGTCTCAAAAAACTTATGGTTACAGTTGACCATACATTTGAGAACCTTCTTCTCTTCCTCTGAGGTGTCAAGCCAGAATAGGTCTTCGCCCTCATTCACAAAGTGTACTGCAAGCGTATAAAGTTCATCCTTGATGACGTAAACCTCCTTGATGATTTCTTCTACGATTGACTGCGGCTCAACCTCTGGCTGCTTGACAGGCTTTTCGGTAATGTCAATATTGATAGGCTTTCTGTTTTCCTTATGCTTGCCTACGAGTGATTTGACTTCTTTTGCGATGTCTTTCTTTCTATAGTTATCACCTTGAGCAAGTAAGTCGTATTCACCGACCTTCAACATCTTACGCACCTCTGGCATGATAGAGTCAAGAGCTTCCATATCCATAATCTCGCTCTTGTCGCTGTCTCTTAT
>OBIX01000193.1_pt1 | contig 15838 bp, 16 predicted proteins | sample 1496251 | NCBI WGS metagenome assembly OBIX01 (sample SAMN05065742, study PRJEB22554) | human gut metagenome | biome: ENVO:2100002; feature: ENVO:00000062; material: ENVO:00002003 | host: Homo sapiens | place: USA | reverse complement strand
ATGTAGCTCCGTCTCGTGGGCTCGGAGATGTGTATAAGAGACAGTCTGTACACTGAACATTTTTTGTCCTGCTTGTACAGTCGGGGATTTTCGTTGACTGAATCTTAATTTATTTTTGTTGTTTCTACTTACACATAATGTAAGCGCTTACTTTTTGTCTGCTTGTTCACATGTATTTACACCAAATAAAAATACATATATTTTAGATTAATTGATTTAGGTTTTGTTGATGTAGGTGGCGCAGTATTAAATGATGTTTCATAAACAGTATTGAATGTGACAGTGCTTGCAGTAAAATCAAATGTGATTCTACCGCTTAATGTTTTAAATGAAATAGGATTAAAACAGTTATAAAATAAAATGTTAGTATTATTAATTGAAGCAGTAAAAGGATAAATGTTATCATCATATTGAATACCAAATGTCACCATATTATTTTTTGAATTAATTTTATCATCACCCACATTTGCTAAATTTATTTTATTTGCATATCCAATAGTGAGTTCAGTATTATATAAACCAGAGTTAAGAATTGTAGGAAATACAAAACCACTGTCGCTTACAATCCTATTTGTCCTAAAATTTCCACCAACATATAATACTGAATTATTTGTAGAGATACATTTAGCACTATTATTATAGGTGGGGGTATATAACGTAACAAACGATTCATATGTTGCAATAATATTATTTGTTACATTATCACCATTCCATATACATTTCTCTAATGAAAGTTTAGTTCTTCTAACTTCAAGAGTAGTTGCAAAACCAATACTGTTAAAAGTTGAATTTCTAAAGTCCACATAAGGAGAATTTGTTACTAAAACGGTGTTAGTTAAACCATCCGTAAGAGCACCCGCATAACCGAAATTACAGTTTTTAAAAATTAACATACTGCACATGTTAACCCATAAACTTCCAATCTGTGCTATTTGCCCGGATGTATTAACATTGACTTCATAAGATTTTGTTAACCCTTGTAACCATACAGCACCTAAAGGACTTTCGTTCATAATTCTGATTGTAAACTTTCCTTTAATATCTGATTTTTCGCAAGCAATGAATGCTTCTTGTAATGTTGAAAATGGAGAATACATTGTGCCATTTTGATAGTTTTTAGTATTCGTGGCATCTACATAAACCGTTAAACTTGCAAACGGAGAAGCAGTATAGGATAAACCAGGATTACCGTTCGTCACAGCATTTTGAAAAGGAGTAAATGTGTAAAAATTTGTTTTATGATAATTACCTGCGTCATCATAATTAGTTGTATTGATATAGCACACACCGTTTACAAAGTTTAGAGATTCAGGTTCACCAGTATATTGTGAGTTATACGAACCTCTTATATTATACACTTTTACTACAGTCCCAGTATTGTCATAAGCTACAATGCAGTTGGGTTTCCAGTACATATTGTAAACTAAACCATCATAATAACCAATGTCTTGACGAGCCGTTGAGTTATAAGACGAATTTCCAACGTCATCTTTAAAACTTCTAGGCTCATTCATTACAAAAGTTTCAAGCTGACTAAAGTTTGTGTCATAGATATAAATATTAGAACCATATCTGGTTGCTATCTTGTTATTGATTTCGTCATAAGCAATAGCGGTAAATGTTTCTCCTGATAATTTTGTGTTAGTAATTGCAAGTGTAAATGGATTAATTAAGATGACGCCTTTATTATCACTTGTTACTACAGCCAATTGATTAAGCGTTTTAATCCAACACATACCGTTTGCGTGTCCTAACTGTAAATTAGCAGAATTAATTGCGACACCATTTACATCAATTTTGATGAGAGTGTTATCATTATCCGTTCTTGTTACGACATAGTAAAGATTACTGCCATCAAAAGCACTTCCTTGTGCACTCATTGAACTTTTGCTGTTGGTGCTAAATGTATTTGATGTTAAAAATTCAATATCAAAATCCATGGAGTCTGTAAAATGCGTTGAGTAGCTTGATTCATCATAAGATGCAAGAAAATATTCACCGTTGCTATCTTTCATTTTTACTTTATCTTCACTGAAACGCTCATATGTTAAAGGCTCTGTAGGATTTAAAATAACATTGTTACCATCAATCCTATTGTCTTCTTTTGCATAATGATGAATACTTTGAGCGTTAACCTCCTTATACCCATCTATTGATTGTGTGTCATTACCGGTAACATTCAACTTTTTATTGCCCTTCACTAATTTTGTTTCATTTTGAGCTACATTTATAGTGGAATCAGTTGAAACATTTAAAGTGTAGACATTTCCTGTAAGATTTAACTGTTGTCTTCCACTTATATCCATTGTTGATGCACTTAACCCCATTGTCTCTTCAACATTGTTTTGACTATTTTTAGCATATAATGAATAAGATTCACCTACATCCTGGTTATAATCACCTGTAACTTTGTTACGGTAATTTACTCCATAAATGTTATAATTATTATCATTTCCATTATCATTATATGGCACAGGGTTAGATAAAGTTCCTATAAAATTATTATTTGAGCCGCTACACTCTATTCCTGTATTATTTGTACAAATAGAATTGAAATAAAATGTGGAATTGTTGCATGATGCAGCAATAACTTGATTTGCCATACTTTCATTTAGATTCTTAAAATACAGATTATTACCCTGGAAATTAGTACCAGTTAATGACAAGCACGTATAAACTGCATTATCAAATACAATGTTATTTAGTTGCATATAGGAATTAGAATTTAGAGTCATTAAAGTGCTACCATTTAAAACAACTAAATCTGTATAAAGATGATTGGAACCACTACTTGACACAGTGTCAAGAGGATTAACTTGCACACCAATATTAGAGTTAAGAGTTAAACGAGAAATACTAATGTTATCACATTTACATGATAAAAGCGAACCTTGGGAACCACTTTTTAAAATTAAGTGTGAAGAATAACGATCGAAACCAAATAAACTTACCTCATCTTTAAGTGTTAGAGTTCCTGTCAGGTATTTTCCAGAGGGTAAGTAAACGGCCATTCCACCTTTATTATATGCATAATCAATACATGCTTGAATGGTTGCTGTGTCATCTGCCGAACCATCACCCACCGCAGGTGTAATTCCTTTTGGGGGATACTTCACATTAAGAATATAGTCTGAAAGTAATTCAGAAACAATGTCCTTAATATTATCTGACTTAAGATATTCTTCTATCAAGTCAATAATGTAACCTGGTATTTCGTTAAAGTTTTGAATGAGCTCATTAAGACTGTTTTTGATTTTGCAAAGAACCTCATAATAGCTTAATGAATCATCATAAACAAGGGGTAATACTTTTTGACACCAAAATTTGAATTCGTTAATCCTTGTATTTTTATCCATAAATTCTCCTTTAATAAATTAGCATGAATAAATCATGCAATTCTTTAATGACCATGTTATCTATATTTATAAGGCTTTCTCTGTACTGTATCATTAATTCAGTGAAGGAAAGGCGGCCTGTTACGCCTGTGCGGGTGTGAGTGTAGTTTTCCGTATCATTCTTTGTCACACCATTAGTGCTTGACTGTGTTGTGTTGCGGTTTGCATTCTGCGTAGTGTTTCTGGTATTCTGCATTATGGTGTCTGCATTGTCTGTCCCATTGGTCTTTACTTCTACAAGACGTGTGGCATAATCCTCGTTGGCATAATTCGCCTGGGGCATGTCAGATTCAAGAGTGTTTGTTGTGTCACCTGTTGTTCGGCTTGTATTCTGTGAACCATTATCCGTGTCTTTTCCTGTCAAGTCCGATTTTGTAGTATCAGTTGCACTGTACTTTGTATCTTCCTTTCCAGTCTTTGTCTCCTGGTGAGTTTCTGTTAAGTCAACATCTGTCATGTAGTCAAAATCTTTTGCCACCGTTTCATACAGTTTGTTGTAGTATGGCATGATGAGGTTCAATCTCTCTTCCAGATAAAACTTCCACAATCCCAGTGTTTCAAAGCCAATCTCTTTGTTGAAGTAATGCATGATGATTTTCTTTTCGAGTGTAGCCCGATACTGCTCTGTCCACATTGGAAAATTGAAATTGAATATCTTAGGAAGTGCGGCAGTTACACGAGCCGTCATTGGCTGTCCTTCCATGTCAGTTGTGTAGTTTTCAACTATCCATCTGACTTGCGTTGTATAATGACTCATCTTCGCCCACCTCCTCGATTGTTTCACGTGAAACATTTTCGCTATTAACCATTGTATTCAGACTTGACCGGAATCCAACTTCTATGTTCGTTCCAAACATTCTGTTGATTTTATCAGCCGCCTGTCTACGTGCGTTAAGCATAACGTTTCTCTGTGCTTCTATGTTTCCATAGTTACTTCCCACTTCGTCTGCTACCAGTCTCTCTTTCTTGTCCTGATTGCTATTTTCAATCCCGCAGAATGTCAGTGCTTCGTTCCAGATTTGGTGTTTGAGCACCTGTAACTTGTCAGCCACATATGGAGCGTCTGTTTTCAAGCATTTGATTCCGTCGAATTCCATGTCTTTGTCGCCGAAAATGAATGGCTCATTTCCGTCATACTGCATGTAAAGATTTTTCATAGTCAATCTCTGTTGTTCGCTTGCAAGAACTAAGGTTGGTGTCTTTTGCGCCTTGACATTGACATCAATCGTTCTTTCGATTTCGTATAGTCTTCGTGCGAACAGTTCAATGGTGAGGATGGTCGGTGTATGAAGGTAGTTGTTGAAAATCAGCACACTGTCCTGGGATGTACAAATCTTGTTGTAACCATTGACCGCAAATGCTCTACGCTCTGTAGGAATCCGGTACACATCCAACATTCCACCGATTGTACAAGTCAATGCCAAATTGCCCACTACCTCGTCGTTAAAATACAGACAGTAGCCTTTCTCATAGAGCGTTAATTCAAGGAATCTCTCATCAACTGTCGGTGGAAGGTTTCTCCACTCAAACATGTTGATAGCGAACTCCATGAGTCGCTGATAATAATCAATGTATGTTTGGTTATTTATCTGGGCAGAAGGCCATCTGTTTTTCTTGCGTCCCATTTTATCGCCCCTTCCTATTTATTAGCACGGGTGTAGTCACCTACCCAGTCACCATGCCAAAATGTAATACCTCTGTTAAAGTTAGCTTTGATTGTGTTCATGTCGTCGAAGGGTATGGAACCTACAATTTTCACATCTGTAGTTTTCACATAATTCCAGGACGGTCTACCTGTGATGTTTGGAACCTTCACCCTGTTGACTGCGTAACCGAACATATCAAAGAAATTGTCAATGATACGGGCAAACTCTGCTGTGATTGTTGTCTTATAGAAATGGAAGTCAAGGACACCATAGTCATATAAGCTTGACGCACCGGGTGAGCCTTTTGCCTGTGCAGGTTTAGCGGATGTAGCTGTAACTTTGGCAACGGTTGAACCAATTGCGGTTACACCCCCAATAGCTCCTGCGATTGCAAGTGTGCCACCGCTCAGAACGGAACCTGCGATTCCTGCCGCAACTCCACCTGCTGTACCCAGAACACTAACTGCTGTTGACGCTCCGTTCTGTGCAAGCCATGCTTTGTACGTATCTATATTATACGCACACTGAGGGAAACCGTCAAGCGTCATCTTCTCATTTAAGTTACCGTTACCTTCCGGGTACTTGTAGTTTAAAGGAACAAGCGTGATAGTAGGATTACAGGTTGCATTTCCAAACATGGTGAAGTCTGATTTCTCTGGGTTGTCAAAGAATTCATACCTGAACTCGGCTGTGTTTCCCTGTAAGTTTGTGCAGTACAGGAAGAAGTATGGATATGTGAAGAGCTTGTTATTCTTCGGTCTGTAACCCTGGAAGTTATCGAACAAGTTGTTAATGGAGAATTCCACATGTGCAGGGTCACCGTCTTTAGATGGAAACAACTGAGGGCAAGCCATGAATACAGACACGATTGCATCTGATTTGTTCGCTGTCGTCAGTGCTGAGATGTAAGCGTTCGCATCTGCTGCTGTTGCAAAGGAATAATAGTTAACTCCTGCATATGTTCCGCCATACATTCCACCTTCCACATTCTCCCCGTTGCTGTCTACGGTTGACGCAACATAAATCCTACTGCTGTTGCTCAGTCCACTTTTATTATGGTCTGCAAAAACATACTCTCCCAGTTCTAAATTTTCTGGGACTAAATTGGCACCACGTGTATCGTCGGTTACATGCTCCCTTTCGACAAAGGATGGTTTTACAGTGTAGTTGAACATCCACGTCTGCATTGCGTCCAGTTCAATATGAACCATGCACATGTTTACATTGACGTATTCAATCTCTTTGATAAATGCGTAAAACCATTTACTACCAAAGTTTGCATTCTGGAACATAACATAATTGCAATTGTACACACTGTCCGCACTAGTGGGAATGCGAATTGCATTCGTAATGCGGACAGGTGTAAGGTTGCTAAATGTCTGTTGTGCCTTTCCTGCAAAATATGATGCCTGTGCGGACGCACTGCTAAAAGTCAGTGTGTCCGTATAGGTGGAATCGAGGGGAACATTGGTCAACATACGCACAGTGGTAATTGGCGAAGTTGGTACAACGTTCATTTATTACCCTCCTTATCCTGTCACTTGCGAAACTGTAATTGTAGAGGTTCCAGTTTTTGTACCGTCAAATGCGCTGGTAGCTATGACAGTTAAGGTACTGTTTACTTCAGTGGTAGGTACTGTCAGTAATCCAGTTTCATTGATGGTAGAAGTCGCTGCGGAAGTTCCGGTAACAGTCCAGATTACATCTTTCGGTGCAAAACCTTCCACTGCTACTTCTGCTGTTAACTGTAATGTAGAACCAGTATTTACAGTAGCAGTTTCGGGTGTTACGGTCACACTTGTAACAGTGGACTTTCCTGTTGTAAACAGGATTGCATTGCTGAATGGGCTGACAGAGAATGTTTTCCATACATGGTAGAAGTAATTCCAGTACAGTCCTTCCGGGTTGTAAATCTCAGTCATGTTGTAGTAGTTGTCGAAAATCATGAACCACGCTTCGTCGACCATTAATCCCTGAATAGATGCAAGTGCTGTTTTCTGCTCGTCTGTGAATGGAGTGTAAGTAGTGTATGGGTCATCTGCGAAAATGAGAGCAAGTCTGTCTTCATCGAAATTACCGAAACCGTCTATGAATACCTGACGGCCTAACAGTTCAGCTTTGTTCATATTGAAGGATAGAGCCAATACTTCTACGTCGAAGATTGCTGACAGCTTGTTCGTCAGAATCATGTACAGGTAGCGTGGGTCTGTGTAGGTTGTTACTCCTGCATAGTTGTATTTGTTGCTCATAAAGGACAAGTCTCTTGCCATGGTTACCATGGTAGTTGTAACTTCACGAGCGTTATCAGCAGTTACAGCCGGGATAGACATAGGATAAATGCCGCCTTCTAATGCAACCTGGGCAATGAGGTATTTCATAACCAGGAATTCATCATAGTTTGCACCGGTGTAAACCTGTTCAATGATGCGGCTGATTAAGTCAGTGATACCCTGCCATGAAAGGAATGCCTGTCTTAATTGGTCATTAGTTACAGTAGTCGGGTAGAACTTCTGATAATTCATTGAATGGAATGCGGCCTTAACGTCCGGGATTCTACGTTTGAATACATTAGTCTCAGCTACTACCGGGTCATACTGATATGGTTTTGCAAGAGCTACGAAAATCTCTTCGATAGTCTCTCCATATTCCATAAGACCCTTTTTGAATCCTGCCCAGGGATTTTCATATAGTCTGGAAGTGATGATAACTCTACCAATTCTGTTTACCAGTGCAGACAGGAATGCATTCTGCATAGGCTGATATGTCATCATAATCTCACCGATTCCACGAAGGTGTGCTACTGCATCCGCCTGTGTAGCCACTCTTCCGTTAGGTAACATTTCACCCGGTTTAATAGCTGCAGGAATTGTATCTGCATAGGTTCCTCCCAGTTCATTTCTAGTTGCGTTCAGAATGTCAGCACTCTGTAATGCGTTCACATTTGTGTTTACCATTGTTGGTTTTGTAGGCATAATCTTAACCCTCCGTTCTTTCTAATAATTCGTCGAATGTCTGAGGCTCACCGTCTCTTCTGACATCCTCTTCGGTTTCTTTCATGATTTCCCTGTACTCTTCTCCTTCGTCTCTTCCGCCGAAGAAACGGTCAAGGTAACGCTGACGCATTTCTTCATAACGTCCACGCCAATCTTCATAATCTTTTGCTTCTTCACGGGGAGTATAAATATCTTTATCGTCCCTATCACTATCTTCCCGGGACTCATCATCTCTTCCTCTCCATTCGTATTCATCCTTATCTTCCCCGTCGTAAGTTTCTCCATATCTACGAAGCATACCCTCACGTTCATCAAAATCTGAACGAATCCTATCAATGTCTCTTTCCATGTCTTCGGTTAGGCTCCCGGTTTCCATGATTCTACGGAGTATTTTATCCATACCCGTTTTAGTTAATATTGCCATTGATTCTCCTTTCTAATGTTTCACGTGAAACATTTATAATATTCTCCCATACATCCAAATGGGAAGTTTTGTGTTTGTTGGTACCCCCGGGTCTGGTGGTTCCGGGGGTAAACCTGTAATGTACTCATACCACTTACGAGCATTTTCCATTCGGGCTTGATAGTGGTTGACACTCGGGTCATAAGATGGTCTTTCATAGGCTGCCATGAAAAGTATGGCTAACTTACCCGGTTCCCAACCCATTGTATTTTGAAGAAATGCATCTCCAGTAACATTTATCATGTCTGCTGTTGCTCCACTATTATAATAGGGAGAGATAAATGCACCGCTCGAATACCATTCCTCCACGCCCGGTCGATTCCGAACTTCGGAAAGGATTACTTGTAATTGAACGTCGCCGTCACTATAAGGAGATAATCCCAGGATATTACAGTGGTCTATCAAAGAGCTTTGAGGTGTCCACTGTACAAGTCCGTAACCTCCGCCGCCTCCACGCTCTGAAAGTACAGGGCTTAATGTGGACTCGGCTTGCATGTTACCTAGTAGAGCGGCTATCGTATTCACGTTGATGAACTGACCACTATAAAAGTAGTACACAATTGTGGCATTGTTCTCCATCTCTGCCTGAGTAAGATAACGGTCTTCCGCTATCCAATCCAGTGTGACTCCCCCTCCCTCGTACCGTAGGAGAATGTCCCATTGGTCAGGACTGCTGTCCCAGTCATTAATAGATACTTGGTCAGGCAGTGGATAGGAACTCGAGTGTGCGCCCATGGTTCTGCGCCCCTGGTACACCATTTCGGTATGCTCACGCCTATTACTTAAGAGTATGTCACCTGGTTTCCACTCCTGGTTGGGAGTCATTGAAGTGAAGCCCACACTGTTAAGTTCCGCCTCCTCTGTAAATGTTGCAAACCACGGGTTAGGTGCTCCCCCGTAAAACCCGGCCTCCCAAACTGCCGCAGACATCAGTGAGGAGCAGTCATAGTATTCAATACCATCAACTATCTGACCCTCCCTGTATGTCTGACTGTAACCCACATTGGGGTCATTACATTTTGATATTACCCAGTTATATGCTACATTTAAATTTCCTGCCATTTAATCCACCTTTATGATACAGTCATAGCCGTCTGCTTTCAACCTGTTTCTCATGGCCTCCGCATTCGCTTTGTTTCTGTAAGCGCCTACCTGAACTCTGTAAAGCACGCCGTCATTAGCCGGTACATCTGCGGAGCCTGAATCGTGTTTGATTCCGAAACCGTCTAAGATTCCGCTTGCAATAGCTCCTGCAATTTTCGATTTGTTCTTGTTGTACAAACTAACATCTTCCCAGTTACTAATAAAGCATGTTTCAATCAGGGCGTATGATACACCCCTTCCTCTACAGTTATTCATGTTGAGCAAGTCTGAGCGACGCTTCACTCCACGATTTGTAAAACCGATATCTGCTAGGTTTTCTAAAATCTCATCTTCAACTGTATGTGCAGGTTCACTGGTGTGAATAAGAATCTCAGAGCCATGAGCACTAGGGTCACTGTATGAGTTCATGTGGAGTTCTACCACATAATCATAGAGAGCATAGTTCGGGACATTCCCTGCCTTGCTCTGCTGATAGCAATCGACGGAAGTGTCGTACCGGACAGCAGATACGTAATATTTTAATTTTTCATAGACAAGAGAGAGCAGAGCACGTGTCTCATCCGCTTCGACTAAATCACACCCGACTGCACCGCTGTCTCCTTGTCCATGGCCTGCAATGAGTAAAATTTTCATTCTTTATCACCCCCTAATTTTGCACATACCTTTTCGAGTACAATTGTATTGTTGTTCAGTGCCGAAGTTAAAGTGCCGATTTCTTCCTTGTGGTTTTCGTCCTGTTTGTTCATCTTCCAGAACAGAGCACCACAACATACAATAGGAAATCCCAAATTTGAGATTAACTGGATTATCGTACTCGCATCCATTATCCCACCTCCTTATGATACAAGTATAACATATAACTAATCGGAATGATAGTTTTTTGATGAAAATAGGCAAAAAGACTTGCTTTTTCTACATTCATATGGTACAATAAAAGTGCAACAAAGGAAACACAAAACAAAATAAGAAAAGGAGAAAACAGAATGAAGACAATCACAAGAACAATTGAAAGCAGTGTAATTTGTGCAAGCAGGATTCACGTGGAAGACGGACAGGTTACATTAGAGGAATTATCTCCTCTGACAGTAGCTCATGAAAGAGTAAGTGAAGAAAAGGCACTGAAAGTAGTGAAGAAGTTCTACGGGAAAAAGGATGCATATGCAATCACGAAAATTGCGTATGAAGAGACGAAATATTCAATGAGTCTCACTGACTTTATCGCAAACGCAGAAATCGTAGAGTAAGCAAAATTTAATCAAATTAAAAGGAGAAAAATATTATAATGGAAATGAACCCGTTTGAAGAGAACACAACAGCAGTAGCACAGGTAACAATGGATGAAGATGAAAAGTTTATCATGGACTTAACTTCCGAAAGGAAAGTGCAGTTCTGCTCCATGACACCAAAGAACGAAGATGAAGAGATAGTTCTCTACAATGCAATGAATGCCCCTGAGAAGAGAGTCGGTGATTGCATCAACATGACAATTGAAGTGAAGCACATCTACTGCGAAGCAGTTACATGTGTGAACAGGGAATCAGGCGAAGAAAGTGTTTGCCCCAGGATTGTACTGATTGACAAAGACGGTGTAGGCTACCAGGCAGTCAGCATGGGAATATACAGTGCAGTCAAGAAGCTCATGACAATCAAAGGAAACCCCGCCAACTGGAAGAAACCAGTTAAATTGAAAGTTACACAGGTAACAAAAGGCGACAGAAAACTGCTCACTTTAAATATGGTAAAATAAAAGAAAAGGAGAGGGGGCCGCAAGGCCCCCATTTTGTTTATGACAAAAAACGGAATAGAATACAACCTCGCGATAACCCCCTATCGCTTCACATCCAATTATGGCTTTACCTTCTGTTTTAGCTCTCAGAATCATCTTTCAAAATTCATTGAAATGAAAAGGGAGCACAGAACTAAGATAAGTGTCTCTCTCACAAACCGCTTCGGTTTTGGTATCAGGCTGAATGAAATAGCCGATATCGTGCTTTACAAGAAAATTGAAAACAGAGGTTTTCTTATTCAATTGGCAGGGGGTAATGAGATAACATGCCTAGACAATATAACATTAAGTGGCGTAACAAAGATAAAACTCGACTGTCCAACACAGTGCGGCAGTTCAATGCAAAGATAACCAGGACGCTAAAGAAGAATCCAGAACTTGCCCCATACCTTCCGGAACGTTTGACAGTTCAGGGACTCAGGGACAAGATTCAGACAAGACAGGATTTCAACCGGGAAATTAACTTAGCAAGACGTTTCCTCAAACCCGGTGCAGAGACTCCGGTAACATCTGCCACGGGAATCCGAACAACAAGATGGGAGAAACGGGAAGTCGGAATCAAGGTGGGTGTCATCAACCGAAGAAGAAACCGGGAACTCAAAAAAATGAACCCTACCACGGAGAAGGGAACCATGGGAACTATCCGGGAAAACAATCTTCGACCCAAGAAGTATGACATTGATAAAATCAAAGCATCTGACTGGGATATGTTCGTGTATGGTGTAGAGAAGCAGATAATGAGTGGGTACACCGCTCAGAAGAATGAACTCTACAAGCAGAACTTCATCAAAGCAGTGGAGACAGCCTTTGGTTCAAAGGGAACTGAGATTGTGGAAATGGCTCAATCCATCCCGGCTGATATCCTGGTAGAGCTTTACTACAATGACCCAGTGTTACAGGTAGAATTCATATACAACCCATTGGAAATGCAGATTAAGATTGACAACATAGTGGAACACTTAGAACCTTATGCATATGGAGGTGCAGACGAATAATGCTGTATACAGCAGACTTTGAGACAACAACAGACCCCGCAGACTGTCGAGTCTGGGCAACGGGTATTTGTACAATAGATGAAGACAACAAATTCTTTTATGGAAACAGCATTGACTACTTTTTCAATTTCGCACGGCTGCATCCCAATTCAACCTTCTACTTCCATAACCTAAAGTTTGATGGTGAGTTCATTCTTTGTTGGCTGTTCGAGCATGGGTTCAATCACGTGACTGACCGAAAGGCTTTGAAGGAGAATTGTTTCACTACCTTGATATCTGACAAAGGACAGTTCTATTCCCTGGAGATTTGCTTCGGGGATAAAATGAAAGTCAAGATATATGACTCTCTCAAAATCCTGCCTTTCAGTGTAGCACAGGTGGCGAAGGGGTTCAACCTTCCTATCTCAAAGCTCGAAATCGACTACAACGAAAAACGTGAGATTGGGCATGTACTCACACAACAAGAGATTGACTACCTACGTAACGACGTGGAAATCATGGCAAGAGCTTTGAAGGTTCTGTTCGACCAACAGCTTACGCAGATGACCCAGGGAAGTAATGCATTGCACGATTACAAGAATACAATCGGCATGAAGAACTTCAAGAGATGGTTCCCTATTCCAGAATACGACTACGACATAAGGCAGTCTTATAAAGGAGGGTTCACGTACTGTGACGCCCGATTTCAAAGGGCAGGACATAGGCGAAGGAATCGTTCTGGACGTAAACAGCTTGTACCCCTCAGTCATGTATTACAACCCGCTCCCGTTTGGTGAAGGAAAATTCTTCAAAGGAAAGTATCAGGAAGACAAGCTTTATAATCTGTACATACAGATGTTTACCTGTCAGTTTGAAATCAAAGAGGGTTACATCCCAACCATACAACTTAAAAATAATCTATCCTTTGTTCCTACGGAATATGTGAAGTCTAGCAAAGGTGAGCGAATTACAATGTGCCTCACCTCTCTGGACTTAGAGTTGTTCCTTGACCACTACATTGTATACAACATTGAATGGCATAGCGGATGGAAGTTCATGAGCACAACAGGAATGTTCAAGGATTACATTGACAAGTGGAATGCAGTCAAAATGGAATCCACGCTGAACGGCAACAAAGCTATGAGAACTCTAGCTAAACTGATGTTGAATGCTCTGTATGGAAAGTTCGCACTTAATCCCAGGGTGCAGTCAAAGATTCCATATTATGATAAAGGCATTATCCGGTATGGGTTGGGCGAAGAAGAATTCCGTGACCCTATCTACATTCCGGTTGGAACCTTCATCACAGCAGGAGCAAGGTACAAGACCATCACAAGTGCACAGAGCGTTTATGACAGATTCATGTATGCTGACACAGACAGTTTACATCTCATGGGTACAGAGCTACCGGAACAGTTAGAGATAGACCCAATCAAACTGGGAGCATGGAAACATGAGAGTACATTTACTCGAGCAAGATTCATACGGCAGAAGACATACATTGAAGAGATTGACGGAGATATCCACATTACCTGTGCAGGAATGCCCGAGAGATGCTATGACGGTGTCACATGGGAAAACTTCTTTCCGGGTTCCTCATACTCAGGTAAGTTACAGCCAATGCATGTTCCAGGAGGAATTGTTCTGAAAGATATTGACTTTACAATAAAAGGGTGATATAATAATAGTTGTAAGGCATATCTTCGTAATTAACAAGGCACGACAGGAGGGAGTCAATGGGTAAAACCATCCTCCGGTGAGCGGGTTGACACCTACTTGTTAAACAGGGTATGTCTTACTTTATTTTAAGAATGTTTCACGTGAAACATTATGGAGGAAAATTATGTATAATTTAATCACATTTTTAATCATAGTAATGATAGATTTAGCGTTCTACTGCATTTCACTTTTCTATGATTCAGATTTTTATAAGTTCGTCCTCTTCAGCATAGTTCTGCTGATTGATGGCTGCATCATATTATGGAGAATGATTGAGAGGTTAAAACTATGAATGTTTATGATGGATTGCACTGGAACATCTATGACATTCTTCCCTATCAACGGAACTTCAATTTCATCAACAGTGAGCGAACTATCGGTAAAACATACACAACAGAAGCATATGTGATTGACAAGTGCATTCAAAATCACGTGGAGTTCGTGTACATTTCCCGGACAAAGAGGCTGAAAGAAAAAGGAGCGCTCGAGAAGGGTGTGTCAAAAGTAGTTATGGAAATGTTTCCAGAATATGAGTTCGCTTACACAATCGAAGAAATGTATATTGTGGAAGATGAGCAGAAGCGTGTGATTGGCAGATGTATTGCATTATCCGAAGAGAACGAATCAAAAAACATGACATTCCCTCTGGTTAAATATTTTATCTTTGATGAGTATGTAATCGAAGAGACTTCCACTTCCAGGTACTACAATGGATGGGATGAACCGGACGCACTGCTTAAGATATATCACACAGTAGACAGGGAGGAGGACAGAGTGATATGTTTCCTCCTGGGCAATAACATAAAGTTCCACAATCCCTATCACATGCACAAAGCGTTCAATATCCCCTTCACACCCAAAGGCGGAATCTGGACGAGCGAAAACGTCCTCTTCCAAAACGCACAGTCAAGCAAGGCTCTGAAAGACAAAAAGAGTAAGTCAAAATTCATCCGCATGATTGAAGCAACTGATTATGGAACCTACGCAATCGACGGTGAATATATGGGGGACAACTACAGTTTCATAAAACCTCTTACGGAAAACGCTCACTACTCTTTTACCTTCTCAATCGACAATTACAACTTTGGTGTTTACACTTCGCTAAAGGAAGGACTTGTATATGTCAGTGATAAAGTTGACCCGTCGTGTAAGCTTGTTTATGCTCTCACTCTAGAAGATCACCGTGAAAATACAATGCTTACCACTTCAAAACAGTTCACGCAGTTGCAATGGCTTGCGAAAAATTTCAAGAAAGGAAACGTTCGATTCGTTTCTATGGAAGTAAAAATGCGGGCTGAAAAAGGTATCAGCTTTTTGCTGTAATCTATTGACTTTTCTTTAATGTTATGGTATAATAAAAGAAAAACAATTGATGTGGAGGAATTGAAATGTATGATAAACTGAAACACATGATTTTAGAAGAGTATGACAGAAATCCACCGGAAACAGCTTACACAAACTGCGTGGCAGTCTTCACAAGGGAGTGGGTTAAAGGAACAATTTCCAGAGATAACTATGAAGAATTACAGTTTATGAATGAAGAACGTTACGACGAAGAATTAGGATTGACAATCGAATAAATATACATGTGAACAAGCAGACAAAAAGTAAGCGCTTACATTATGTGTAAGTAGAAACAACAAAAATAAATTAAGATTCAGTCAACGAAAATCCCCGACTGTACAAGCAGGACAAAAAATGTTCAGTGTACAGACTGTCTCTTATACACATCTCCGAGCCCACGAGACGGAGCTACAT
>OBIX01000191.1_pt1 | contig 15899 bp, 8 predicted proteins | sample 1496251 | NCBI WGS metagenome assembly OBIX01 (sample SAMN05065742, study PRJEB22554) | human gut metagenome | biome: ENVO:2100002; feature: ENVO:00000062; material: ENVO:00002003 | host: Homo sapiens | place: USA | reverse complement strand
CGTCTCGTGGGCTCGGAGATGTGTATAAGAGACAGAGTATAATCTTTCTGGGTATTCCCATAAATAATTTTAAAACCTGTTCTATTTTCATCAGTAATCATATCCTTAATAGTGTTTAAAGATTTATCAGAATTGAAGATAGAAATAGTAGCCACGATATTTCTATTCATATCATTTCCCAACCCATCTTTATATCCTTCATATGAATATGTATCGTTAGCACGAGTAATAATTAGTTCTTGTCCATCTTTTAAAATAAGTTTCATAACAATTCCTCCTGTAATTTAAACATGGACCAAAGCATTACACTTTGATCCATGATCCGTTTTGTTTTACAAATATTTTTCCTGATTTACGGGTGATTCGACAGAAACCATTTCCGGTATGGCCTGTTTCATTTGTTCCATCAGGTGATTTAAATGATTGATTTCCTGCTATAGTTTGCGCATTGGTAAGGTAGTAAGAAGAATTTACATAATTACCACTTGGATAATTAGCAGCAGTAGCTGAAGTGTAAACATATCCTGAACCTCCGCCATTATAGCCTTGGTAGTTAGTGCTATCACTATAATCAGAACATGCACCACCGCCATACCATCCACCTCCGCCACCGCCGGAACCATAATTATAATTAGTTCCAGAAGTTGTTGCAGAACCACCTTGACCAAACGAACCATTTGTACCTGCAGCAGTTTGTGTAGCTCCATATCCAGAAGCAGAAGAACCACCAGTAGTTCCACCGCCATATTTTGTTGTAAGCGAATTTTCTGATGATGAACCTCCACCGCCACCAGCGACAATAACTCTAGCATAAAGATCATTTTTTTCTATACGAACATCGGTTGCACCGCCGCCGCCTTGTCCATAACTACTATAATTATAAGTTCTTGAACAACCTTTTCCTCCTCCGTTAAATCCACCAGGTGTTTCACCTGTTGAAGTTGTAGCTTCTGGTTGTCCACCAACATAAATATATAAATCCGTAGAATTTTTAGTTAGAGTTATGGTTCCGACAGAATATCCTCCAGCACCACCATAATAACTACTATATGAACCGCCTTGAGCGCCCCAGCATTCTATAATATATTTTCCTCTTGGAAGTGATATAGCTTGAGCTGTTCCTGTATAAGCAAAATCCATTACAGCATTAGCGCCAGCATCATAAATTTTATTGTTCATCTTCATAAATACTGGAGCTGCTTTTTTAATTTCATTGTTCATTTTACAATGTAGAGTTTTCTTTTTGACATAACAGGTAATCCTACAATAGCCATTATCAGAATGACCTGTTTCTGTAGAGCCAGAAGGAGATTTAAAAGATTCATTGCCAGATAAATTAGAAGCATCAGAAAGATAATAAGATGAATTTAGAAGACAGCCTTGAGGATAGTTAGAAGCAGAAGAGGAAGTATAAACGTAACCTGAACCACCTCCGCCACCGCCATCATCATCTCCAGAACCATCAGGGTAAGTACCTTGTCCACCATACCATCCTCCGCCACCGGCTCCACCATAACCTGAAGCGTAATAACATCCAAAACCACCGAAACCAAAACCAGCAGCACAATTAGAAGAAGAGTTTGTGGTGCCTTGTGAATTAATAGCACTTAAAGATGAATATGAAGCAGTTTGAGATCCACCATATCCATATGAACCACATCCAAAATTTCCCCTAGTACCAGATACACCACCTGCATACCCACCACTATAATTAGGACTACCATCAGAACCACCGCCACCTGCAACGATAACACGGGCATATAAAGAAGCACTTCCAATACGAATATCAGTAGCGCCACCACCACCTTTATAATTGTATCTATATCCACCACCATTGAAACCTCCGGGATAGATTGAATTTGATGCTGATGTAACAGAATTTCCAGATCCACCGACATATATGTATATAGTAGTTTTTTGAGTCAATGTTAAAGTCCCTGTAGAATAGCCACCTTTTCCACCATAACTAGAATTAGAACGATAACCTCCCTGTGCTCCCCAGCATTCAAGAACATATTTTCCAGGCTCAAGGGTTACAGATTGAGCTTTACCTGTATAAGCAAAATTCAATACACTCTTTTCTGAGTTTCCACCGTACACAGAAGATACAGAACAAACAGCAGTACAATTATTATCACATGAAGCTTCACAAGAAAAGCCGCATGAATTATCACAAGAACCACCACATCCACCTGTACAGGTTCCTTTGCATCCGCCAGTGCAGTCATTGGCGCAAGTGGTAGTGCAAGTAGTATTACAAGTACCAGTGCAGGATCCAGAACAGGTAGAATCACAACCATAACAACCAGTATAACAACCGGAATCACAATTTCCTGAGCAATTACTTGAGCAAGATCCACCACAACTGGTGCAATCGTTGGCACAAGAAGCAGTGCAAGTATGCTCGCAATCATAAGCACAAGTAGCAGTACATGCAGCATTGCAATCATTAGAGCACCTTTGAGCACAGGCGCTTGTACAGTCTCCATCACAGTTGTTTCCACAGCCAGTGCATCCGGTTACACAAGCATTTGTACAAGCTCCAGTACAGTCATTAGCACATTTGGCAGTACAGTCAGAACAAGTACTTCCTGAACCTCCCTTACAAGTTCCATCACAATATCCAGAACATCCACCAGTACAGTTAGTAGAGCAAGAACCACCACAAGAACCACCACATCCACCAGATGATGAATGAGTGCAGTTGGTAGCACAAGAAGTTCCACATCCACCAGAGCAAGCCATAAGCCTCACCTTCCTTTCAGTCTTTTATTCATAAGTAATCCAAATATCTCCATTCTTTCCGTCACTAGCTGCAGGTTCCGTTGTTGAAAGATGAATACCTATTTCAGCTAATGACCAGCTTACGTTTCCAGATCCATTTACAGATTTACTTGTATTTCCTACAGTAACGGTTCTTGTTGTTCCCCAATTAGCAGTAGTAATATTAGCTGTACCATCAAAATTCGTACCATTAATAGTTCGTGCGGTTTTTAGTTTTTTAGCAGAGCCGCCACTACCTGTTCCGTGAAATATAATCGGCATAGTTAAGCCCTCCTTTTATAAATCTATGTGTTCCCAACCAGAGTTCGTTTTTACGTATAATCCATATTGTGTTGGAGTTAAATTTGTGATTCGACAAAAGCCATTACCTGTGTGTCCAGTTTCATTTTTTCCTGTTGGTGATTTAAATGATTTATTTCCTGCGATAGTTTTAGCATTTGTGAGATAATGAGTAGAATTTAGTAGACATCCGTTAGGGTAATTTTTAGCTGTAGAAGAGGTATAAACATATCCTGAGCCTCCTCCACCCCAACGTCCATCAGAATCAGAATCATTGTCGTAGGCTCCGCCACCTCCGTACCAGCCGCCTCCACCACCACCGGAAGAGTAGCCGGAAGCATTTCCGCCTTGACCAAAAGTAGCCTGAGTGCTCGTGCTCCATGTTTTGCCACCTGCAGTTTGTGAGGCACTACCACCACATCTATTTTGACCTATAGTATAAGAACCAGTGGTATCATTGTAATATCCATCTCCACCATATTCTCCACCACCACAACCACAAGGATTAGCATTGGCACTTGTTACACCAGCACCTCCGCCTCCTCCAGCCACAATAACTCTTGAATATAGAGAATTTTTACCTATGCGAACATCTGTGGCTCCGCCACCACCTCTACCAGAAGAAATACCAGTTCCTCCACCATTGAATCCGGCAGTAGTAGAAGAGGAAGATCCAGCCCCACCAACAGATATATAAACAGTAGTTGCTTCAGTAAGAGTAATAGTACCCTTGGAATAGCCACCGTATCCACCTATGTAACTACTGTAAGTTCCTCCTTGGCCACCCCAGCATTCTATTGTATACGTACCTGGTTTTAGAGTTTTAGATTGTACTGAACCTGTATAATTAAAATCCATTATGTCGTTCTTAGCCTGAGTAAGATATATTACATCTGATAATTTAGTGATTTTTACATGTCCATTACCAGAATGACCAGTTTCTGTAGAACCTGTTGGTGAAGGGAATGATTTGTTGCCAGCAATGGTTTGAGCATTAGAAAGATAATAAGTAGAATTTAGTAAACATCCAGAAGGATAATTTGAAGCAGTGGCAGAAGTGTAGACATAACCTGATCCACCACCAGCAGAATCACAATGTAATCCACCTCCATACCAGCCACCGCCTCCACCAGGCGCTACATCTGTAGAATTACTGGCTGATGCTCCACATCCGAATTTAGCTTGGACAGAATACCTATTAGGTTCCTCTGATGATCCTCCTGTACCAAAAGTAGTTTGTTTTCCGCCAGTGCCATGATAAACGCGGTTTGATAATCCATCTTGTCCTGTAGTACCGCCGCCAGCACCACCATTAGCTGCATTATTCCTAACGTCATATCCTGCAGATCCTCCGCCGCCTGCAACAATAATTCTACTTAATAGTGAGTTTGTATCTCGAATGTTATTTATAAAATAAGATGAGTGTGAAAATACAGGACTCATTAAAGAAATATCAGAAGCTCCACCGCCTCCGCCACCTACGCCAGAGTTGTTAGTACCATAACCATCACCGCCGCCATTAAAACCACCAGCAGTTCTAGTATTAAGGATACCATTTTGACCTTGCCCTCCTACTGTTATATATATAGTGGTATTAGTTGAAACATTTAAAATACCAGTAGAATAACCACCTTTTCCACCATTACCATAAGTTCCGTTTGATTGATTGCTATTTCCACCTTGAGCGCCCCAGCATTCAAGTTTATATGCACCAGGAGTCAATGTAGCAGTTTGAACCGAACCAGTATAATCAAAATTCATAACAGAACCATTATAATTAGCAGATCCAACGCCGTACATTTTGTTGTTGTTTAATTTAAAATAAAAAGCAGTAGCTTTTTTTATTGAATTATTTATTCTGGTATATAGTGCCGTATTCTTGCATTCAATAACAGTAATTCGACAATATCCGTTACCAGAGTGACCTGTTTCAGATGAACCTGATGGTGAGATAAAAGAAGTGTTACCTGCGATTGTTTGAGCGTCAGTAAGGTAATAAGAAGAGTTTAATAAACAACCTGATGGATAGTTTTTAGCTGTGGATGATGTGTAAACATAGCCTGAACCGCCTCCGCCACCTTCAGAATCAGATCCAGTAGAGTATGATGAAACGGAGTATCTACTCGCTCCACCATACCATCCTCCACCGCCAGCTCCGCCATTATATGTATTGCCACCAAGTCCAAAGCCAAATGAATTAGTTCCACCAGAAGTTTGAGAAGCTTGTGTTAATGAAGTGTTCCCAGATCCTGCGCCACCGGTTTCACCACCACCATATCCACCAGTTTCGTTATCTTCACCTGAACCGCCACCGCCGCCTGCAACAATAATTCTTGCATATAATGAGTCTTGAGCAATTCTTACATCAGTAGCTCCGCCACCACCATTTCCAGGTTCACCTGTACTCTCGTGAGAAGCAAAACCACCGCCATTGAAACCTCCTTCAACTTTCACATTACCTGTAGAACTAGACATTCCACCTTGCCCACCGACATAAATATAACAAGTAGTTAATTGTGTTAAAGTTAGTGTTCCAATAGAATAACCACCAAGTCCAGAACCTGTAACTGTAGCAGAAGCACTATCTTGGCTCCGATTTCCACCTTGAGCACCCCAACACTCTAAAGTATAAATTCCTTTAGGTAATGTGATACTCTGAACAGCACCAGTATAATTAAAATTTAAAATATCACCAGTTTTAATATTATTAGAATCAAACCCTTTAAGTTCTTCAGGCGATCCGCTATAATACAATTTATTATTTACTAAGTCCTTAAAACAATATTTTTTATTATTATCTTTATATGGAATAAGGTTTAATATTAAATTTGAACCATCATAGAATTTAAAAGAGTATATATTTACATTGCTAAGTTTACTTATTGTGCCGTTCGTACACACTGCACCAATATGAAGTTTATTCGGAGCGGAATTTGATGAAACTGTATGTGTATATATTTTTGTTCCGTCACAATATACAGTATCTGGAGTGATTTTATAAGTATGTTTCCCATTTGGATTATATTTATTTTTATCTAATGTTTTGCTTGTTCCGAAATGATCTATTCTTATAGCACCGTTAACTACAAACATAGTAAAACTTGTGGAATCAGTTCCAGATTCTGTAGTTCTTGAACCAAAAATTGCACCAGTATCACTACCAGTACCGGTATATGCGCATGTAATTTCTATAGTACTATTACCATTAACTGTGACTCCAGAAAAAATATACTGTTGTCCGGTAAAACTTATATAATCTATTTCTTTACTCATCGCCATACACCACCCACATATCACCAGGTTTACCATCAGTTGTCTTAGGTTCTTCAGTAGAGAACGTCACATTCCTTAACTGAGATTTCATAATATCTGACTGATAAGCAGTTACAGCCCCATTAACGACCGGTTTATTCTGTAATCCATTATAATCAGTTGTACCCGGATCACCTTTATCTCCATAAACACCTATAACTGTTGGAGTAGTGTACAAATGATTATTGTTTGTCAAAACAAATTCATGATAACACCACAAATATTTGTTTGTAGATGTCATAACCTGAGCAGAAGTCGCCCACCCAGTAGTTTCCTTAGTAACACTTTGAGATTGAGAACTAGCAAGATAATGAGGGATAACACTTGATATGCCGACTCCCTGATCACCTTTAGGTAATGTAAAATTCAATATAGCATCTGTATCGGTGCCAGAATTAGTTACTGTAGCTGAAGAACCAGTTTCGGCAGTACCAATTTTAATAGTTGCATTCTTACCAACTCCGGCAAGACATTGTTCACCTTTATAAATTGCCATGTTATCGCCTCCTTTTATAAATCATTTCTTATAACAATAGTAATGGGAATATCTACAGTTGGTTTCTCGGTTGCTTTTATAGTAATTTGATTTGTAGTCTGTCCTCCGTCAGCTAACATTGCATTTTGGTAAGCTTCAATAGCAGTAGATGAAGCATTAGAAGCATAATCTATTTCTACAATATTTGAAGAAGTTACTCCAGATACGGATAATACATAACTATATGGGGCAGAAGATCCAGTCCATTTACTTGCTGTGAGAGTAGTATTAACAAGTGTACTTTTCTTTGCATATGTTTTTTCTGATTTAGTACTTGAAAACGTACTGTTGGCTGTTACAGATGAGTCGTTAATAACATTTGCAGAATCATATTCATCAATAACATTGTAATAGGTATTTGCGTTTAAAGTTCCAGCTTTCTTTTTTGCAAGATAATCAGCCTTTGTAATTTCAACAGGAACATTAAGTCCCATCTGAGATAAAGTAATGTCGGCAGTGCCATCGAATGAAGCACTACCAATCTTTCTTGCAGTAGCTAATTTTACAGCTGCGTTCGCATTTCCTCCAACTGAAGATGATCCAGCATAATTATGTGTATGTCCAGTAGCAGATTTTCCATTTAGGGCAGTTGTAATAGCATTTTGAGTCATGGTGCCATCTGTAGCAGATCCTGTGGAAGTATAGAGTTTAGTTGTACCGGAATAGCTTGTAGTACCTACAGAATATGTCGTATTTGTAGGAATTACCCATGTACCATCTGCACGAAGAAATTTTAATTGTTCTCCTATATTAGGTGCAGGAACAAGACCAGCACTTCCGGCGGAAGAAGAAGTAGCACCCTTCATGTTTCCATAAGTATGATCGGTAAATAATGCATCTGCAGGCACTGACTTACCAAGTGTATATGAACAAGCTACTGGCTTACCACCTGAGAAATATACTGGCTGAGTTGATGATCCAGCATTAGAAGTAAGAGCAGCGGCAGATGATGCGCTACCTGCAGAAATAGCATATTTAACACTTTTTGTGGCATCAGCAGTATTGTCAACGTTGCCTAATCCAACTTCACTTTTAGTATGCGTATGTACTTTTGTAGCTTTTTCAGCTAATTTACTATTCATCTCAGTCTCGGTATAATAACGTTCATCATGATTATGAGATGCTGGTGGATAGCTGCTAGGCTTTTCAGTAACTCCAGACCATGGTACAGAAGTAGCAGTTCCGGCAGTATATACTGAATAACCAGCCTCAGAAGATAATTTGCTCTCATCAACAACATAATACATTTTTTCAGTCTTAGTTACTTTTACGGTATCACCAAGCTGAATATTAGCAGTAGTAAGTTTAAAACGTGCAGTATCATCTTCAACAATAACCAGACGTTCTAATGCTCCATGGGGAAGCCTTGCAATATCAATTGTTCCAAAGAGTTTACTTGCGTTGAGAGAAGTAATAGTTGAATCATTATGATTATGCGCAGAAGGAGCATAGGTAGAAGGTTTCTCTGTAATGTTACCCCATGCGACACTACTTGCAGTCGCAGCATTTCCTGTAACATTTACCGTCAGATTATTAGTAACAGGATTATATTTAAACTTATCGCTGTATGCTCGCTTTGTCTCTGTAGTAGAGTCAGAAAACCAAACATGTCTAGCTGCATCAGCAGTACCTTCTCCAGCAGATACATTTGTAGCTGTTCCTGCAGTAGTTGCACTATCAGCAGTAGTTGCATGTTTTACACTCTTATTTGCATCTGCTGTATTATCTACATTACCAAGTCCTACCTGAGCTTTTGTATGAGTATGCCCGGCAGAAGAGTAAGCACTTGAATTTGTATATGCAGCAGATCCTAATCCGTGAACAGGAACAGTAGTTTTATTACCATCTACAGTGAGTGTGATTTTTCCGTTTTCAGTACTTTCTGAGATAGCAACAGACTTTACGGCTTTTGCTAGAGTAATATAAGTTTTGCTTGAGCTATCCCAACGATAAATAGTATTCGTAGCAGTATTTATATAAATAGTATTTATATCTCCAACAGACGGAAATAACTTATTGGAAGCATATGGAAGTATTTCTTTATGATTAGCTATACTTGTCTTCAAATAACCAACCAGTTCTGTTAATCCAGTGAGATTAAGAAATTGTTCTTTCATTTTGCATTAGTCACATCCTTCCATTTTTATTTTTAAAATAGAAGGAGAGCATTGCAGCTCTCCTCCCAATAAAATCAATTGTATTTTTACGCAGTAAATAAACCTTTGATAGACGCACTTGGAATTGCTTCATATCCATCTCCAACAAGCCCCTTAAGAGCGGTGATATCAGATGTGTTCTTAGCAATTTTCGGTTTTTCAGTAGCAAGATCTTTTTCTACAGCAGTAATTTTGCCTTCTGCTGTATCCATTCTGCCTTTAACAGCAGTAATATCTTCTGCATTCTTTGTGTCAGCAGCTTCTAATGTAGGAACTTTCTTTTCAAGAGCATCAATTCTACCTACAGCAGCTTCAAGATCAGCAGCTTTTGCATACTGAGAAAGATCAGAGTCTGCGAGAGCTTTAGATACATACTCAGCAATATAGCTTACAATATCTTTGGATGTAGCAGATTCTGGAAGAGTACCGATAAGAGTCTTCAGCTTTGTGATATCCTCTTTATTTGTTTTGATCTGAGAATTCATTGTAGCAGCATCAGATGTATGTGTAGAAATCCAATCAGAAATCTCTTTCAGTGTATCATATGCTTCTGGAGCATCTGCGACGATTTTAGCGACTGCATCTGCAACAGCTTTCTTTACTGATCCGTTACCAGTTCCATTAAGAGTACTGATTGCTGCGGTATTAGCTGCAACACTGGATTTCAGAGCAGAATCATCATATGTGCCTGTTTTTACAGCTTCTTTAATATAAGAAACTACATCTTTAGCTTTTGCATCAGCAGGAATAGTACCAACATAAGACATTACTTCTGTTTTTGCTGTGTTAGCAGCTCCGGCTGCATCGAAATCTGTAGCTGCCTTTCCAGAATCTATCAGATTACCATTAGCATCAAGACCTGCAAGATGTCCGGAAATAGCTCCTTTTACTTTATCTGCCTTACCTGTTGGCTGAGGAATAGTAATAGTAAATGCTGCTTCATCAATAGTTACTGGAGCAGTTTTTGTGTAGAAATAAAGTGTGTATCCGTCTTCTGACTGAGATACTGTTTTAATTGAGTTTTTGACAGCCTCACTGATTTTAGAGTCGATCTGTACGTTATGCAGATTTAAAAACTCCTGAAGATTAGAAAGTGTAGCGAACTGTAATTTTGCCATAATTAATTTCCTCCTTGAAATATATTTGTTAAATCTTTAGAATCAATACCACCAAGTTTTCTATCTAAAGCAGCGTCAATATGATCATCTAAAACATCCAGAACAGTTTCTTCAATGATATTTGAAACATATTCTTTTACAGAATCAGCACTTGCAAAATTCTGTTCATTAATCCAGCTTTCAGTGACATAACGATCAGTCGTATATTCACCATCTTGCTGAATGAAATACAATGTAATAGATTTTCCTTGCATTTTTGTGATTGTTGTGCTGGAAGTATCAGCATCATGAGATACAAGATACAGAACATCGTCTGCAGAAGATTGAACAGTAGTATTGTTTCCGCCAATGATACATTGGCCTTTTACTTTATAAATACCATCATCGAGTGATGATATCTTCACAGGAACAGTAAGTGTACCTATAAGATTTACAATAGGTACGTCAAATAATTTGTTATAAGATAAGCTGTTGATATAGTCTACAACAGTGGACTTATCTTCAAGATTACCGATTATATTATCTAAAAGAGTAGAAAGCTCAGAAGACTTGACATAATTATCCAATCCGATTGTTTTCTTGACCTCTTCAATAATATGACCTTTATCTTCGTCAGTCATAGATATGTCATAAGAGAAAAGCAGTTTATCTCCAGAGAAAAACATAAGATTTGATCCGATGCATTTTACATCTGTAATCTGTTTATCTCCTTTGACATATTCTAATGTGTTGTCGATGGTCACCCACGCTATACTCTTACTGTCTTGGATGTAACAAAGTCCTGGGTATTTTAGCACCCCTCTTTGTAAAGCCTTTTCTGCAATTTGCTTAGTTGATGCAGAATACCAGGTTGGAATTAACGCCATGCTGTGATCACCTCTTCAATTTGTCATATTCATATTTTGAAATTTCTTTTATTGCATAAATGTCATTATCAGGCGGAAAATTATAGAGACCTTCAATGTGCCATCCATATTTTCCGTCTGAGCTTAAAATAGCCTGTGCTTCTGTGATATCACATAGAAGCAACAGACTATGTTTTTCCTGATATTTGATATACAGGATATGATTAAGGACATCTACGACTTCATCATTTTTGATTACTTTATAATACATGTGATATCCTCCTTATAAGAGGGGAATAGTTACCCCTCGCATGAAATTGAGAACATAAGTAAAATTCCAGAATTCTGTCCTGGATAAGAGAATCCATATGTTGCACCAGATTCATTAACCGTATACAACCAGTTTGCAACTGTAGCATTTGGAGATCTGGTCCAATAAGATTTATACTCTGCAGGAATAGAAGGTTTTGCTTTCTTTCTGGTATCATCATCTGTGAAATAAGCAATAGGAGCATTTGTTTCAGAAATATATGGTTCAGAAGTAGCAGTAGGATCAACTTCGTACAGAGATGGAACATAGAATCTGCAATTAGATACAGAAGTGTCATTAGATTTATTACCAATAGAAGAGTATACTTTTACAGGTTTGATCAGAGCTTTCCATAAAGGAGAGATTGCCTTAACCATACGAGTATTCAACCATGTATTTAATGTAGAATCAGCCCATCCACCTGCATTTGTGCTCTTATTATTATAAGGTTTTTCTGTACCAAGGAGATTAGAAGCAACAAATGTAATGTTAGCTCTCTTTGAAGCAACGTCAGACAGATAATATCCTTTAAACTTAGCCACTTCCATAGGGATTACTTCGTGGATCCATGCAGCAATATCCATACATTGTTCTTCACCAAGATCTGCGTACCAGACTTTAGCCCAATGTATAGTGCCTTTTGCAAAGTTTTCATATGCTCCATCGTCAGCTTTAGAACATCCAAATACGAGAGTGGAACTATGCTCTGGAATCCTGATCGCATTCAGAGTAGTAGAAGATACTTCTTTCCCAGTCATGTTTGAATTGTACACATAAAGCTTCTGACTTCCAGCTTCATGACGAAATACAATAATCTCTCGGTTTGTCCCAGCAGATGGAGTTATACTATCAGTATTCCATGAGAAACGAGGTTCCTGAGAATACCAAAGTCTGAATCCATTTGAACCATCACCTTGAAAACACTGAGCAAGAGTGGAGTTTACACTATTTCCTGAATCAAATTCAAAGTCAATAGCAATTGTAAAATCTCTGTCTTTTTCCATGATCTTTAATCCGGTGTCAATATAGTTTGTTCCATCAAATTTAGTCGCAGCTGAAATAACTTCATGCTCTTCAATATCGCCATAGCTATAATCAACACCAAGTTTGAAATCTAATGTATCTTTTAATGATAATGATTTTGCTTCAAGTCCCATTTTCATAAGAGTATAAAGCTCAACCTGTGTCATATTGGCCAGATCCTTACCATCAAAGTATCCATCTACATATTCACAAGTCTCATAAACAGCATTGATTGTCTTATCTCCATCGACAAATCCGGATTTATCCCAACCTTTGAATAAGTTGTACTTATAAGCTGATTCCTCAGCAGTATAAGTAGGAGTGTCACCTTCATACTTAATATAAGAACCATACTGTCCAGTAGACTCCTGCAGAGTTAATCCTTTAGAAACATATTTTACTGTATATTCACGCACTTTGCTATTGTATACAGCTTTGATAGTTCTGTCAGCGAAGATTCCAGTTAGAGATCCATCCCAGCCTTTGAATGTATAATCAAGTTTGATTGTGCTTTCTTTGGTAGGAGTAGGAATCGGATCAATTTCTCTTGTAATAGGATCAACTGCATTTGCACCTTTATCAACGTACTGGATATCAAGAACTGTATTTTCTTCATTGTCGTTGACGAATGTTACTTTGAACTGAGTGATAATTGAATCGTAGGTAATCTCTAAATCTGGCCATAATTCAGCGAATTCATCCAGCCTTTGCTGTCTCATAACAGGAATGTGTACAGTTCCCATAAGAACAGAATGTACAGAGTTATATCCGTTATCATCAATACCAGTCATTTTTGCTAATCTGTCAAGCAGAGTAGTATCGTCCAGTTCCCAATTGATGCCAGTTACACGAACTCTGGCTAATCCAGTAGCTTTATTGATAATGTCTTTTGCATCCAAAGTATTGCAGTTATCAAGAGACAGAGTAGTAAGATTTGCATAACTTGCTATAGTAAGATCGGTCAATCTATATAGGTTCTTTCCGGTAAGAGATGCGATGGCAGGAAGATGAGCAGTTTCAATCTTTCCGCCAGGAGCAAAGATAACACCTGTAATACCAGATCCTTCTGCTAGAAACTCTTCGAGATTTTTACAGTTAGAAAGGTCGATTGTCTTTTTCAGGTTTGGCAGATTCTCAAGATTCAGTCGTTCCAGAAGAACATTCTGTCCGATTGAAAAATCATTCATATTTGTATTCTGATATCCTTCAATATCAGAACCAATAAGAATGTCTGTCATTTTTACACCCTGATTGAAATTTGTATATCCTGGATAGAATGGCGCAATATCACCAATGGATTGCATCAAAGATGCATTATATACATAAACCTCTGTATCGTTCATAGCAGCAATAGGAGATTTGACTGTATAAGTCTGACCTCTCTTAGCTCTTTGACGAACAAGGTTAGAACCAAATCTTACATCAACATAAGAATCAGCATAAGGAACAATATGGAATGTACCGTCCGGTTTTACACCAGTCCAGTTTGTTGGAGTGTAACCACGGATTGTGATTACATCTGAGGTAGTAGTAGAACCTACATATTTAGATGCAATATATTTCTCCTGATATTTCTGGAACTGTCGTCTCTGCTGTTTCTTGCTTCCGTTCATCATTTCCAGATAAGAAGTCGTACCTTTATCCTCGTAAGGTCTGAAATACTTTCTTCTCATATCAGCGATCCAGAGACGTTCCGGTTTATAATTCTGAAGAGTTTCGAATTTATTTAAGATACGGTTTGCAGACCATGTAAGTTTGGCCTCCATCTGAAGGAACATACTCTGCAGATCATCAAACATGTAATCTCTGATATAACAGAACACTTTACTATCAGATGCATTAAAGACTGATTTTGTTCCAATAGTATCAGTATCTTCATATCCGTAAGTAAGAGTTAATCCACCTTCATTATCATTACCCATTGCAGTATCGTTATCATAATCCATACATAAATCCCAGTGAACCAAATCTTCTGTATGCCAGAAAGTATTTTTTGCTCTGTTATCTACCATAGTATGTCTTTCGGTAAATAAGTAATAGAAGAGTAATGAGTCTTTAATAAAGTGCTGTTCAAACTCTTTTACAAATGTTTCAGAATCAGCATTTACAACCCAAGTCAAAAGATCGTTCCAAGCCTGTCTGCCAGCCCGAATTTCTTCTTCTGTACAATTTGGATTCTGATATCTCATTTCGAATGAAGTATCTCCACCCCATTCTTCATTTGATAAGTCATCAGATAAGAAACGGCACTGAGGATCAGTATTATTTGACACTTCAACAATGAATTCTTTGTGATTCTCTGGATCCATTCCCTGTGCAACTGTATTCTTCTTACTGTTACCAATATCACCTGTAGCATAGAAGTGCCACTGACCATCTTTGAACTCTACAGCATTATCTACATCTGTTTCTTTTAAGAATACAACACAAGGATAGAACTGCATAGTATCACGTACACGAGGATCTTTCTTTCTAGCAGGACGGATATATGGGTTGAATTCCTGATATTCTCCTTGAAGACCTGCATTATTGATATTCTCAGAAGAAGCAATATTTACTTTGACATTGAAATAGTTGATTCCAATAGCATTTTCATCCATAGAATAAACATCGGCAGTTGTATCATCTGCGAATGTAAATCCATTCTTACAGTTAAGTTCCAGATTTCGACCAGAATCACCATAATATTCAGAAGAGGTTCCCTGTCCATTATGAATACCATCACGAGAGATCCAGTTATCAACAGGACGACCATTCTTATAGATCTGCTGTACAGATGTAAATGGTACTTTATTTTTCTTACCAGTTGTAAATACTGGTACTTCCAGTTTAATGATTCTCAAGTCTGGACATTTTTCGGCCAGTACATCAGGATCAAGTCCACCAGAAGAATCAAGAATATCATTGCGGTTATATCGGTTGATAATTTCATTTGCATTTTTTGCATCAGCAATGAAGTTATCCAGAATCTCATCATCAGTGAGGTTCATTGTATAAGCTTTTATTCTGTATACAATAACGTCGCAGTCATCAGAACCGATTGTAATACCTACAGGATTTGTCTGCGTGAAACTATCAGAAGTGGCATACAGTTTTACTCTTGTAGGAATGCCATCAACCCACATAACCATTTCTGTATATTCACTGTCCGGCAGAATATTAAATTCCAGCTCCATATAGTAATCTTCACAATATGGGACAGAGATTTCGTTCTGTTCAGATTTCAGTGTTGCTTCCTGAGCTTTTACAGTATAACCAAGATTATCTGCAAAACAGGAGAGTACTTGAGCTTCATAGTTCTTTACATTTGTACATTTATAAATGAATTTAAAGTTCTTGCCAGTTTTCTTTGCATCATCAGCAAATAACTGATATGGGATAGTAGCAGCAGTTCCTGCTTTTACGCAGAAATAAGTATCTCCATCTTCATCGACCTGATAACCACCATTTGTTGTATCAAAGTTATCTGACACTTCAATTGTAAGATTATCATTGATCTTCAGCCAGTCCTGTCTCTTATACACATCTGACGCTGCC
>OBIX01000177.1_pt1 | contig 16729 bp, 22 predicted proteins | sample 1496251 | NCBI WGS metagenome assembly OBIX01 (sample SAMN05065742, study PRJEB22554) | human gut metagenome | biome: ENVO:2100002; feature: ENVO:00000062; material: ENVO:00002003 | host: Homo sapiens | place: USA | reverse complement strand
CGAGATGTAGCTCCGTCTCGTGGGCTCGGAGATGTGTATAAGAGACAGATACACCCCCACACAGAATTTTTTTATCTATGCGAGGGTATCGTATAATTATATCTCTCCCGGTATACCAATATTATATCATAAAAGTAAACACTTGTCAAGTGAATATTTCACTCTGCTTCACTAAAGTGTCAAAAATAGATAAAGCAATTATTATTAGTCATTATTAAAAATAAAAAATTTCAAAAAAGTAATTGACTCACATAAAGTTCTGATGTATAATTAAATTACAATAAAGAAAAGGAGTAAAGGAACATGAAGAATATCGAAAAAATCACATTATCAGTAACATACATCACCTATCATCTTTACGAATATGCACATGATACGGAAAAACTTAAAGACACATTACAGGAATATTTAAATCAAGCGTGGGAATGTGTTGAAAATATGGAAGCAACGGAAGATGAAGCATTACATATTCGGGACTTATGCCGTTTGATTAATATGATATTGAATTCAGAAGATCAGATTGTATTTTAATAGGGGGAATTATTAGACCTTATTAAAAATAAAAAATAATTGACTAGTCGAAAGTTCTACAGTATAATATAAATATAAGATAAAGGAAAGGAGATAAAACCAATATGAAAATAGTAAAAAAGAAAGAAGCGTTAGAGACAATTAAGAACGGAAAATTCGAAGAAAGAACGAACTATTTTGGGTACGAAAATATCGTGACAGGAAGGACTGTTTACGTATGGTATGAGGATATGAAAGAATCATTACGTGTCAGCGGTTTTGGTGAAGCTGAATCCGATTTTATAATATCCGCTATGGTATTAGCGGGTGCTAAATTGGTTAAAGAATAAAGGAGTTGTGTATCTGAAAAGGAGAATATTTATGAACGAAAAATTATCTGCACTAAAATTAATTGGTTTAGGATTTTATCAATTACTTGTAAATGAAGAATTTTCTTGTGATTTTATTGTAGAAACAATTTTAAATGGCTTACCCAAACCGGGAGAAAAAATTGAATTAAGCGCGGAAGAAATTAAAACAATGTTGGTCTTTGTTTTTGAATTATATTTAAAACGGAAAAAAATTGAATTAAGCGCAGAAGAAATTGAAACACTGTTGGTTTTTGTTTTGGAATCGCTTTTCGAACGTCCGAAAAGGTAGGTGGATAGATATGCTTTACCCGGTTACGAGATTTTTAATTTTTTCGCTTATTGTAATAATAGGCACGCTAATCGCCCATCTAATAATAGATAAACTCGATGAATAATATAAACTTTAAAGGAAAGGGGGCGATAAAACGTGCGCAAATATGGACAGACATTAAGGCAGTATCTGTTGGAATGTAATGCAAACTGGTTCTCTGTTCGATGGAAGATAGAGGATGAAAACAGAAACGTATTAACCGAAGATTTAATGGATTGTAATTGTAATGATCCTATAATGGATATGACTGTGAAACAGGTTTATAAAAATCCATATGCGGTATTGGTGAGGGTGAACAATGAATAATGAAAAAATAGGACTGATAACGAAAAAAGTATTGAAAGATGGAATACTAACCAAGAGTGATTTTAGATATCTTAAAAAGAACGGGTGTAATATAGCTCGTTACGAAAGGAATATGGGGGACGATAAAGTTTTTGAATGGAAAATTAACGATGCACTTATATTACGTTTCATAGTCGAGGGATAAAGTTAATAATGAATGATGTAAGATCGCCAACAGTAATAATCTATCAAATGAACCAAAACGAATAAAAAAATTACAATAGTAAAAAAAGAAAGGTATAAATAATATGGATATTAAAGTTAGAGTGTATAGAGTAGACAGTGAAAGCAAATTGAAAGCTTTTGTAAGCGTTACAGCAGATGAATTAATTGTAATGAACGGTTTCAAGCTTATTGAGGGGAAAGACGGAAAGTTATTCTTAGCAAATCCGGCAAATAAAATCGCAGATGGGGAATATAGAGATGTTACATACTTTTTAAAGAAAGATTGTCATAACTATGTTGAGGAATTAGCAATTAAAGAGTACAACGGAACCGTAAATAATAAAATGGATAAAGTAAATCCATTCACAAAATAAAAAATTTGTTCCACGTGGAAATGTTCCACGTGGAACATTTAAAATAGACCGAAGTATTGGAGGTTTTTTAAAAAAATGGCAATACGTAGATCGAAGTCACAGCTATTAAAAGAATACCGAAAGAATGTTAAACGTATACGTCAGTTCATACGGTACTGGGAAAAGCGTGGTGTAAAATTTGACGAGGGAATTATACCGAAAAGAAAGTCAAAGACAAGAGTATATGCGGCGGAGGTTGATTATTTAAAATCACTAAAACCAGCTACTCTGCTTAAAAAAGGGAAAAGTGTAGACATAAAAACAGGGGAACAAATATCTGGTTATCAAGTGAGAGAGAACCGAAGAAAAGAAGCGGCTATTAAAAGGAAAGCAAAAGCGCATCAAATACAGGACTTTGAGTGGGACTTTGTATTGGACTTTTATCGTGATTATTTCTCTCGTTTTCCACAAAAAATTAACAAAATGCTATTAGATAATCTCGAAACCTTAATAAGAACGTACGGAAAAAGGGAAACAGCTCTAGCATATGAAACAATGCCGAAAAAGATTGATGATTATATAACAGAAGAATCTGGCGACATATACAGTTCTGTATTAAGATATAATTCGGATGTTATCAACTATATTCCCGGGCTTAATGAAAGACAGAAAAGAGAAGCAGAAGAAGAATGGGCGAACGAGGAAGACTGGGAAACCATAGGGACACCATGGGAGGATATATGAGAGTAAAAAGGATACCAATCAAAAGATATTTCAATTGCGATTTTGAGACTGAGGTTTACGAGGGGCAAAAAGATACAAGAGTTTGGCTAGCCGGTTACGTTCAAATACGTACACCAGATATAATAAATGTAGATAATTTTTTACTTGATGAACCACATATTCAATACGACATAGACACATTTATGAGTGAAATTGCTAAATTTGACGGTAAGAATGTTTTTTATTTTACTAATCTAAAGTTTGATGGAAGTTTTATCTTGCCGTGGCTGTTAAAAAATGCTACACCGAATTACGAGGTAAAAGAAAACGAGTTATTTCCGGGAGAGTTCAACTCACTTATTTCTAGTATGGGTAGTTGGTATACAATAACATGGAAAACAGGAAACGGGGATATTGTTGAATTCAGAGATTTATTAAAACTAATCCCATTAAGTGTAGCTGGAATGGGAAAAGCCTTTAATACCAAACATAGGAAAACGGAAATGGAATATGATGGCATAAGGGAATATGGAAAGGTATCAGAAAACGATATTAATTATTTTATCAACGACCTAATGGTGCCGAAAGAAGCATGCGAACAAATGTTCCTAGAGGGAAACATGGGCCTGACAATAGGCAGTTGTTGCCGCACTTATTACAAGCGTCAGGTGGGATACATGCGGTACAACGAACTATTCCCAAATCTGTATAAGTGTATATCTCCTGAGGAAAATCTTAGTTGTGGGGAATATATTCATAAAACCTATTATGGCGGATGGTGCTACTGTAATGATAGAGTAGAGGGAAAAGTGGTGTACAATGTACATAATTATGATGTTAATTCGTTATATCCGTCTAGGATGGAGTCGGATAGCGAACTGTATTATCCGGTTTATGACCCAATAACATTTTTTCGCGGAAGTGTGCCGATACAATTTGAAAACTTGAAAAAGTACTACTATTTTATACACATACGGTGTTCCTTTGAACTAAAGAAAGACCATCTTCCATTTATCCATATTATTGGTAATAAACTATACAGACGTACAGAAAACCTAAAAACAAGTCGTATAAAGCGCAAAGACGGAACATATGTAGATCGTTATGTAGATATGGACGGAAATGTTAAAACAAACGTAGTAGACTTATATCTGACATGTGTTGATTATAAACGTTTCCTTGATTTTTATGATGTTGAAAATTTTGAAATTATAAGCGGAATAGTTTTTGCTTCTATTTCTGCCGGAATATTTGATTGCTATATACATGAGTGGCGGAAAGTTAAGGAAAACTCTACAGGTGGAAGAAGACAGATAGCAAAACTTTTTTCGAATAATTTTTACGGAGACTTTGCGAAAAATACAGATAGCAGCTATAAAATTCCATACGTTAAGGATGATGGGGTTATGGGTTTTATAACCGTAGATGAAAATAATAAAACTCCCGGTTATATAGCAATAGGTTCTGCCGTTACTAGTTACGCAAGAGACTTTACGATTCGTCATGCCCAGGAAAATTATGATATTTTTTGCTATTCTGACACGGACAGTATAAAAACAGAGGGTGAAGCAGTCGGTCTGGAAATCCACGATACGAGATACGGGGCTTGGAAATTAGAGGGGATAGCAAGCGAAGCAATTTTTGTTCGGCAGAAAACATACGCAGAAAAGATAGATGGAGTAACGCACATCACATGCGCTGGTATGCCTGATCGTTGCAAGGAATTGTTGGAATGTAACATAGACGGCAGAGAATATAAAGGGAAAATAAAAGGAGCGAAAGAATTTTTATTAACAAAAAGAACATTAAGTGATATTAAAGTGGGCTTAGAAGTGCCAGGAAAGCTATATCCGAAACGATACCCGTCGGGTATTGTATTGGAAGAAGGTAATTTTATTTTAAGGGAGAAAGAAAGGTGTTTTGTAAAATGATTTTATTACATGAATTATTAAAAATATTAGATTTAGAGGAAAATATAAAAATTTACGATAACGGGTATAATCATTGCCTTTATGAGGGTGATGTAATTGGCGTTAGATGGGGATTATGCGCATATCAGGTTGTTGGTTTGTATTCGGATGACGGAACATTAATGATATGTATTGAAAAAGATTAAAAGAGAGAGGTTAAACCTCTCTCTTTGTATGTACAATAGGAATTATCTAATTTATAATTATAGTGCATCTACAAACATGCTATACCATTCAAAACAAAAGTAGTATTTGTCGGCGTATTAGCATTACACACGAGACCATTACTTTTATTTAAAGATGCCGTATAATTAACGCTAAATGCGTTGGGAAAAGTAAAATCTGAACCAGACCTTGGCGTTAAAATTAAAAAATCACCTTTATTTAGCTGTTCGGCTGTAGTAAATCGGGTATAAATCATAAATAATTCTGGCGTTACACACATAACTAAGTCTGTAATATTTATACTTGAAGATTGTTTTCCTGAATTTATTAGTTTTCTTCTATAGTTCATGCATCCATACCACCCATTTACAAATGCATCACCTAACCAATAATAACCACTATCGTTAGGCCATAATTTATCCGCTTGGAATTGTGTTTCGTCTTGTTCTATTGCCCAGCCTATCCATCCGTGATAAACCATATTTGGGGTTTGTTCCGAACACTTTATAAGTCTTTGGTGAAGTAAACAGCATGCATAGAAGTCAGGTAACGATGAGGAATTTACGTTACAGCTACAGGCCGCGTTAAATAAATGGATATTTGCGTTTGGTAAATTAGCATGAATCTCACTACAAAGTGTACCAACCTCACTTATTATTGCGTTAAGGTTTGATCCAGTATTTAGAGATAAAGCATCTAAATATGACGTAACAATAACTACGTCTGTAAAGCTTTTCTTATCTACATCGTTTTTTGTAGTCAACCATGATTCGAATGCCGATTTAATAGTATTGCCGTCACTGTCTAAGATTGATGCGTCATTTACGCTTTTCTTCTCACTAATGCCGAACATATAATTAGTTCTACCATAAATACCGCCAGTTCCAGTACCTGTACCATCGAGAATTTGATTGCCCAAATATAATACTTTTCTATTTGGCTCTATTGCGTTTGGATATTGAATAGTTGGCCTATCTTCTAAAAAATACTGGCTTCGTTCGGGGAGCGGGCTTACAGTTATCATTTTTTCAGAGTCTCTACTTAAGAACGTAACTTCTGACGCCTGGTCAGGAAGAACAATGTTTCCACCAGATTTAAAGGTAACCGAATTATATTTAGGCACAATAAATTTTAAAGAACCCGGTTTATTGGCGATATTCGTAATTGCAGGGTTGTTGTTGGTTAAGTATACATTATTATCCCCTGTATATGCGTTTAGCGTTTCTCCGTTCATAATAGCATTTTCGGCTGTACCTACCTGAATAGGGTCAATAGTAACTGGCAAAAATTGATTAATCGCTACCAAAGCCTGTGGACAATTTCTAAGTTTTAAGAAGATGGCCGCTCTCATTGGGCGTGAATATGAATTGATATCTGTTGGGGTTTCTCCATTGACAGAAACTACCATACCGCCATATGGATGTGTTACAAAGCCGGAACGGAAATCATCAGCATATAGATATGTATTGCCATAATCATCAACATTATATGACGGGGCTTCGCATTGACCAACATCTCCCTTATTGAATTGTCTTTCCATTTGTGGGTTAGACACGATAGCATCTTCTATATTTATTGTATATTTCCATATTTTTCCAGTATCATTATCTTCTTTTACAAAAATTATATTATTTGGGCCATCGCAATAAATAAATGGGTCAAAATAATCTGTAGATGGAAATCCAGTGATTTCTTTTAAATCATGTATTTTTATATTATTTTGGTCGAGGTCTATCTTACATAGATAATTTTTTCGTACATTACTGGAAGTGTAGCCATAAAAGCAGTAATATAATTCTTCGTTATAAACGAAAAAGTTTCCTGGATTAGAACCCAATTCTATTTCTACAGGCGTGTAAGGCACGTTTATAGATTCCCATTTATAAAGATCTTTGCTTACTAAAAATGATAATAAGTTATTTCCAGGATCCGGGTCTGGTGCATTGGAAAATATTCCGGCATACCAATAATCATCCTTATACCAAAGACATGTATTAGTCCAGCTAATGTTACCAGGCATTTTGAAAATTGGCGTAAAATGTAAGCCATCCAGAGTTTTATAAAGCATTCCGTCACGCCTGTCTGGACCATAAAAACTAAGAATTAATCCAGCTGTAGATGGAATCATTTCTGGATTAGCTACATATACAGTATCAGGTATAAGTTTTTCAAATATTTCCTCAAGCTTACCGGATTCATTCCACTGATTAAGAATAGATTCGACCACATCATTAAGTTTTCCATCAAACTGGCTTAAAAAAGTATCAAGCGTTTCTTTAAAATAATTATCATTTGCTATTAATTCATTTATCCCACACGTCAGCTTTGCGATCTGCTCCGCCTCCGTAAAACAGTTATCCAGGCAAATAGGTAAAAGCGGTTTAATACAGTTGGTTAAATACTTTATGTCTTTATATTCCATAATTATAAACCTCCGTCATGCAAACCCAAACGGGTCGTAAATTTGTAAAAATAATTCTTCTAATTCCTCAATGATCATCATGTCGATGTTTAGAAACGTTTCCCGGTAAGCGGTAATAAGCTCCGAATAACTCGTTCCGGTATTTTTTCCTTTGATTGTCTTCGTGTAATTTCCGGAGTTAGTAGTTTCTCCGGATTCTGTTTCGGTCGAGTCGGTTTCCGTCTGTGAGTTAGTTTTTGTATTGGAATTGGTTTCATCGTGTGTAGTAACATCGGCATTTCCAGTTGTAGTTTGCTCTCCGGTGTCCGTAACATTGTTGTTCTCTCCGATTTTACGATAATTGGTCAAGTAGGTTAGATTATCCACATTGGACAGAGTACCCTGTGGAGTATCTGAAAAAGCGTCCGTACGGTTTGCTGTTGTATCCTGACTATTATTTGTAGTTGTTCTTCCGTTTGTTTCCGTTCCGCTTGTTCCATCCGCGGTATCGTTGGTCTCTGATGAACCGGTTGTAACGCTTGTACCATTTCTTGTCGTGTTATTTTTCGAAGTTGTGTTACCACTGCTTTCGGAGGTCTCTGTAACGTCAATGTTATTAAAGGGATCCACGTCTAATTCCTGTGACTCATACAGTTTGTTGTAATACGGCATAATGTCGTTTAGCTTTTGCTGTAACCCAAGTTTCCATCTCCCTACCGTCTGGAAAGCAATTTCCCTCGTGTAAAAGTGCTGTAAAATGTGGTGTTCAAGCGTCTTTCTGTAATCCTCTGAAAAGATAGGAAAGGAGAAATTAAAAACTTTTGGAATAGCGCTGTCAATAATGGTATCCACATTGGTTTGATCGCTCCAAGCCGGTGATTCAACTTCTGCGTAAGTTTCACAGATTGTCCGTACGTCCATAGTATAACTGGCTCTGCCGGTCGTTCCCATTTTCCCATGCCTCCTTTTCTTCGTTTTCGTCACCAAACAAATTATAAAAAGCTTCTGTCCTCGTATAGCGATAATATGGCTTAATGTTAAGGCCAAACTTCTTATTGATTTTATTAAATGCGTCAATTCTACTTGCTAGACGCGTAAACGATTCGGTCATGTATCCACCGTTATTAATCATAGACTCTTCGCTATTGATCTGGGCCTTTTTCTCAAGGCCTGAATTTGGTAGTCCCAGGTATGAAAGCCAGTCATTGTAAAATTTCTTTTTCAGTTCAAACAGCTTGTCAGCTACGAACGGGGCGTTCAAATTAAAGACGCTAATGTCATTTTCGATGCTTTCAAAATCACCGTTTTTGTTTTTTCGCTTCTGAATCCCTAAAACCGGACTATTGTCCATGATATCCATATATAGCCGGGAAAGAGCCACCCTTGTAGCTTCGTCTTTCGGATTGAGAATATACGGTCTCTTTTGTGCGTTTATGTTTACGTCAATTGTTCTTTCGAGATTTGCGATTCTCTCCGCGTACAATTTACAATCCGTAGCCGTGTTGGTTCGGGCATAATTGTTGTAAATAATAACGCTGTTTTCCTGGTTCAGATCGACGCGAAAGCGGTTATAATTCGAATATCCGGTTCGTTCCGTAGGATATCCGTAAATATTAAATTTACCGTGTGGCATAACAGTCAATACAGCGTATTTCCGCTCTCCGGGTATGATCTCAAAGAACACAACACCGGAACTATAAAAAAGAGCATTTTCCAAATATCTGATATCTACCTCATCGGGCATGTTTTCGTAATCTATAGAAGAAATAGCTATATTTTTTAAACGATTATACGTACTAACAAATTGCAAGTCATTTTTAAATTTGTTCGCTTTCCCCAAATAGCATCACCTCCATTCTGTTTACGCCGGTGAATTGTCTAGTGTGTAGTTTCCAATTTCCTGTTCGCTGTTCCAGAATCGCATACCCCTGTTCAGGTCTTGCTCTATCAGCCGTAGTGCTTCGGCCGGTGCTTCTCCCCAGCAAATAGCGTTCGTGGTTTTAACATACGTCCAGTGAGGTCTCTGGTTTAGTACGGGTGTCATTGTCGTTTCGATTCTATATCCGAACTCATTAAGATAATTGTCTATGACTTCGGAAACCTCCCGTTTTACGTGCTTTTGTGCGGTATAAACATCCAGATACCCGCTGGAAAAAATAGCGTTTGTGGACATGGAACCACGGTTAGCTGGTGGCTTATGTTCCAAATCCCGGAAGTTCGCTTCATAGGTCATCGCCTGTGAAATATTACCGGCGACATTTTCGATTAGGCCTAAACCTCCCAATGCCGGATTAATGGCGGCGCCTAAAGCCGCGCCTATAGAGCCAAACGTCATATTTAACGCCATCGATGTCTGTTGGGCCTGAATCGTATTGTAGTTTTGCGCTAAATAACTGGTATACAAATCAGAACTATAGCTACACATTGGCCATCCACTGACGGAAAATGTTTCTGCTGTATTATTTGGCTGACCCTTATAATTTTGCGGCGTAAAAACCGCTTCTGGAGACGGGAGAGTAGTACCGTTTAGAACAAAAGATATTTCATTTTCCGAAAATAATTCATACGGATAATCAATATCAACCGCACCCGGCACAAAAACATTTAACGTGTTGAATGGATAACTAAGCAGCTTTTTACACTTTGGTGTGTAATCACCCAATGTGGATATTTGTTTATTGACAGTAAATTGAATAGGTGTTCCTGGGTTACCCTGGTTTAAAAATAGATTTCTTGGCAAAGTATATAAAGCAATAATAGAATCTATCTGACCATTATCGTTCAGTTTTTTAATAGCAGCGTCTAAATCCTCGGCGTTGGCGTATACATACTGTAATACGTTAACGTATTGACCGTTTAAAATTGCACCCGTTGCCGGTGTCACAGTTGGAAGATCCTCTATTACTATATTGCATAGCAGACATTGATACACATCGTGTATCACATTTTCTCGAACGAGATTATCAAGTACCATTTCCCCGGTGTCAACCGGCTCTGAAAGAGTGTATTTTCCGACCGTATCATCAGGAGTATGACTTCGTTCCACGTGACACTGACCAAGGGTACAACCCTGAAAATACCAGGTTTGCCAGTGGTCGATAGTATAAAAAACTTCGACATTATTGTCATTGATATATTCAATCCGGTTTATAAATGCGTAAAACCACTTATCAGATTTATCCAGGTTTCGGAACATCATATAAGTACACCCAAGTAGTTCGTCATAACTTAAGTTTACTTTGCATGAACCTTTTCCAACTCTCTGAAAACTTTGGTTAGTCAGACGGGTAGACGCGGTAGTTTTTCCGGTAAAATAGTTCTGCCTTGCAACGTCATCCGTCTGATAATATTGGTTGTTGTTATTAATCTTTACATTTTTGCAGAAGTATATTTCAGTTTGCGGCATAATAACCTCCATCTATGATCCACGTGGAACATAGGGAGAACATATAGCCCTCCCTATAATCCACATTTATCAGGCGGCCGGTGTAGTAATAGTACAAGTATCTTTCTTAGATGTATCGAACGTAGATGTAGCTGTTACAGTGATAGAGGCAGACGCTGGAGCAGTAGACAATACAGTTACGGTTCCATCTCTAGTGATGGTTGCATATTCTTCGCCGCCTGTAATACTCCAGGATACCGTCTGAGGAGCAAAGTTAGTTGTCTGTACCGTAGCTGTAATTTTAGCGGATGTACCTCCACTCATTACTAACGATTTAGGGGATACCGTAACACTAGTAACGGTAGGCACACCCTCTACCATAGCTACAGCGTTTGCAAAAGGTGATACACCAAATACGCGCCCGACATGGTACTTCATAGAATAATACAGTCCGTCACCGTTGTACGGGTCTGTTACAAATTTGTTATATTTATAATAAAATTGTAACCATTCTCTATCCAGAATAAAACAGTCGCACTTAGCCAGGGATTCCAGATCGGAAGAACCGATTTCTTCATATCCAGGGTCTTTTGCAAACAAAGCGTTTAGACGTTCAGTGTCCAAATCGGCAAAGCTATTGACTGTAATATGATGCCCGGAAAACTCCGCCCTATCCATATTATAAGCCTGGGCCAAAACTTTTACATTCTGTGAAGCCCAGAACTTAGGCGTTCCTAGAATAAACTGGTCTTCCTTGGGTGTGTGATTATGAACTTTAGCAATATTGTATTTAGTTCCCATTAGAGTCATGTCATCAGAAACGGCAACGATGGCCTCAGTCAAATCAGATGGTTCATAACCTTCCGTTGTTTTAGCCGGACTCTGCGCTGTTAACATATTTCCGTCCAACAAAGAACGACCAATCAAATACAATGTTGTCTGATATTCGTCGTACTCAGCAGAATTATACATTCTGGCCGTAATAATATCAGTAAGCCTGGACACGCCGCTCCAGCTTGTAAAATACAAGTCAATATCAGTTTCCTGAATGGTCTGCTTATAATATTTTCTGTAATTGAGTGGATAGAAAATACTTCTTACGTCGGGGGCTTCTCGTTTCCATACGCTTGTTTCGGCGTCCTCTGGATCGTATTCATGCGCTTTGCATAATTCTACAAAAATGTCCTGTACAGTTTCGCCCACTTCCAATTCACCTTTGTAAAATGCCCCTCCGAAAGGTGAATGATACTCACGATAAAATACCCTCTGAGATACGCACATCGTCCACATATATTTCAGGTATTCACCAAGTATGGACGGATAATTGCGGAAAACAGTTCCAATACTTCTAGCGCTCTCGTCAGTTTCATCCGCTAACGGGACTAATGACTGGTACTCCGCAGAAGCGTTGTTTCTGATTAAATTCATAAGCTGAACAGCACTAAGATTATCTCCAGATGTCTTCGGCGCTACTCTTTTACCCATTGTTTTTTACCTCCAATTTTTTTTAAATTAAATTCCAATCCGAAGGGTTATTTTTATCCTCCGGTTCATTGACTTCGTCTTCGTCTTCCGTGTATTCTTTTGGTTTTTCGCCCCGTAAAAACGCATTCAGATAATCCTTTTTTAATGCATCATACTTATTAATTGCGTCATTACGTTCTGCTGTCAATGTATTAATAATATCGTCGGAAGAAGTGTCTGTTAAAGTGTCCATGATGTCCTGAACAAACTCAAGGTCTTCATCTGAGACATTTTCACTCGCGTTGAAGCGGGCGTCTAACATCGCTTTAATATCTTCAATTGTTCTTTTCATTTTAATCACCCCCACATAAACGGATTATAAAACTTAATAGTTGGAAAAAATATCCTTTTTCTGGATACTGGTTTAGGCGGTATATATCCACCCGGATAACCCGTATCTCTATCTATACAATAGATATCAGTTGGATTAATCAAAGCATTCAAGGCTTTCACCCGCTGTGAACCAGCGCTATTATTCCATCGTCCAGCGTCACTATCGCCATATGTGTCATAAGTTACATTTATGATATCAGATGGACTCATGTTTTCACAGTTAGCATATTTCTGGGCGGCGGTTTGACTACCTGAACGAATAGCCATAGAAAACAGGGACCCAATAACTACCTCCCCCTTTTGTGTGATATCGTATCCATAATTATTTTGTATGTACTCTATCGCGGGTAACAAGTAGTCTTTAAGGCCACATGCATTTTGATCGGCTAGAAAATCTTCCTTGTTGCTGTTTGCGTACTGGATAAATTTATTATGTAGTCCTGTATTGTTCACAAGTTGTTCATTTCCAGCGCCTAGCGCTATATATTCGGAAAAGTCAAACACGGGGTGCGTAGACTGCGCATATTGCATAAATGGTACGAGTCCGTACCGGTAATCAAACTGATATTGCCCATACGCCTGACCAGTGGTTTGCATACGGGACAGCGCTTCCGCAGTACCGTAATTGTAACCGCTTTCATAATTTGTCCACCCCATCCATATACAGATAGTGTTACTGCTAGAGCCTTCTGTATTAGCCGGGGAGCCAGTATAATCGACAAAACTTGATTTTCCAGCCGATTGCCAGTTATAGCTACTAACATTTACAAGTTCGACTGTGTGCATTTCCTGGGGGATATGGATAAATTGCCCGTTCCCAACAGCTATGCCTATATGCCCAGGTTTGTACATCAAAGCGCCCTGTACGCATGTTTGCGGCGTTGTTATATCGGTACAGTGAGACCATTGTTCAGCTGAACCGCTATTGTCACCTATGATCTCCGCAATTAGGCCACTACAATCATACCCTATTTTCCCTCTACTATAGTTATAGATTTGGGTTTTCTGGGTCGCTGAATATTTAGAAAAATAACCCGGATAGGAACTCCATAAAGAGTTCATGACTTCGTCAGTCAATACTTGGCCCTTTGCCCCGAAAAAATAGGCGTACGAACTAGCGTTATTATAAAACTCATATGCCCTTGCAATGGCGGTTTGATATGCTACTGGCATGATGATTCTTCCTTTAGCAGATAATCCAAATAGTCTCTAGCCTTGGAAAAATCTACTTTTCCGCCCTTATACTCAGAGCGCCACAAATATTTAATGATATTCCCTTTACAAAACCCACGGAATTCTTCTTCGGATAAACATGATCTAAGTGCATCAATGCATTCAATTGCCCCGTGCTTATAACGTTTGTTTTCTTTCTTACTATCATCAATTCTTTTGTATAGGTACTCGACGTATTTTTTTGGGCTTTCCCCCGCCATAAACAAATGTGAGCAAATCTCGTTTCCTCCAATAAGAAATGAGACTCTAGTTGCATTTCCTTTTTCCAATTCACGATCAATCCGCCGAACTGCTTCATCGGCGCTACATAAATCAATATAAACTTCAAACATTCGTAGCCCCCGTATAATCTACATTCTTGTGTCTCCCTGATTGTTTCCAATCATATTCGGAAATTTTACCGATACATACAGACCTCCCCTCTTCTGGCATATGAATAAAATACCCGTATCCGATGTCGATACCAATGTGTCCAGGTTTCCATAAAAGCGATCCGGCTACACCATCCTTTGGCGTTGTGATAGCCGAACAATTGGAAATCTGCTGACCAGAATAACTCATATCACCCACAAGAGCGCCTATAAAACCAGAGCAATCATATCCAATTCGGTTTCTCGAATAGTCAAATATATACTTTTTTTGATCCGCGTTATACCTTGCAAAGTAGTTGGGTTCCGCGTTCCACAGGGACTCCATCACTTCGTCTGTTAATTTCTGCCCTTTAGCCCCGTAAAAATAGGCGTATTCCGAATCATAATAATGCGCATTCAGTGCTTTCTTAATTGCATCGATCCAATTAATCATTTTAAATTATCTCCCTCCGTATCGTCATTTATATGAAATAAACTTTTCAGTTTATCCGGCAGTAAATCGGGATTTATTTTGCTAATGTTCTCAATAATTGACACAAGTTCCGTCCCTACAATATAGGTAACAATGATTATCTGAAAACTCACATCAAAATGAAAACCTACCAAATACCCCTTTTCGTCAATTAGCCACGCCAATGCGTAGCAAAAAATAAAACCAACTTTTTTAAATAGTCCATCCCTTAATTTACTAGACTGTAAGTTCTTTTCTCTCACAGCCGCGACTATTCCGCTTACTAAATCAAAAGCGTTGAAAACCAAAGCAATAATAAAAGGGTAAAACTCATTTAACATAATCATCCCCTAAAACATAATAATTTAAAAACTGTGGATTTACATTTCATGTTCCTAAAACGGAAACACCCGTTCTGAAAATACCAACGCATAAGTGAAATAAAATTACTGCTATTTTTTAATATAACGTAATTAATCTTTTGATCTTCCGTTGTGATTGCTATTTTTCTTGGAAAAGAATAATCCACTTCCTGTGAGCAATATACTACACCAGCGTCATAACACAAATATACCGCATAATCCTGACCTCCGTTTCGTATAGTTGCAATATATTCCCTCCGTCCAGCCGGACGCTCTATAAATGTGTTTGTATCATTTAGATATATTTGCTCTGTCATCTGGGTAACATACTTATTGCGACTAAATGCCCTTAAAAATCCATTGTCCTCGGCTTCGTGGGCGGCAGTATCATTATAGTGACGTTCCAAGACATAACCGTCTCCCTTTAGAAACTTTGTGTTAGTTTGTATCCTATCACTGATACCCATATCAATATAATATGGGTTTAGTAGTGTTATGAGGTTTCCAGCCATGTACAACGGTAAGTAATGATCTGATGAATCACACTGCTTACTCAGCGATTTCTGAATAGATATCAGTTTAGTTGTTTCGTCTTTCACATACTCGTTAGTTTCAGACTGGAACTCATCCAAAAACATGTGAGATGTGCCTGTAAATAATTGCCATGAATCTTTAATAGCTGCGGCTCCGCTTATTGGTAAAATGAAACCACAAAACTCACCGTTTATATATACTTTTCCGTATAATTTATCGGATGAAATTTCATAATCATATGAAAGACCCTCATAAAACTTTGGGAGGACCTTGCCCAGCATTTTATCAGCCCCATCATCCAAGTTAGTACGAAAGCGCGTTAGTTTAACAAACTTCTTTCCGTAATTCAAATAATCGTTTACAAGCTTTCGGACAAAATAGGTGGTCTTTCCGTCATCACGGTTAGATTCAACTATATAGATAAAAGGCTTTCTTCGCCTAGAGTCTTTCATGCTTAATAAACGATTTCCATTGTAATAATATCTATCCATATTTATTTAACCTCATTATAAAGCCACACCTGGCCATAAAACAAAACCGGAAAGTAGCCAAACCCCACAATATGTCACGCTCTTTTCACAGAGGGCCTCGTGAGCATATCAGCTTCGTTTACATGGCCGTCGGGGCCAATGGCGTAGCGGAGAATTGAACTCCGCAACTACTATTATATTTACGCACTGTAGTTCCATCATTTTACGCCACTAAAGGAGACAAGTTACCAATCAAAGAAGATGTACATGAAATAGCATTCAGGGTGTGGTTTTCTTTACCACATTTATAGAATAGCATGCGCAACGACATTTGTCAATAATAGCTCGATTTGTATGACAATTTATTAAATTGTGTATACAGTTTAGGATGTATGTTACTGATAATGTGATTTTTTCGATATTCTTCATGTTCCTTTACTCCTTTTCTTTATTGTAATTTAATTATACATCAGAACTTTATGTGAGTCAATTACTTTTTTGAAATTTTTTATTTTTAATAATGACTAATAATAATTGCTTTATCTATTTTTGACACTTTAGTGAAGCAGAGTGAAATATTCACTTGACAAGTGTTTACTTTTATGATATAATATTGGTATACCGGGAGAGATATAATTATACGATACCCTCGCATAGATAAAAAAATTCTGTGTGGGGGTGTATCTGTCTCTTATACACATCTCCGAGCCCACGAGACGGAGCTACATCTCG